>Ga0207866_1000303_pt1 | contig 75140 bp, 75 predicted proteins | sample HigsolmetaAR203D_FD_184835 | JGI IMG/M metagenome (GOLD analysis project Ga0207866, IMG submission 184835) | Ionic liquid and high solid enriched microbial communities from the Joint BioEnergy Institute, USA - AR20-3-D (SPAdes) (version 2) ...
ATGCCGGTTAAACCCATATCAGCGATAGGCAAAGGAACTATAAAAGATTAAGGGATGATTTGTTTTAATGCGACGATCTCTCCGTCTTTCGTTTCAAAAACGACGTAAAGGACATTTCCTGTTTTAGGGAGAAGAATAAGCGGAATGGTGCTATCGATAGGATCCTCGATAGTGCCATTTTCTTTTTTTATTCCAAGAAAATAATGTTTATAAAGCCCTTCCCATAAACGGCCGATGATGGTCTTGGATTGGGATAATGAAAAATGAGGGAGCTTCGTATGACTGTAGGCGGCTAAGTCTGTTAACGGAATTTGGATAAAAGCATTCGGCTGTAGATGGTACTTTTGGAAGGCTCTTTCGGCGATCGTCTGTAATTGTTTATTTGTATATCCGGTTAAAGTTTTGGCCCATTCGATTTCGATTGGATTTTCAGGCGTCCTAAAGATAAGTAAGGGGGTTTCGGCGGAATCAATGACAAACAATTGATCCGAAGACATTTCTTGGGCGCTTCTGATCTCATTCTTGTTAGGGTGAAGTTCAGCATAGTGAAAGGAAATAGCTTGTAGCAAAGCGGATCCGTTTCCTATGTACTCATCTTGGACCGTGATTTTTTGTGTTTGTTCTTTCCATTTGTTTAAAGTTCCCCGCAAGCGCCCATTCACAAATAATAAGCTGATATCTTGACGCAAATAGGCCTTTTTGGAAAGAAAGGACTGAATTTCCCAGGAAACATTGTAAGCTTGATTGGCCTTTCCTGTTTTGAATTGAAGTTTCGTATAGGCAGAAGGAAAATCTGCAGTAGGATGGATGGGAAAATAAATAATGCTTTCTTCTGTTTGATTCATGTTGCGAATGATGAAAAAAATAATGACAGAACATAGGATGGCGGCCAATCCCAGATATGTTCTTTTTTTTATCACTTCGGATACCTTCTTTCCTGTTTGTCCATTACAATGTATGGATCATTCTTCTTTTTTATGTCTCTCTTTTCATTTTTACGAGTATCGCACATAAACAACGGTTGTTCTAATCATTATTTAGGTCGTGGAGGGTATGATTTGTACATGGCAGATGGAAATTTGGGAAAAACTGATACTAATGTTTTCCTTCGGTTACAGTCGTCCCTGTACGGTTTTTCTTGTTCTTTTTGGAATCGTCCCCTATACTATTCTTGGAATAAAGTTGTCGTAAGGAAAGCTGGTGGGGAATTTTGAAAACGATTTATGATGTTCAACAGCTTTTAAAACAATTTGGCACCATTATATATATCGGGGACAGACTGGCGGATTTGGAATTGATGGAAATGGAGTTAAAGGAACTGTATAAATCGCAGCTAGTGGATACAAAAGACTTTCAATCCGCCATTTTGCTGCTTCGTCATGAAATTCAAAAAGAAAAAGAGAAAAGAGAGGGTTTAGGCGGATGATGGCGAAAGAAAAATGGATTGCAGCCGTTGACTTAGGAGGAACATCGGTTAAACTGGCTTTTTTGAATATGGATGGGGAGATTTTAGATCATTGGTCAATCCCAACGGATCGATCGTCTAAAGGTCGAAACATTGTTCCGGATATCGCGAAATCGATTTTTGAAACACTTCAGGCTAAACAGGCAACGAAAGACAGGCTCTTAGGGATTGGACTCGGCGCACCCGGTCCGATTGATTATTCTACTGGACGAATTTATAAAACCGTCAACCTGGGTTGGGAAGACGATTATCCGCTAAAACAAGAATTGGAAAAAGAAACGGGTTTGCCTGTTGTGGTTGAAAATGATGCCAACTGTGCTGCTCTGGGGGAAATGTGGAAAGGAGCAGGCAACGGGGCTGCAAATCTTGTTTGTGTCACTCTAGGCACAGGGGTTGGCGGTGGAGTCATTGCCAATGGAGATATTGTTCGGGGAGCAAAAGGTGCCGCCGGAGAAATTGGCCATATCGTCGTGGAAATTGAAGACGGATTTTCATGCAATTGCGGAAAAAAAGGATGCTTGGAAACCGTGGCTTCAGCGACAGGCATCGTTCGATTAGCCAAAGTGGAGCTGGAGCGAGCGGATAGCGGTTCCATTTTAAAAGAAAAATTTAATGCCAATCAAGATATAAGTGCAAAAGATGTATTTGAAGCGGCTGATGGCGGCGATGATTTGGCAAAACGTATCGTGGATCGAGTTGCATTTTATTTGGGCTTTGCACTCGCCAATATAGGCAATAGTTTAAATCCGGACTATATTGTGGTAGGCGGTGGTGTATCCAATGCCGGAAGCACTCTTTTGGACCCTGTCCGAAAATATTTTAAACAGTATGCATTCCCGCCTGTCGGTGAATCCACAAAGATTGAACGTGCATCACTTGGGAATAGCGCCGGTGTAATCGGGGCAGGCTGGCTTGTGAAGAAAGAATTCAGCCGTGAACAATAGGCACTGTGAAACGGTCTTTCCGGTCAGCGGATGGAAAAATCATTTTGAAGAAAACTTGAATATCTTGCTCTATCTGTTGAGGGATTTTCCGCTGTTGGTAGAGTTGTATCGCATTTTTGGCTTTTGATCAAGCAAGGGGTGAAGAACATGAAATGGCTGGTCGGAAGGAAGCTTCCGCTGACATGGGCGGCCGTTTTGCTCTTATGGATAAAGACGTTTATCGTTTATCTGGCAAATTTTCATATTGATACAGAAAATACTCTGCAAAACTGGATTTTATGGATGAATCCCCTTAGCTTTCTTTTGTTTGTTTTAGGGTTGGGGCAATTATGGAAAAAAGCCGAAAATCAAATGACTTATGTCGTGGCGATCAGTTTGATTTTGTCTTTGCTCTTATATGCAAACGTTGTCTTTTATCGCTTTTTTAACGATTACCTTACATTGCCGTTGTTATTTCAAACCAATAATTTTGGAGATTTAGGCAATAGCGCATGGGAAGAATTTCAATGGTACGACTTCTTCTTTTTTACAGACGTTCTTTTGCTGTTTCTCATCGTAAAAAGGAAGCCTTCCTTTATCTCTTTTCAACCGTTTTCTACTATCTCGCGCCGTGCCTATTTTTATGTAGCGGCGTCTCTGTTGTGTCTAAATTTAGGCTTGGCAGAGACGGAAAGGCCGCAGCTGTTGACGAGAACATTTGATCGAGAAGCGCTTGTAAAAAACATCGGAATTTACTATTACGACATTTATGATATTTTGCTTCAGTCAAAATCTTCTGCCCAACGCGCTTTAGCAGACAGCAGTGAATTGTCTGATATTGAAAATTATATCCATGCGAATTATGCCAAACCAAGTGACAAATGGTTCGGCATTGCACAAGGAAAAAACGTCATCGTCATTTCCATGGAATCGATGCAAAACTTTGTCATAAACCATAAAGTCAATGGACAGGAGATTACTCCGTTTTTAAATCGCTTGATCAAAAATAGTCTGTATTTTGACAACTTTTATCATCAAACGGGTCAAGGGAAAACATCTGATTCTGAATTTTTGCTGGAAAATTCATTGTACCCTTTAGGCAGAGGAGCTGTCTTCTTTACGAATTCAGGGAATACATACTACTCAATGGCTAAAAAGTTGAAAAATTCAGGATATTATACAGCTGCCATGCATGCCAATAATAAATCTTTCTGGAATCGGGATATCATGTATCCGGCGCTTGGATATGATCGTTTTTACAGTGCCGACGATTACCATATAACGCCGGAAAATGTCATCAATTGGGGGTTGAAAGACATTCCTTTTTTTGATCAGTCCGCGAAGTTTTTGGAAGAATTACCCAACCCTTTTTATGCAAAGTTGATTACGTTAACGAACCACCATCCGTTTTATTACAGTCCTGAAGATCAGAAGATTAGTGAATTCACATCTAATGATGGGACCGTCAACCGCTATTTTGTTACGGCTCGATATACGGATGAAGCGGTGGAACGTTTTTTGGAAAAATTGAAAAAGAACGGTTTGTACGATCGTTCGATAATTGTTCTGTATGGGGACCACTACGGAATTTCTCAAAACCACAATGAGGCGATGAGCCAATATTTAGGGAGGGAAATTACTCCATTAGAAGCGGTTAAACTGCAAAAAGTGCCATGCATTATCCATATCCCAGGAATGAAAAAAGGAATGACCATTCATGAAGTGGCGGGTCAAATCGATTTGCGCCCGACCATTTTACATTTGCTTGGGATCGAAACAAAACACGACATTCAATTCGGTCATGATCTTTTGTCGCGCGATCACCCGGATTTCGTTGCTTTTAGGGATGGGAGCTTGGTGACCGATCATTATGTCTATACTCGAAATCAATGCTACGAGCAAGAAAGCGGCAAATTATTGGACCGCCAAGTTTGTAGTCGATTCAGCAAAACAGCACAAACGGAGTTAAGTTACTCCGATCGAATTATTTATGGCGATTTGCTGCGTTTTTATAAGGACAAATAGAAATCAAAATTGGCCCGATTGAAAACATGAGCCATACGATTGGTTATCCAGTTCAGTAGCTTTTTTCATTTTCTATCGAATCTCTGTTTGACCTTTTCAACGAATTTTTGCCATATCCTTCTTCTTTCATTCGATGTCTTGAAATTTGCACACGTATTTATAAAAAAGATGATTTTTTCCCGACAAAGAACAGCCGTTAGCCCCAAAAGCCGATCTTTTTTCTTTCCGGCATAACCAAATGAAGCGGTTCATACATGTGATAAGAGGCGATTCGAAGGGAGAATGCCATTATGGATATAACGGTGCGAAAAGGGGATACGTTTTTCCGCTACAGCCGATTATTCAGCATTCCTGAGCAGCTGATCGCTGATTCCAATCCCGGTATGGACCCTCAATGCTTGAAAATCGGGGAAAAAGTAAAGATTCCGGGGTTTGTGGCAAAACGTTATCGTATTAAAAAAGGAGATACATTTTGGAAAATGGCAATCGAAAGATGTTTGTCTCCTACTGCTTTGCAAACAGTCAACCCCGACATGGACCCCCAGCATTTACTTCCGGGAAATGAAATTTTCTTGCCGAAACGAGTGCTAAACTTGGAAACATCCTTGGATCAACCGTATGACTCCAAACGATTAGAAGAGGAAATCAACAGGATTGCGGCTATTTATCCGTTTGTCCGTGTTCAAAAAATCGGAGAAAGCGTGGATCAAAAACCGATATGGGAACTAAAGATTGGAAAAGGAAATAAAAAAATTCATATGAACGGTTCTTTTCACGCGAATGAATGGATCACAACGGTTGTGTTGATCACTTTTTTCAAACATTTCTTGCTGTCTTTGACCAACCACTGTTTTTTCCACGGAATTCAAGCTTTTTCTCTCTACCCGCATATTACATTGTCCGTTGTACCGATGGTGAACCCGGATGGCGTCGATTTAGTATTAAACGGGCCTCCGGAATCCAAGCGTGAACAATTGATGAAATGGAATGGGGGGAGCAAGGAATTTTCGAAATGGAAAGCGAATATTCAAGGGGTGGATTTGAACAATCAGTTTCCGGCAAATTGGGAGATTGAAAAAAAACGCAAAAAGCCAAAATCTCCTGCGCCGCGGGACTATCCCGGAAAACAGCCATTAACAGAACCGGAAGCTGCAGCGATGGCTGAACTGGCGAAAAATGAAAAGTTTGACAGAGTGATTGCTTTGCATACTCAAGGCAAAGAGATTTATTGGGGGTATGAAGGAAAAGAACCGAAAGAAGCGGAAGTTTTGGCCAAATGGTTTTCCAGAATGAGCGGCTATAAGTCGGTGAGGTACGTGGATAGTCATGCCGGATTTAAAGATTGGTTTATTCAAGAATTTGGAAAATCGGGGTTTACGATCGAACTGGGTAAAGGCTTAAACCCGTTGCCTCTTTCTCAATGGAAGGAAATTTATCGAGACGTTTCAGGAATATTGTTGTGTGCACTGCTTGGATGATAGGAGATTATGGGACAGTGCATCGATTGCATCATTTTGAACAGGCGTTTTGATTATCTGTCGCTTGTATCCGGAGAAAGTAAAAAAAGAAAAAGAACAAAAAACCTCGCTTAACAACAGCGAGGTCCACTTTTATACCCCGGGATAACCGCTGTGAAGAACCGTCATAACCGTAAACCAGCCAAATACGCCTAAAGTCGCCAGCCCAAACACAATTCCCAGAATGTTTTTGTTTTTGAGAGCGCTCACAGTTCCGAATAACGCAAGCAAGGTAATAAGAGAGAAGATAATGACCAGACCCATGATTGAATCTCCTTTCCTGTTTATATATGGTATATCTTTCAAAACCAGGAAGCAAATTGTATTTTACCATTATTTTATAGTGTTTTCATCTCTTTGTCGAGTTGAAATAAAATGTTTTGTCACAGGGTTGACTCTCTTTATTTGTGATACGATTACTAATGGAAAAGCGAAAAGGAGGAGAAACGTATGAAATGGAGCAGAATGCCGCTTGGACCTCTGCAAACGAATTGCTATATTTTATGGAACGATGACAAAGATTGTATCATTTTCGATCCCGGTGATGAAGGGGATAAGCTGTGCCGTTGGATTGATCAACACGAGTTGAAGCCGCTGGCAATATTATTGACGCATGCTCATTTTGATCATATTGGCGCGGTTGATCAAGTAAGAGAAACGTATCGGATTCCTGTATATGTCCATGAGAATGAAGCTAAATGGCTTTTGGATCCGACATTGAACGGCTCTCAGCTTTTTTTAAGAGATAAAGCCGTTCGAGTAAAGCCGGCTGATGTGATTTTAACGGTGGAAAAGGAACTGACGCTTGGATCTTTTCGTTTTCAGCTTTTGGAAACCCCCGGCCACTCACCGGGAAGCCTATCTTATTATTCGCAGGAATTGGAAGCTGTTTTTTGTGGAGATACGCTGTTCAATGGCAGTATTGGTCGGACAGACCTCCCCGGCGGAAACCATGAAGATCTTTTGAAAAGCATTCATGAACGTCTCCTCACTCTTCCTGAAGAAACCGTTGTATTACCTGGACACGGTCCGGAAACCTCCATCGAAAACGAAATGGATATGAATCCTTTTTTAAATGGATTTTGATCCCATCAGTCACTTACTATGATGCCAGTTGAACGAACAAATATTCAATAAAAGCGAAAAACCCTTCTCAGGTCCGAGAAGGGTTTTTGTGGGATGTTCTTTTCGCAATGGGAGGGGATTTTTGTTACTTTTTACGATAAATCAAGATTTTTATTGTGTCAATAGAAGAGGTAATGAGGTATTTAAGGAAAGCCGATTTTCAATATTTTTGAAAGAACTCTCCTATGCATTGACCATTGACTGATATCCGCAGCCATCGTATAAAATTCAAGAAGGTGCCAATAACGAATCTCAAATGATGAACGGGAGAAGCAGCGGCAGCCGGTTTAAAAAGGGGTTTGCAAGAAACGGTGTCTCTTTAAGATTATGAAAACAAACGGCAAAAAGCTCTTGTTTTACAGAACGGGAAACAAGAGCTTTAGCCGATTTTATTGAAAAGTTGATTTCTTTCGTATGACAAGGATGGATCACATCTGAATGGGTTTGATTACTGCCCGCCGCCTAATGGCATCATGAAGTTCGTCCAATACGTGAAGCCTGCAAAGAAAATCGTCAAATAAGCTCCAAAGACATACATATACATACGTTCTGACAGTTTCAAATAGCCCAATAGATAAAAAAACCCTGTCTGTGCCAAGAAAATGAGCGATGTGATTTTCATGTCTCCCAAATAAAACATGATCGTAAAGATGGCGGTCCAAAAACCAAGTACACGAAACATTCGATCCACAATGCATCCCTCCTTTGTCCCTCTCATTATTAAAAACATTATAATGGAAAGGACATCCAAATGTAAATAACGCTTTCATTACCAAATATGTCAAATTTCGTGGGGTTTCATTATTCTTTTCATACATGAGTGCCATTGTTTTCTTTAACTGGCATTACGGAGAATTTCAAATAACACCAACAACAAATACCCATAAAATATAAATGATCACAGTCAATAAGTTGCCCCACATGGCGATATGGTTCAATACAAGACTTTTTTTATCCTTACGCTTTCCGACGTACCCTATAAAAGCACCTATTAGCCATAAGCAATAAAAAGATATCCATTTGGATTTTCAGAAAAAATGATCATTAAAAAAGCAATGATCCAAAGACCTATTGAAAAGTTTTTATACAAAAATATCCTTCCCCCCTTTGATGCAAAATATAATGTTATGTTATTTTACGAAATAAAAAAGATGTTGGAAATACATTCGACATCTTTTTACATTCGTCTTTGTCTTTTATAAATATCGACTGAGATGACACGTGTTGTCGCCGGAGGGGAAAAGATCGCTAAAGTGTGTGCCCTCTTAAACTCATTTGATTTTTATATTGCGTTGCAAATTTTTCGTTGTATCATCGAGCAATATCAAAGTTTGTATCTTGGATAGGCATGTATCCAATATGAGAATACATATGAAGAAAAATTTGTTTTCTTTCTGACAATGTCAGGTCATACCACTGAATCTTTTCAAACTGTGCATAAATTGTCATGAAGATATTCCCGCTGTGAAAAAGGGTTTGATATACTGAAGAAAATGAAATTTCTGACTATAAGAGAAAGGGTTTTAATATGCAAACAGTGGAGATAGTCATATTGGAAACAAGCGATCTACATGGAAACATATTGCCGATCAACTATGGGACTAACGAAATGGCCGAGAAAGGGTTGGCGAAAGTGGCTGCCCTGATAAAAAAAGAAAGGGAAAAAAATCCTGATGCTGTGTTAATCGATGGCGGGGACGTCATTCAAGGAACCCCTCTGACTTACCATCATGCACGTTTTCAAAGTCATGAACCTAACCCGATGATCAAAATTTTAAATCAATTAGAGTATGATGCCGGGGTCATCGGCAATCATGAGTTCAATTACGGATTGGAATTTTTGAACAAGGCTGTAGATGAATCTGCCTATCCATGGCTTTCTGCAAATATCATAGACAAAGAAACTGAAAAACCTTATTTCGGCAAACCTTATATCATAAAAACCGTTTCTCAAGGAATTCGAATAGGCATTCTAGGAGTAACGACACCATACATACCTAACTGGGAAAAGAAAGAACATATCAAGGGGCTTCGCTTTGATGATGCGGCAGAGACGGCCAAGAAGTGGGTCCGTTTTTTGAAAGAACAGGAAAAGGTTGACCTTGTCGTAGTGGCTTATCATGGCGGATTTGAACGTGATCTTGACACAGGTGAGCCAACCGAAACGTTTACCGGCGAAAATCAAGCGTATCAAATATGTATGGAAGTTCCGGGCATCGATGTGCTTCTCACGGGTCATCAGCATCGCAAGCTCGCTGGAAAAAACATTAATGGCGTAACGATTCTTCAACCGGGATGTAATGGGATTGCTCTTGGAAAAGTAACGGTGGAAATGGAAAAGACAGACGATGGATGCCGCATAAAAGGCAAACATTCAGAACTTCTTTCCGTGAACGGGGTGGAGCCAGATCAAGAAGTGATAAGATTGACAGAACCCTATGAACAAGCTGTTCAAAAATGGCTTGATCAACCGATTGGGTATATTCAAGGGGATATGACCGTTTCTGATCCAATGGAAATTCGATTAAAAGATCACCCTCTCATTGAATTTATTAATCATGTTCAAATGGATGCCGCCGGCGTAGATATCTCCAACACGGCTTTGTTTGATAATCAATCTCCGGGATTCTCATCCATTGTGACGATGCGCAGTGTGGTCGCCAACTACATTTATCCGAACACATTGGTTGTATTGCGGGTGAAGGGTAAGGTCATAAAAGACGCGTTGGAAAAATCAGCGAGTTATTTTGAACAGCTTGCCGACGGTTCGATACGGGTAAGCGATGCATTTACGACGCCCAAGCCTCAGCATTATAACTACGATATGTGGGAAGGCATCGAGTATATCATTGATGTTCGCAAACCTGTCGGACAACGTGTGACCCACTTGAATTATAAGGGTCAGCCGCTTCATGCAGACCAACAAGTAGATGTCGTGATGAATCATTATCGCGCTGGCGGAGGCGGTGACTATTGGATGTATAAAAACCAGCCCGTTGTGAAGGAGATTCCGATCGATGTCCCCGAGTTAATTGCCAATTATTTTTTAAAACACAAAGTCATTGAGGCAGTCGTCGATGAAAACTGGAAAGTGGTTTATTAGTGATGGACAAAAAACATCGAAAAATTTTAAATATTTTTGAAGGATTTTTGCGGAAATAGTCGAATAGAAAAAAGGAAAGCGGGATAAGAAAGGTGGTGCGAACGTTTTTGTCCTATGAAAGAAATGTGGAACAACTAGTGGAAGACGCGCTTTCCTTGTTTGCAACAGATATTCATTTTGAGCCCAAAACACATGGATATCAAGTTCAATTACGCACTCACGGATTGTTGACGCCTTTTCTGAAGCTGACAGTCAAGGAAGGAGAACGGCTGATTTCCCAATTCAAATATATGGCCTCGATGGATATCAGCGAAAAAAGAAAGCCTCAGAGCGGGTCCCTTCTATTAGAAACGAAGAAAGGAAAAATCGCTCTCCGCGTTTCCACTCTTCCGAGCGTGCTTCAGAGAGAAAGTTTGGCCATTCGGCTTTCACCGCAAAAATCCTTCATGGATGTTTATCGTCTGTCTCTCTTTCCAAACTCCGTAAAAAAGCTTTTAGCTCTTCTCCGTTATTCCCACGGTCTAATGATTTTCACCGGTCCAACCGGCAGTGGCAAAACCACTACACTCTATTCTCTTGTTTCCCATAGTACTCGTCATTTTAACCAGAAAGTAATTACGTTGGAGGACCCTGTGGAGCGCCAGAATGACGGCTGGCTCCAACTTCAAGTGAACGAGAAAGCGGGTCTGACATATTCAGCGGGGCTTAAGGCTATTCTCCGCCATGATCCCGATATTGTCATTGTCGGAGAAATACGTGATGAAGAAACCGCCCGCATCACTATGAGAGCGGCGTTAACCGGTCATTTAGTTTTGACCACGATGCATACAAAGGATGCTAAAGGAGCTATTTATCGGTTGCTTGAATTTGGCATTGAATGGCATGATATTCAACAGACGCTTGTGGCGGTTTCGGCTCAAAGGCTTGTACGGCTTTTATGCCCTTTTTGCGGGGAATCTTGTTCTCCCTATTGTCCTAGTCAGTTTCGTCAAAAGCGCGCGACCATTTATGAGATCATCAGCGGTGCAGTACTGCAAGAAGTTTTAAAGGAAGCCGTTGGAAAGGAAGGACGATATACTTATCCAACGCTGAAACAACTCATACGAAAGGGGATCGGTCTTGGATTTCTTGCGAATGATGAATTGGATCGCTGGGTTTTGGAAGAGGAAACACCGAAAAAGAGATGAAGGTGATTTTATCTACAGGCTTGGAGAAATGTTGAATGAAGGATTCAACATTGGAGATTCGTTGGAATTTCTGTTTATGAATCTGTATAAGCGCGATCAGAGCACTCTGCAAATGGCAACTTCGCAGTTGAAGAACGGAGCCCCGCTTTCTCAAATCCTTCAGCAATTAGAGTTTTCTTCTATGGTTTGTTTGCAGGTGTATTTTGCTGAAAGGCATGGAAAGCTTGCGGATACTTTACTATATGCCGGAAACCAACTGAGAAAGGGAAACAAAACGAAGGAAAAGATGTTGAAATTGCTTCAGTACCCGGCTTTTCTCCTTTTCCTTCTCTTGATCATACTCTTCTTTTTGGATCAATGGATTTTGCCGCGGTTTAAAGTTCTTTATTCCTCCATTGGTTTCACCGCAAGCGGAAGCGCCCGCTTTTTTATGCTATTTCTTCAAACCGCTCCTTCACTCATATTTTTTATAACCATTGTTGGAATGACAGCCGTTTTCCTGTTTCTAGCTTATTATTCCAAACAATCCCCGGGGAGAAAAGGAAAACTTCTATTAAAACTCCCATTTGTCCGCGATTATTTTACCCTTTATTTCACTCAAATATTTTCCAAAGAATTTTCCCAATTGCTTTCCACCGGTTTTGCCGTTAATGAGATTCTCCAAATTTTTCACAAACAGACGGTTTATCCTTTTTTTGCCTATATTGCAAATGAAATTAATCAAGAACTAAAGCAAGGCAGCTCCTTTGCGGATGTGGTGAAAGATCTTCCTTTCTTTGATTCTCATCTGGCAGCCATGATCCGGCACGGGGAAAAATGTGGTCATTTGGAGCAAGAATTAAAGTATTTCAGTCATTTTTGCGAACAACAACTGGAAAAAAAGATTCGGAAAGCCTTAGCGATTTTGCAGCCTGCCATTTTTATCATTGTCGGACTGTCTGTCATTTCGATTTATCTTTCTGTGATGCTGCCCGTTTTTCAAATGATTGAGTCCATATAAAGACAAGGAGGAGAAACAATGTTCAAAAAACAAGATGGCTTTACACTGATCGAGATGATGATCGTTTTGCTGATCATTTCGATCTTGCTGTTTATCACGATTCCAAATGTGGTCAAGCAAAGCAGCAGCATTCATAACAAAGGCTGTGAGGCATTTCAACACATGGTTGAAGGACAAGTTCAATCGTATCGGATGGATCATCAAACGTTGCCATCTTCTGTGGATGATTTAGTAAGCGGGGGCTATTTGCGGCAAGGAGAAACGTCTTGTCCAAATGGAGATAAAATAGACATCGGTTCTAATGGCGAAGTGATTGTAAAGAGAGGCAGTTAATTTTGAAGTGGAATTCGCGCGGATATACGTTGTTGGAAGCCTTGCTCGTTTTGATGATGATTTCTGCCATGTTGTTGATTACAGTGATTCCGTTTCCAAAGATGCAAAAACAATTAGACAAACAAATGTTTATCACTCAGCTGCGAGCGGATATGGAAAGAGCGCAGATGTACGCATTGTCTCACCAAAAATCTGTATTTTTACGTTTTTATTCCTCGGAAAAATACGTTGCGTCTCTTTCTTCGCAAGAAATATTGTTTACCCGAAAAGTTCCGGAAGGATTTGAGTTTTTAAGGGGCGGGATGGACAGTATTACGTTTCTTCCCACCGGAAATACAAATCAGTTTGGCACCATTGCGATTAAATATGACCATCAAATCATTCAGTTCACCTTCTATATAGGAAAAGGAAGAATCAATGTCAAGGAAGAGTCACTATAAACATTCAAAATAAAGATATGGGATTGAAAAGGAGAAAGCATGATATCGAAGAATGAAAAAGGTTTTACCTTGTTAGAAAGTTTATTGTCTTTAACCATCGTCGTGTTGTTGGCACAATGGTTGTTTCCACTGATGTTTCACATGGCAATCAAGCTGGAAAGCGGTTCGAAAGAAGGGACAGGGATGAGACTTTTGTACGAAGAGTTGCAGGAACATTTCGTCCAAATAAACGGGAATGCCCAAAGAAAGGAGGGGAATACCGATTATCAGCTCTATTGGGGAGAAAACGAAAAAAGTAAACAATTTGCTTGTGTACAAACGAGCGAAACGAAAAGGTGTCTGGAAGAACAGTAACGGTTTTACCATGATTGAAACATTACTTGCTTTTACTGTCTTTTTAGGGGTTGCCTCGCTGTTTCCTCTTTTTTATCAATCTTTGTATGAGTTTGACCGAACGATTCAACAAGGAAATAAAGAAGAATGGGATCTTTTCCTTATTCAATTGCGTCGAGAATTGCAATCCTCTTCTCAATGGAAACCGGATGAATCGCGACTTACCTTTTCAAACGCCGAAGGGACGGTATTGATTGAAAAATATCAAACGGTTTTGCGAAGAAGAGTGAATCAAACGGGACATGAAGTGATGCTTCAAAATGTGGATAATGCTCGTTTTTATTGGAAAGAAGGGTGTCTGAGACTCGACGTTCAATTTACGGATGGCGAGAGGAGAGAGGCGCGATTTTTCCCGCTATCGGCGCTCGCTGTAAAAAAAGGGGAGGAGAATGATGAATGAAAAAGGAGCTGTTTATCCGTATGTGCTTGTGTTTTTCATCATCTTACAGGCAGCCGTTGTATGGGGCACCGGTATTTATTTGTCCCGCTATCAAACATCGAAGGAATTGGGCGATTATTATGAGACAAAGGTGATGGAAACACTTGCTTTAAAGAAAATTTTAGCCAACGCCCCGGATATCGAGAGCGGTCCAAAGACGTATCCATATTCTGCAGGGAAAGTCGAATATACGACTAAGCCGTACGAGGATCCGCAATATGTGATTTTGCAATTGACCACGATCAAAGGAAATGGGGCTAGTTTTACATCCAGCTTCCTATATAATAAAAATAACGGAAAAATAGAGAAAGCGTTGAATTAAAGGGGAAGATAAAGATGAAACCGGTATTTCTCATCGGGTTTATGGGAGCAGGGAAAACGACCATCGGCCAAGCACTAAGTGCCCGCCTAAACAAGCCCGTTTACGATACGGACCAAATGATAGAAAGAAAATACGGCAAAAGTATATCCCAAATATTTGAATTATACGGAGAACAAGAGTTTCGAAAAATGGAAACCGCTCTGCTCAAAGAAATAACAGAGAAAAGCGGCATTATAACGACAGGGGGCGGCATTATTTTAACGAATGAAAACCGGGAATGGATGAAAAAAACCGGTGATGTCATTTTTCTTCAATGCGATTTTTCTTCTTTGTGGGAAAGGCTGGAAGGAGATCATACACGTCCTCTAGTTTATCATCGAAAAAAAGATGAAGTGGAGTCATTGTACAAAAAACGCCTGCCTCTATATCTGGAGAGCGCGACAATAATGATTGATACCACCGATAAAACGGTGGAAGAAACGGTCGATGAAATTATCCGTCGTTTAAATGGTTGATGGATTGGGCAAAATGAAGCCAAAAGGGAAAAGGCAGGTGTTTTGAATGACGGCGAATGATTTGGTGAAAGATATCGTCAAAACTTTCGTTGCTTACTTGAACCAGCCTCCATCAAAAAGAACTGAACGGCGCCGAACCAAAAAGCAATATCGCCCTCCGTTTCTATACCGATGGTTTGGGCAGATTCCATACGAACTCCTTTCTATATTTAAAAGGAAATAGAAAAGGAAAAATGAAAGCTGGTTTCCGGTAAGGGGACCGGCTTGATTGTTTTTCTTTACAAGAAACAACCTGTCAGCGCTGCCTTAAATAAAATATTCCTCCGTTAATGATATCAATGTTAATGCGTGGTTCGTATTGTTCGCGAAGCGCTTCTTTTTCAATCTGATAAGCATCCGGTTTTTCTTCTGTTTCTTCATAAAAATGATCGAGCAGCGCTAAATCCTCTTCCCATCTCTCAATAGCTCGAGCAGCCCATTCATGGCTCTCTTTCGATATTTTTTGCTCAATAAATCTTCTAATCCGATGGATTCCGCTCACTGGACTGATCATAGGGGTTAGGGTGAATGAGAAATCCGGGATTTTCGGTGTCATGGACAATGTTTTGACATAGTCGAAAAAATGTTCTTGTATTTGGCCATAAATTAAATTAATTCCATACGATCCAAAAATCTCCTTTTTCCGGTCTGCCTGATAAGAAATTTTTACATTTAAGCAAACCCATGGATGAAGGGGAATATGGCCGTGTGGTTTCTCTTCAGATTGTTCATATAAGCGAATAAATCCAGCTAATTTTTTCGTACATTGAAAAATTTGATGCAGTCGGGGGGAGCCGTAATGAATGATTTCTCCCTTTTCATTCGGCGCTTCGTTTTGATCCGTAATAAGCGCCAATTTCATTGGATTGGGGGCACCGCCGGTTTTTTCAATATAATGCCAATAAAAAGGCCGATTCATTAATTCTTTATCCATTTCTTTCGTTAATTGAACATGGAGGAATCCTTTTTTGTTTTCTAATATCGGGCATTTATTTGCTGTGAAAAAACGTTCAAGATATTGATGGATTTGCTTGTTTTCCATGCTTCCACTCCTCTTTTCCCATCGTTTGGGCCCATTGAATCATAGATGATAAATTGTCCATTTTTATTTTCATTTCCCCTTCGGATTTGGAATGGAGGAAGATGTCAGCGAATAATTCTTCTAGATTTCCCGCTTCAAAATGAGTCAAAATTTCATCTAACTCTCCGACAACTTGTTCAAACAAACGAATTTTTTCGTATAGCAATTTTAAAATATGCTCTTCGACCGTTCCTTTAATGGCAAAATTATAAATATGGACATCTTTGGTCTGTCCCAGCCGATGAACCCGGCCGATCCGCTGTTCCAAACGCATCGGATTCCATGGCAAATCAAAATTTATAATGTGATGGCAAAATTGCAAGTTGATTCCTTCCCCGCCTGCTTCCGTGGCGATCAATACTTGAGCGTGGTTTTGAAATAATTCTTTCATCCAATCTTTTTTGCCCCTTTTAAACCCGCCCCGGAAAGGAACAGAGGTGATACCGTGCTGTTTTAAAAACCATTGAAGATACATTTGAGTGGCTCTGTATTCCGTAAAAATAATGACTTTGTCATTGATGTTTTGTATGAGTTCAAGTGCTTTCTCTGCTTTGGCATTCGATTGGACTTCGTTGACAGCTTGAAGCAGCTCATTCATTTTTTCTGCGAAATAAGGAGAGAGGCCTTCATTTTTCTCCAGCATGTTTTTGATTGTGAAAAAGACCGCTTCTCTGCTGCTGCAAGCTTCTCTTTGAAGCGTCAATATGGAAATGGCGCTTTGCACAAAGTGGTCGTATTCTTCTTTTATGGTGGACAGCTGATCGTACAGCTTTCTTTCTGAATCAGAAAACTCAATCAAGATCGTTTGCACCTTACGTTTGGTCCATTCTATCCCTGTATCTTTTCTTCTGTTTCGGATCATGACCTTTTTCACCAATTCTCGTAAATGCACGCTGTTCTGTACAGAACGTTTATCTTTTTTAAAGCGCTCGAAAAAGACGCTTTCATTCCCTAAATGTCCCGGTTTCAACAAAGATACGAGATGAAAGAGTTCATCGATTCGATTTTGAACGGGAGTTGCCGTTAGCAGCAGGCAAAATTTTTTCTTTAAGTTTTGTACAAATTCATAGTTTTTGGTCTTGGGATTTTTAAGTTTATGGGCTTCATCGATAATGACGAAATCATAGTTTTGTTCGTAAATGATCGATCGATGCGGATCGCGTTTGGCCGTATCAATGGAGGTCACAACGACATCGCACTGTTCCCATACATAACTTTTTTTTTGAGCAACGGCCGGAATCAGAAATTTGGTGTTCAATTCATGTGTCCACTGCGATACGAGTGAAGCGGGAACGAGAATAAGCACTTTTTTGGCGAGACCTCGAATCATATACTCTTTTAAAACCAGACCGGCCTCAATCGTTTTCCCCAGACCCACTTCATCTGCCAATATAGCTTTTCCGTTCATTTCTTCAATTACTTGTTGCGCTGCCTCAAGTTGATGAGGAAGAGGGGTAAGATGAGGTAAAAATTTAGGAGCGACCAAGCCTGTAAAATCAGGAATAATCATATCTTTTTCCATTTCAACAGCTAATTGAAATAAATCCCAATGTCCCCATGGACCGTCCTGTTCGAGTTTGGATGCGAATTCTTGCGGCCATTGTTCATCAAATAGAATTTTTAATTCCATAAAAGTCATCTCCTTTCAAAAAAAGATTGCTGGAATGGCCTCCTTAATGGTAGGATAAAACCAAAGAAAGTTTTGAAAGTTTTTTATTCCAAAACTAGTCCGACAAGTATGCTAGGGATCATTTCCGTTTTGATTTTCCTAGTATGCCCAAATTTCAATTAAATATCGGCGAATGAAAACAGGGGGAGAGACTGCTTTATGCAGCGCCGAAGGAGCAAGCAAAAGTGCGAATCTCTCAGGCAAAAGAACTCCTGTTGGACGCACCTCTGGAGAGTGTTCCATTTGGAGCCACCAAAGAAGACAACATTTTTGGAAACTTTCAGGTTTAAGGACAGAGAACTCAACTAAACGGGAGTTCTCTGTCTTTTTCTGTTTCACGATCAATGAAGTAGGGGGGAGAGATATGGAACGTTTAAAAAGGACGGCCCTTTTCCACTTGTACAAAGAATATAGGGCTAAAACGATTGATTTTGGCGGATGGGAGATGCCTGTGCAGTTTACAAGTATAAAGGAAGAACATAGTGCGGTAAGGGAAAGAGCCGGATTATTCGATGTATCCCATATGGGGGAAATTGTCGTAAAAGGGGATGACAGCGAGAAGTTTCTTCAAAAAATGGTAACGAACGATGTTTCCCGTTTAAAGTCAGGCAGGGCCATGTATACAGCCATGTGTTACGAGAACGGCGGGACAGTAGATGATCTTCTGATTTACAAGCTGGATGAAAAAGAATATTTGCTGGTTGTCAATGCTGCCAATACGGAAAGTGATTTTCAATGGCTGAAGGGCCATCTGGAAGGAGACGTAATGGTCGAAAATGAATCGGAGCATTGGGGACAGCTGGCGATTCAAGGACCGTTGGCGGAAAAAGTTTTACAAAAATTAGTGGATATCGATCTTTCTAAGCTAAAAGCTTTTACGTTTCAAACGAATGTGGATATCCAAGGTTCAAAGGCGCTGGTTTCCCGGACAGGATATACGGGAGAAGACGGGTTTGAAATTTATTGCCGCGCCAGCGATTCCCCTGATATTTGGAATCATCTTTTAGAGGCAGGAAAAGAAGAAAAGGTGCTTCCTTGTGGATTAGGCGCAAGAGATACGCTCCGATTTGAAGCTTGCTTGCCGTTGTATGGTCAGGAGCTGTCGGCTGATATCACTCCGATTGAGGCCGGCATCGGGTTTGTTGTAAAACTCCATAAAGACGAGTTTATCGGAAAAGAAGCGTTAAACATTCAAAAAGAAAGAGGGACACAACGAAAAATAGTCGGTTTGGAAATGATCGATAGAGGAATCCCTCGAAATGGATATCCTGTTTTTTCGGATGATCAGCCAATAGGATATATCACATCCGGCACGCAATCGCCGACATTAAAGAAAAATATCGGGCTTGCTCTTCTAAAGAGTGAATTTGCCTATCTTGGCAGCGAGGTTCAAGTGGAAATTCGCCAACAAAAGCTGGCGGCCAAGGTAGTCGAAACACCTTTTTATAAGCGTTCGAAATAGAGAAGGGGGAGGAGAATGGAATGAAGCATCGTTATTTGCCTATGACAGAAACGGATCAACAAGAAATGCTGAAAGCCATTGGTGTGGAGTCGGTGGAGGAACTTTTTCGTGATATACCGGAAAAAGTGCGATTCCAAGGAGAGTACAATATAAAAAAAGCGTCACCGGAATCGACATTGAAAAAGGAATTGACCCAGCTTTCCCGTAGAAATGCGAACACAAAAGAGTATATATCCTTCTTAGGGGCGGGTGTGTACGATCATTACATTCCCGCGATTGTCGATCATGTTCTTTCACGCTCTGAATTTTATACCGCCTATACACCTTATCAGCCGGAAATTTCTCAAGGGGAATTGCAGGCCATATTCGAATTTCAAACAATGATCTGTGAATTAACAGGAATGGATGTAGCCAACTCTTCGATGTATGACGGGGCGACGGCTCTTGCTGAGGCGGCGCTGCTTTCCGCTGCCCAAACGAGACGCAATAAAGTACTGATTTCTTCCGCCGTTCATCCGGAATCAAAAGAAGTTCTGAAAACGTATGCGAAAGGACGCCGGCTTGAAGTGGTGGAAATCGCGGCGACTCAAGGTACGACGGACGTACAAGAGTTAGCCAATCAAATCGATTCGAATACTGCGGCGGTCATTGTTCAGTATCCGAATTTTTTGGGCAGAGTCGAACCGCTCGCTGAACTGGCGGATATCGCTCATTCCGAAAAGGCGATGTTTGTTGTTTCCGCCAATCCGCTTGCTCTTGGGGTTTTAGAACCACCTGGAAAATTCGGAGCAGACATTGTGGTCGGCGACTGCCAGCCCTTCGGAATTCCTGCAGCATTTGGGGGACCGCATTGCGGCTATTTTGCCGTCACAGAAAAATTGATGCGAAAAATCCCCGGAAGGTTAGTGGGGCAAACGGTAGATGAAGATGGCAAAAGAGGATTTGTATTAACTCTCCAAGCACGGGAACAGCATATCCGCCGCGATAAAGCGACATCCAATATTTGTTCCAACCAAGCTTTAAACGCTTTAGCAGCTAGCGTAGCGATGACGGCTCTTGGCAAAAAAGGATTAAGAGAAATGGCGGAACAAAACGTGCAAAAAGCTTATTATGCGAAAAAACAGCTTCAGAAAAATGGCGCCATCGTCGCTTTTGACGGACCCTCTTTCAATGAATTTGTCATTCGTTTAAATAAACCGGTGAAGGACGTAAATAAGCGGCTTTTTCAAAAAAAGATAATCGGCGGGTACGATTTAGGAAAAATGGATCCAATGCTTCAAAATCATATGCTGATTGCGGTAACGGAACTTCGCACAAAAGAAGAAATTGATTTATTGGTCAAAGAATTGGGGGGATTATGATGAACAAAACGGATCAGCCTCTTATTTTTGAAATTTCCAAGTCTGGCCGCATCGGATACAGTTTGCCGGAGCTGGATGTCCCTAAGGTTGACGTGGCGGATATTCTTCCAACGCAATATATAAGGCAGGAAGAGCCGGATTTGCCGGAAGTATCTGAGTTGGAAATTATGCGTCACTACACGGCTCTTTCCAAACGGAACCACGGTGTTGATTCCGGGTTTTATCCGCTCGGTTCCTGTACGATGAAATATAATCCCAAAATAAATGAAGATGTCGCCCGTTTGGAAGGCTTTCGTCATATTCATCCGCTGCAGGACGAAGAAACCGTTCAAGGTTCACTGGAGTTGATGTACGATCTTCAGGAACATTTAAAAGAAATAACAGGAATGGATGAAGTGACTTTGCAGCCGGCTGCCGGAGCACACGGCGAATGGACAGGTCTTATGATGATTCGCGCCTATCACGAAGCGCGAGGCGATGACAAACGAACGAAAGTGATCATCCCCGATTCCGCTCACGGTACCAATCCCGCATCGGCGACCATTGCCGGATTTGATACCATTACGGTAAAATCGAACGAACAAGGTCTTGTCGACTTGGAAGATCTACGGAGAGTAGCGGGGGAAGATACAGCGGCCTTAATGCTGACGAATCCGAATACGTTAGGGCTCTTTGAGGAGAATATTCTTGAAATCGCTGAAATCATCCATCAAGTCGGAGGAAAGCTTTATTATGACGGCGCTAATTTAAATGCCGTTCTTTCAAAGGCGCGTCCGGGTGATATGGGCTTTGATGTAGTCCATTTGAATCTTCACAAAACTTTCACAGGACCGCATGGGGGAGGCGGACCCGGTTCTGGACCTGTCGGTGTGAAAAAGGAATTAATCCCTTATTTGCCCAAGCCCGTTTTAACAAAAAAAGATGGGATCTTTGTTTGGGATGAGGACCGTCCGTATTCTATCGGCAGAGTGAAACCGTATTACGGCAATTTCGGCATTCTTGTTCGCGCTTATACGTATATTCGTTCCATGGGGCCGGACGGTTTAAAAGCGGTAAGCGAAAATGCCGTCATTAATGCCAACTATATGATGAGAAAGCTGGCTCCATATTACGAACTGCCATATGACCGGCATTGTAAACATGAGTTTGTGCTAAGCGGAAAACGCCAGAAAAAATTGGGCGTTCGGACATTGGACATTGCGAAACGGCTGTTGGATTTTGGCTTTCATCCCCCGACCATTTATTTTCCGCTCAATGTGGAAGAATGTCTGATGATCGAACCGACGGAAACGGAATCGAAGGAAACGCTGGACTCTTTTATTGAAGCGATGATTCAAATTGCGAAAGAAGTGGAAGAACAGCCGGAAATCGTCCAAGAAGCTCCTCATACCACTGTGATCCGCCGCTTGGATGAAACGGCCGCTGCCCGAAAGCCGATTTTGCGATTTAAACGATCATAACGGTTGATGGAGTTTTCGCATTTCCATCCTTCCTTATCAAGGAAGGATGGAAATCAGGAAGACGGCCTACAAGCGAGGACGAATGGACAGAAAAAAGAACAAAACCATGGAAAAAGACCAAATGGTTGAACATAAATAAGTCCGATCGTTTGCAGAAAAAAAGAGACTGGTTCAAGAAAAAGGAATATTTGGCCTATTTGCTGCGAACTCCCTTTTCCCGGCCAGTCTTTTTCATGATGTTCGTTTAAAATGACGAAATTTCGTTATTTTCCTGTTTTGATTTTCCCCGTCCATTTTTTAAAGCCGCCTTCTAACTGATAAAGTTGACGGTAACCGTGCCGGTATAGATATTGTGCAGCTCGTCCGCTTCTTAAACCGCTTTGACAATAAAGATACACCGGTTTGTCCGGACGGATTTCCTTCATTCTCATTTTGATTTGTGTGAGAGGAATGTTGCGGGCTCCCAGGATGTGACCGGCTTCAAATTCATTCGGTTCCCTGACGTCGATCAGTTGCGCTTTTCTGTAGCCGGCTTTAAATTCATCTTCTTTTAATGTTTTGACAACTCTTTTTTGTGTAAAATACACTAAGAGAAAATAAATAAGAACAACTACGATAATCGTGGCTAGCGTATACAGCAAGTTTATAGCTCCTTTCCCTTAAGATGCACTAATATTTATTATAGTCATCACTGTTCTTTTAATCAAAATCTTTTCTATGATTTTTTATGCAGAATTCTTTCTTTGTGTTTTCCCGGATCCTTTGATAGACTAGAGAAGGAAATTTTCAGGTTAAAGAGGGTGAATGGAATGGAAAAAAAAGAAGTGTGGAAATTTATTGATTCCGGTAAATGTTCGCCTTCTTTCAATATGGCCCTTGATGAAGCTCTTTTGGATTGGCACAGCAAAGGAGACATTCCTCCTGTGATCCGCTTTTACGGCTGGAATCCACCGACGTTATCGATCGGTTATTTTCAAAAAGTGGAAAAAGAAATCGATCTGGAAGCTGTTAAAAAACACGGCTTAGGATTTGTACGTCGCCCTACAGGCGGGAGAGGTGTTTTGCATGAACATGAACTTACATACAGTGTCATTGTAACGGAAGAGCATCCGCGCATGCCGAAAACCGTAACGGAAGCTTACAGGGTGATTTCCGAAGGAATCCTTAAAGGGTTCCAATACCTTGGTTTAGACGCTTATTTTGCCATCCCCCATACGGAAGAAGAAAAAAACAAATTAAAGGATCCGCGTTCTTCTGTTTGTTTTGATGCCCCAAGTTGGTATGAACTAGTAGTGGAAGGACGGAAAGTGGCAGGAAGTGCTCAAACAAGGCAAAAAGGAGTCATTCTGCAGCACGGTTCCATTTTGCTTGATTTGGATGAAGAGAAACTTTTCAGTTTGTTTCGCTATCCGAGTGAAAGAGTAAAAGAACGGATGATGAAATCGTTCAAAAACAAAGCGGTGGCCATTAATGAAATCAGTGCAAATCCTGTTACCATTGAAATGGCAAAGGAAGCTTTTAAAAAAGGATTTGAAGATGGCTTAAATATCCAATTGGAACCATACGAGCTGTCCGAACAGGAAAAGGCGTTTGTGGAAAAATTAGCCAAAGAAAAATACGAATCGGATGAATGGAATTTCAGACGTTAGCTACTGGGGAGAAAGCGGAGACCGCATCCGCTTTTTCTCTTTTTTCGTTGCCGTGCCTTCTTTTTGCTGGAGGGCAGTGGTGATACATGTTGCCTTTCATTCTGCAAGTTTCAGAAATGATCATTTTTCGGCAATTATGGTTGTTTTCCCCTAAATATCTCTATTCTCCCAACGAAACCATCTTTTTTTTTCGCTTGACAAAAAAGCGAATATAAATCAATATATAGTAATAGTGGAAGGTCAATAGCACAATATATTGTGCGGTTCGTTTTTGTGAGTATAATATATGGCTTGGGTTTGTCCAAATGAAGAAACGTTTAAAGCTAGAAAAGGAGTTGTCGATATGTCTGTTGCGTTGAATAAAAACATGACGATTAACAAGGAACGGTTAAACAAGGATATACAGCTTTTCCCTCAGGTTCATCCCATTACGAATGACATGAAAATCACCTTTAAAGGTGTATCCCGGCTGGTCATGATCGATCGATATTCGTTTAAAGATACAGAGAAAATTACTTTGGCAGAAGGGGATTTTGTCGTTTTAACGGTGAAAGAGGATCCAAAATTTCCGGCCCGCGGATTAGGGTATATCGTCGGGATTGATTGGGAAGCCAAAAAGGCAGATGTATGGATTGAAGAGGAATACCGAAGTGCCATTGACGATCCGAAAGAATTGGAAACAGGTATCGTTCGTCGGCCGCTCAACGTCATTGAAAAACCTCTGGAAGTCTATTATGAACAAATCGCAAAGAGAAACGCAACAGGCCTAGCCTCCGTTGAAAAAACGGAAGAAAAAAGAAAAGAATGGTTTGAAAAATTTTATCGCGAGCTCGTCAGTTTGAATTTTGTTCCGGCTGGACGTGTGCTGTACGGAGCGGGATCCGGAAAGGATGTTACTTATTTCAACTGCTATGTGATGCCGTTTGTAAAGGACTCCCGTGAAGGCATCTCCGAACATCGCAAACAAGTAATGGAAATTATGTCGCGAGGCGGTGGGGTCGGAACGAACGGATCAACGCTTCGTCCTCGTCATGCATTGGCAAGAGGGGTAAATGGAAAATCATCAGGATCCGTTTCTTGGCTGGATGATATTGCTAAATTAACCCACCTGGTGGAACAAGGCGGTTCAAGACGTGGAGCTCAAATGATTATGCTGGCAGACTGGCATCCTGATATTGTGGAATTTATTATATCCAAAATGCAAAATCCGCGTATTTTGCGTTTCTTAATTGAAAATTCAAACGACGAACAAATTAAAAAGGCTGCGAGCGACAAACTGAAATTCACACCGCTTACTGAACTGGAAAAAGCGATGTATCAAGGGATTCTCAATTATAAAAACATTCCGGGACAAGGCGGTTTTGGCGAAAAAATTATTCAAGAAGCCGAAGAAAAGCTTCGTACAGGTGGAGTATATTCTGTCCATAATCCGGACTTTTTGACGGGAGCGAATATTTCGGTCTGCTTAACGAAGGAATTTATGGAAGCAGTCGAAAAAGATGAAGAATATGAACTCCGTTTTCCGGCTGTGGAATCTTACGATGAAAAAGAAATGGAAATTTACAATAACGAATGGCACAAAGTCGGAGATGTGCGCGAATGGGAGAAAATGGGCCACAAAGTGAAAACATACCGTAAAATTCGTGCACGTGAATTATGGAACTTAATCAACATTTGTGCTACATACTCTGCAGAGCCGGGCATTTTCTTTATTGACAATGCTAATGAAATGACGAACGCGGTAAGCTACGGACAAAAAATAGTGGCAACCAATCCGTGTGGTGAACAGCCGCTGGCTCCGTATTCTGTGTGCAACTTGGCAGCAGTCAACCTTGCCGAAATGGTGGATAAAGAAAACAAGACGGTTGATTTTGAAAAATTAAAACAGACGGTGGAAGTGGGCGTTCGCATGCAAGACAATGTCATCGATGCCACTCCTTACTTCCTGGAAGAGAACCGAAAACAAGCCCTCGGCGAACGTCGTATCGGTTTAGGCGTGATGGGCCTGGCGGATTTGCTGATCTACTGCGAGAAAGAGTACGGTTCGGAAGAAGGCAACAAGCTGGTTGACCGGGTATTTGAAACGATTGCAACGACGGCTTACAGAACATCGATTGAATTGGCGAAAGAAAAAGGAAGCTTCCCATATTTGGTCGGGGAAACGGAAGAAGAAACGAATAAGCTTCGCGAGTCCTTTATTCAATCCGGTTATATGAAAAAAATGCCGGAAGATATCCGTCAAGATATTTTGAAATACGGAATTCGCAATTCCCATTTATTAACGGTGGCGCCGACTGGATCCACAGGAACGATGGTGGGCGTATCCACAGGATTGGAACCGTATTTCTCCTTTACTTACTACCGCAGCGGTCGGTTAGGAAAATTTATCGAGGTAAAAGCGGATATCGTACAAGAATATTTAGATCAACATCCAGAAGCTGATCCGGATCATCTGCCGCACTGGTTTGTAACGGCGATGGATCTATCTCCGGAAGCTCATGCCGATGTACAATGTGTGATTCAACGCTGGGTAGACAGCTCGATTTCCAAAACGGTCAACGCTCCTCGCGGTTATACGGTTGAACAAGTGCAGAAAGTGTACGAGCGTCTCTATAAAGGCGGGGCAAAAGGCGGAACCGTTTATGTTGACGGAAGCCGTGATTCACAAGTATTAACGTTAAAAGCAGAAGAAAACCATCCAGAGGAAGAGCCGATTGTGAATGATGCGGAAAAATCGGAACAACATGTCGTCATACTAGATACGATTCAAGATGTTCGTTCAACATCTGTGAAAATAGGCAACGAAGTCGGCGATACATGCCCTATCTGCCGCAAAGGGACGATTGAAGAAATCGGCGGCTGCAATACTTGTACAAACTGCGGTGCACAATTAAAATGTGGACTATAAAATAAAACTTCTGCTGTTTTTCAGAGAAATCTCTTTCTAAGAGGCTGATTCGCATTTAGAGTCAGCCTCGTTTTTTGTATCCGGAAGTTCTAATTGTCGTGCCCCATTCTTAAACATATAAAAGAAAGTTTGCATCGAAGGAGGGGCCGTATGAAAATCGATGGGGTTTTTTCCGGAGGGGGAATAAGAGGTTTTGCGTTAATTGGCGCTTATCAAGAACTGGAAGAGAAAGGATATCAATTTATCAGGCTTGCGGGTACAAGTGCCGGTTCGATCATTGCCGGTTTTATAGCGGCCGGTTATAGAAGCAGCGAAATTTACCAATTAATAGATGAAGTGGACTTGAAGGATTTGTTGGACGATTCTCCACGATACTTTCCGGCATTTTTAAATTGGCTAAAAGTCTATTGGAAATTAGGACTTTATAAAGGAGATTCATTAGAAGCATGGTTAAGCGAAAAATTGGCGCAAAAAGGTGTTCGGACATTTGCTGATTTACCTCCCGAGACACTGAGAGTCGTCGCTTCCGATTTGACAAACGGCCAGTTAATCGTTTTGCCGGATGATCTTCAGCCCTACGGCATTTCGCCTGAGAATTTTTCCGTCGCTCGAGCGATTCGCATGAGCTGTTCGCTCCCTTATTTTTTTCAGCCGGCAAAGCTTAAAACAGCTAAGGGAACAGCGTTGATCGCAGATGGAGGCATTTTGAGCAACTTTCCCATGTGGATTTTCGGCCAGGAGGGTAGAAAACGTCCGGTGATCGGCATTAAGCTGGTTCCGCGAGATTCCGATATTCAGGAAAAAAACATTCATAATGCCATTGAGTTGTTTAGCGCCCTTTTTAAAACGATGAAAGATGCTCACGATGCCCGTTATATATCCCGTAAACTGGAGAAAAATATTGTATTTATTAAAACGAATGGAATTAGTTTGACGGAGTTTGAATTAAATGATAATGAAAAACGCGTCCTTGTGGAATTAGGACGCGAACAAACTCGGCGGTTTTTAAAAAACTGGAGCTATGGTTAATGGAAGCGAGCCAAGGGTTAAGCTCGTTTTTTCTTTTTCCCTTTTTTTCCTTCGATGACGGTCAGATGGACGTCGTTTCTTCTGCGAATCGGTTTTCTTTTTTGGGTAGAAAGTCGGGATGATTGACGTTTCCTGATTCTTTTCTTGGATTTTTTAGCTGCTCTTAAAAATGCTTGCTGGTCTTTGCGTACCGGCTTTTTGATTCCCATTCTGTAGACGATATACAGAAGACTTGCAACAAAGATTAAAAACAGGATTCGCTTTCCCAGTGCATTAGGAGAGCCTGCAAAGAAAGACAATAACCCGATGGCGGCAAGACCCGTGATTAAAAAGAAAACGAAAGTGCGAATCTTCAAGAAACCCACCTCCCTGCCAGGCATGAAATTCATTGTCGATGGATGATCTATTAATAGTTTAGACAATTTTCTGTTCTTTTAATCTTTTTTCTTCCATCATTTCCAAACGGAGTAGTTCGTTAAAGGAAGCGATGGCCACTTCTACTTGATCATCACTCGGTTCTTTTGTCGTCAGCAATTGAAGCCATAAGCCAGGATAGCCTAAATATTTTAATATCGGCACTGTTCGCAGTTTGTTGGTGATCTGTAGCATTTCAAAAGACAGACCCAGCACAACAGGTATCAGAGCAATCCGGTTTACTACTCTCAGCCAAAGAGGGTGAACCGGAACAAACATATATACAAATATTCCGACAATGACGGTAAAAAGAAGAAAACTGCTGCCGCAGCGATAATGCAAGCGCGACTGAGATTGAACATTTTCAACGGTTAAATCGAGACCATTTTCAAAGGCATTGATCACTTTATGCTCTGCTCCGTGATATTGCAACACTTTTTTTACAAGGGGAGTCAACGAAATAAAATGAATATATGCTAGAAGCAGTAGAAGTTTAAACATACCTTCTATGAAAATTTGAGTCAAATCTCCGGGAAAAATGGGACGGGTGAATTCTGCCAAAAACACGGGCACAAGGGTGAAGACAAATTTGGCAAACAGAAAAGACAGAATACCGACGATCGCTGCATTTAAGGCCATCGTCCATTTTTTTGTTTCTTTTTTTGGAGCTTCATCATCCATGTCTTTTTCCCAATTGGATTCATACAGATCGGAAGAAAATTGAAGATGTTTTGAGCCGGTGGTGGTTGCGATGATGATGGCCGCGATCCCCCGCAGCAATGGGATGTTTTTGATTTTTTGAAAGATCGGTTTTTGTTCTCGAGGAAGGCGGTAAAACTCCATTTCACCGTCTTTTTTCCTGACAGCGGTGACCGTAAAGTGTCTACCCCCAAACATCACTCCTTCGATTACGGCTTGGCCTCCATATAAAGGCTTTGTTTGTTTCAATGGAATCCCTCGCTCATCGTAAACTTTTGTTATCCCTATTTTAACTTTCTTTTCTGAATAAGGAAAGGTCTGCACGAAAGGACGAAAAAGTTTTTTTTAGATAGGGCATATTAAAAGAGGACTTCAATAGAAGAGGCTTCGTGGTGAAGGAGGAAATAGCTTTGGTCTTGAGTCATGCGTGTTTGCGAACTTCACGTTGATAGATCATCCTTCCAAACGACGTACAGAAAGGTTGAGGAATTCATTTTGGTCATTATTCACAAAATAATCAAGGGAATATGTCAGATGCAAGTAAGGTGAGAATCTTTATGATGAAGCGAAACGTTCACGTCAAATGGAGGTGAGCAACATGGACGGAAATGCAAATGGAAAGAATCAATCAGAACACAGTCAGCCAACGATGTCAATGTTTGCATATGTGGCCGTTACAGGCTTTTTTGGAGGATTGTTATGGAGTTTTGTGGCTTATTTTGCCTACTGGTTTCATTTTACCACGATTGAACCGAACGTTTTGCTGGAACCGTTTACTGTAGGAAAATGGCGGGAAACATGGATTGGTTTTTTCATGACATTGTTCGCTTATGGAATCGTTTCGATTCTAGCGGCCTTTATCTACTATCTTTGCTTCAAAAAAATAAAATCTATGTGGATGGGAGTAGGATATGGGATTGCCTTGTTTTTGGTTGTCATATTTATTTTCAACCCAATTTTTCCCGGCATAAAACATTGGAAACACATTTCTTTTCATACTTATGTGACAAGTCTTTGTCTCTATTCGCTTTATGGCTTATTTGTCGGATTTTCCATTTCTTATCAATATGGAGAAGTATATGGTCAATATTATAAAAAGCTTCAAAAACAAGAAAATCAATAATAGGTCATAGTTAAAAGCTTCCTGTTTATTATACGCTCTCCCCCAACGGAAAAGTGTGGTCTTTCAGAGAAGGCTAATGAAAGATATGGGATATTTGTGATAAAATGTTTTAAAGAAATCTTTTTCAATAAGGTGGTCGCTGTGCATATACTTTTATTAAACGGCCCGAACTTAAATCGTTTAGGAAAACGAGAACCGGCGATTTATGGAACCGAAACATTAGATTCCATTGAGAAAAGAGTTCGGGAAAAAGGAAAAGAGTTTGGAGCAGAGGTGGTTTGTTTCCAATCTAACTATGAAGGGGCCCTGATTGACCGCATTCATCAAGCAGAAGACGAAGGGATAGAAGGCATCATTTTCAATCCAGGGGCTTTTACGCATTACAGCTATGCGCTAAGAGATGCAATAGCTTCCGTTCAAGTCCCGGTGATAGAAGTTCATTTGTCAAACATACATCGACGTGAATCCTTTCGACACCATTCTGTCATCGCTCCCGAAGTCATTGGTCAAATTGTCGGATTGGGGGCACTGGGTTATGAGTTGGCGCTTCAAGCCATTATTCAGTACATACAGGGGAGAGAATCTTAATGGAAAAAATCAAAAGACTTCGTGAACAATTTGCTCAAGCCGGTATTGATGGGATGCTAGTGACAAGCCCCTTTAATCGACGCTATATGACAAATTTCACCGGAACGAGCGGAGTAGCGCTTATTTCTGAGGAAAAAGCTTTATTTATTACCGATTTTCGCTACGTGGAACAAGCCGGGAATCAGGCAAAAGGATATGAAATTGTCCAACATGGCGTCCCCATTCATGAAGAAGTGGCGAAACAGGCTGAAAAGCTAGGCATTCAAAAATTAGGCTTTGAAAAAGATCACTTAACCTTTTCCAATTATCAAGACTATCAGAAAGCTTTTAAAGGCGAGCTAGTTCCTGTCGGTGATATCATCGAAAACTTGCGCTTGATTAAGAGCGAATCAGAGATTAAGATATTAAAGGAAGCTGCCGATATTGCCGATGCTGCATTTAAACATATTTTGGACTTTATCAAACCAGGAATCACTGAGCTTGAAGTCGCCAATGAACTCGAATTCTTTATGAGAAAGTGCGGGGCAACTTCTTCTTCGTTTGATACGATCGTTGCTTCAGGAAAAAGATCCGCTTTGCCGCACGGAGTGGCCAGCGATAAAATCATCGAAAAAGGGGACTTAGTCACTCTTGACTATGGAGCCCTTTACAAAGGATATGTTTCCGATATTACTCGCACGGTAGCCGTTGGCGAGCCTTCCGACGATTTGAAAAACATTTATCAAATTGTTCTCGAGGCTCAATTGTTGGCGGTGGAAAAAATAAAACCGGGAATGACCGGGAAAGAAGCAGACGCGATTGCGAGAAACTACATAGCAGAAAAAGGTTTCGGCGATCGATTTGGCCATTCTCTTGGTCATGGAATTGGATTGGAAGTTCATGAAAAGCCTTTATTGTCTATGCGTTCGGATATTGTGCTGCAGCCGGGAATGGTTGTAACGGTTGAACCGGGGATCTATGTGCCCGGCCTTGGCGGAGTACGCATTGAAGACGATACGATTATCACGAGCAGCGGCAATGAAACGATCACGCATTCAACAAAAGAATTGATTATTTTGTAAATTACAGGAGGAAGCCATACATGATTTCAGTAAATGATTTTCGAACAGGTTTGACGATTGAAGTTGATGGAGAAATTTGGCGCGTACTGGATTTCCAGCACGTGAAACCGGGTAAAGGAGCGGCATTCGTTCGTTCGAAGCTGCGCAACTTGCGCACAGGCGCCATTCAAGAAAAAACGTTTCGCGCCGGCGAAAAAGTAGAAAGAGCACAAATTGATAATCGAAAAATGCAATACTTGTATGCAAACGGCGATCAACACGTTTTCATGGATAATGAAACATACGAACAAATCGAATTAAGCAGCTCCCAAATCGAGTACGAATTAAAATTCTTAAAAGAAAATATGGAAGTTTTCATTATGATGTATCAAGGAGAAACAATCGGTGTGGAACTTCCGAATACAGTGGAATTGACGGTCGTGGAAACGGAACCAGGAGTTAAAGGAGATACAGCATCAGGCGGTACAAAACCAGCAACGCTTGAAACAGGGCTTGTCGTACAAGTTCCGTTCTTTGTAAATGAAGGCGACAAACTCGTTATTAACACATCAGACGGCTCATACGTTTCAAGAGCGTAATCATACTACATTTTAAGTTGAAGGAAGCCAGATCAAGATCCTTTTATGGATTTTGATCTGGCTTCTTTTTTTCCTGCTTTTGGATTTGGGTGAAATGAAGTCATACTTCCTTCGATCGAAAATATATTTGTAGTAGAGGGGGCTTGTACTAGGAGGAATGAATGTGGAAGAAATTTTTGATTATTTGCCAAAGACAATTGCGGATGAAATGAAGCGACTGCCCGACAACTATTGGATGAAAGTGGAAGAAATCCGTATGAGAATTGGTCGTCCGCTTGAGATCGCTGTCAAGGGACGCCCCCTGTTTCTTTCTCATGTTGTCACGAAAGAGGACGGGGAAACGTTTATGAGTAAAATAAGCCACCATTCTTTTTATACGCTGGAAGAAGAATTGAAACGGGGGTACATTACCATCGAAGGAGGGCATCGAGTGGGGCTGGCGGGAAAAGTCATCCTTGAAAATGGACAAGTCAAGGGATTGCGCCATTTGTCCTCTTTTAATATAAGAATTGCCCGGGAGATCATAGGGATTTCACGTCCTCTTATCCCTTTTTTATTTGAAAAAGGATGGAAACATACGATGATTATCGGGGCTCCCCAGACAGGAAAAACGACTCTTCTCCGTGATATCGCCAGAGTCGTTTCGACCGGTTGTGACCAATTGAATATTCCACCCTTAAAAGTAGGAATTGTCGATGAACGTTCCGAAATCGCCGGCTGTATGTTTGGGATTCCTCAGCTTTCCTTTGGACCAAGAGTGGATGTGTTGGATGCATGTCCAAAAGCGGAAGGCATGATGATGATGATTCGTTCGATGAGTCCGGATGTTTTAGTAGTAGATGAAATCGGGCGGGAAGAGGATCGAATGGCTGTGCTGGAAGCGGTCAATGCAGGGGTAAAGCTTGTCATGACGACACACGGAGATTCTCTTGAAGAGATTCAAAAACGCCCTCTTCTTGCTGATATTGTCAATCGGCAATTAATCGAAAGGTATGTGGAACTGACACGAGAAAAAGGTCCCGGTACTATTTCCGTCATTAGAGGAGAAAAAGGGCAACGGCTGTCCCGCCAAATGAGGGTGGAAAAAGGATGAAATGGATTGGTGCCATCTTGATTCTGGGGTCCGCTTGCTGGTTCGGATTCGAACAAGCAAAACAATTAGCCGATCGGACGAAGCAATTGAAAATGATGATCGCGGCGTTGCAGTCGTTGGAGGCGGAAATTATGTACGGGCATACCCCTTTGCATGAAGCAGCGAGAAAAATCGGTCATCAGTTCGGATTCCCTGTCTCCCAGTTGTTCCTTACTTTTGCAGAAACGATTTTATCGACAGAAATTTCAGTCGATGAAGCATGGAAAAACAGTCTCCATTTTATCAGAAATAAGGCAGCCTTTAAGCGGCCGGAATATGAAATTATAGAACAATTTGGCGGATCGTTAGGCAAACATGACCTTCTGACCCAGCAGAAGCACATTCTTCTGACCCTTGCCCATTTGCAAAGAGAAGAGGAAGAAGCGCGGGAAAATCAAAAAAAATACGAAAAAATGTACAAAAGTTTAAGCATTTTAGTAGGGCTGCTTTTGGTCCTTTTGCTTTTCTAAAACCAGGGGGAATCGTACATGGGGATAGATGTGGATATTATTTTTAAAATCGCCGGTGTCGGACTCGTTGTCGCCTTCTTGCATACGATTTTGGACCAAGTAGGAAAAAAAGAGTATGCCCAGTGGGTTACATTATTTGGATTTATCTATATTTTGTTTGTTGTTGCCACCATCGTTGGGGATTTGTTTGAAAAAATCAAATCTGTATTTTTGTTTCAGTAGAAAAGGGGGAGAGGAAGATTGACATAATCAAAATTGCGGGGATCGCGCTTATTACAGTATTTTTAACTCTCCTCTTAAAAGAACAAAAGCCCAATTTTGCTGTGTTGCTTGTTCTATTTGTCAGTGTTGGAATTTTTTTGTTTTTAATCGATCAAATTCAATCCATTATTCAAATGATTCGTGAAATTGCTTCCAAAACAGACATCAACATGGTGTATGTGGAGACGATTTTGAAAATTATCGGGATCGCCTATATTGCCGAACTGGCTTCTCAAATATCAAAGGATGCGGGACTTTCGTCTCTGGCATCAAAGGTTGAATTAGCAGGAAAAATCTTGATATTGGCCATGGCTGTTCCTATTTTATCAGTCCTGCTCGAGACGATTATTTCTTTAATTCCGGCAAAATAAATCAATATTCATCGTCGACCATTACTCAAGAGGAAAAACTTCATCCGACTTTTAACCTGAATGCGTTATCCGGGACTTTTGTTCCGGTCGAGGAAAGCAGGACAGAGCCCTTTTAGGATGGTGAAAAAGATTGCGTGTCTATTCAATGCTTTTCGTCTTCGCTCTCTATTCTTTTGCCTTTTCTGGAACTGTTGTCCATGCGGAAGGTTCTTCGGATTCTCGTGAACACCCTTCCCAAAAGGAAATGGTGCAAGCCCAGCTGGAAAACCTAGGGGTAGATGAGCTGATGAATTACTGGAAAGAAGTAGTCAATGAATATGGCGGATATCTTCCTGAATCTCAAACAGGATCCCTTATGGATTATTTAAAAGGCGAAAAGCAGTTTTCCATCCAAGCATGGTTTTCAGCCATAGTCAAATTTTCTATTCAAGAAGTGTTAAAGAGTGGAAAACTTTTGGGATCGTTGATCGTGCTCACTGTTTTATGCGCCCTTTTGCAATCGCTTCAAAATGCTTTTGAGCAGGGGACCGTCAGTAAAGTGGCGTATGCCGTTGTTTTTATGGTGCTGATTGTCATTGCATTGAATAGTTTTCACATTGCCATTCAATATTCAAAAGAATCGATTGAACGGATGACTCATTTTTCATTGGCTCTTATTCCTTTGCTTCTTGCGCTTATTGCTGCATCGGGGGGAGCTGTTTCCGCTGCCTTTTTCCATCCCGTTATGATCTTTTTAATGAATACGAGCGGGTTGTTTATTCAAAACATTGTGTTTCCCCTGCTTTTTCTATCTGTCGTGGTCAGCATGGTCAGTTTGTTTTCAAAGGAGTATAAAGCCACTCAGCTTGCCTCCTTGTTAAGAAATTGGAGCATCGGCCTTTTAGGGATTTTGATGGCCGTTTTTCTGGGAGTCGTTTCCGTTCAAGGGACCGCCACCGCTGTGACGGATGGCCTGGCTGTGAGGACTGCGAAATTTGTAACGGGTAATTTTGTCCCTGTTATCGGACGGATGCTCACAGAAACGGCCGATACCGTCATCAGCGCATCCGTGTTGTTAAAAAATACGGTCGGTATAGCCGGTATGGCGATCATACTCATTATTGCCGCTTTTCCGGCTGTAAAAATTTTGCTCATTGCCTTGATCTATAAGGTGGCCGCCTCTGTTTTGCAGCCGATTGGAGCAGGCCCCGTCATAACTTGCTTAGATATTATGAGCAAAAGCATTCTTTATGTCTTTGCCGCTTTGGCGATTGTTTCCATCATGTTTTTTCTCTGTATTACGATAATTGTGACAGCCGGAAATATCACGATGATGATGCGCTAGGAGGTTGACATGGATTTTTTTGCGAAATGGATTGCCAACATCATTCTTTTGCTTTTATTTGCTGTTACCATCGAAATGCTGCTTCCCTCTTCGACCTATCAAAAATATTTAAAAATCATCGTTGGACTTATTTTAATCGTTGTCCTGTTAACGCCGCTGCTCTCGGTGTTTTCCGGCCAATTCCAGCAAGAAATCGTTTCGGCGATCAAAACGAGCGGCGGAGAAACCTGGGAAGCAGAAAATCAATTGAATCAAAAGAAAAATGAAATACAAGCGTCTCAGCGTGAATATATTTTAAAACAGATGGCTGTCCAATTAAAACATTCGGTGGAAAAGGAGCTGATGAAGAAGTACAAAAAAGAAATTGTGGATATTCAAGTGGAAATGAAAGATCAACATGGGTATAAGCAGGAGGATATAAATAAAATCAAGGTGGTTTTAAAAGACGCAAAAGACGGAATGACAGAATCTGTTCAAGAGGTCAATATCGACATTCACGATTCTCGAAGTTCAAAGCCGCATGAAGAAGAGAAAAAAATCGCTGCTTTTTTAGCCAAACAGTGGGGAGAGGATCCGGAAAAAATCGTGGTACTGGATGAAGAGGGGACGGATGGGCATGGATTCTAAAAACAGTTCTGATAAAAAATGGCTCCCGCTAAAACTAGGCGATGGGAAGAACGATAAGAAAAAGAACAAATTGCTGTTTTTGGTGGTCGCTGCCGTTATTGGAGCCGCCTTGATGGCCGCAAGTGATATGTGGAACAAGAAAAATCAGGCAGTTACGACAACTGTGCAGCCCCCTTCGCAAAAAGATGTGGAAACCTTTGCGACAGATAAGAAAACAAAGCCGAAAAACATCCAAGATTACGAAACTCAATATGAAAATCAACTAAAAGAAGCACTTGATGAAATGCTGGGCGTCAATAATGTCACGGTTGTCGTAAATGTAGAAGCAACAGAAAAAAAAGTATTGGAAAAAAACACGAAAACCCAAAAGCAAACGACGGAAGAAAAGGATAAACAAGGAGGGAAAAGAACCATTCAAGATGAAACAAAAGAAGAAAACGTGGTGATGGTCCAAAAAGGTGAAACGGATGAACCGCTCGTCGTAGAAACGATGAAACCGAAAATACGCGGGGTTCTAGTTGTAGCGGAAGGAGCAGAAAACATTGAAGTCAAAAAATGGATTATTGAAGCGGTTACGAGGGTATTGGATGTTCCTAGCTACAGAGTGGCCGTAATGCCTAAAAAATAGAAGGAGGATTCTGAAAAATGCTTTTAAAAAAACAGACTGTATGGCTATTAACCATGCTTAGCCTAGTTGTGGTGCTATCGGTATATTACATTACTTCTCCCGAACAGCCGAAAAACGGCGGCGAATTGGCAGAACAAAAACAAACCAATCCAGCAGCGGATGAATCGGCAAAAGATAAATCGGCCAAAAACCATAATGTGGAAGTCATTACGAAATCTGCGGGGGATGAAGCTTTCGAAGCTCTGCGTCTGGAAATTCAAGATGAACGCAGCAAATTGCGGGAAGAGCTGACCAACAAATTAGCTTCCTCTGATTTGTCTCCTGAAGAAAAAAACAAGGCTTATGACGAGATGGAAAAGCTGACGGAAATGGCAACAAAAGAAAATGTTCTTGAAACGCTGATCAAATCGAAAGGATATAAAGATGCGCTGGTTCGCGATGACGGAAAGCAAATATTAATTACAGTAAAATCGAATGAACATTCCGCTAAAGATGCGAACGAGATCATTCACCTTGTTGAAAAAGAAATGGATAATCAATATTTGCCAATTGCCGTGGAATTCCAGCCTTCTAAATAGCATATAAGAACAGTCTATAGGAATGGAAAACGGCGGACGATAAATCAGTGATATTTCTCAATAGATTTTGAGAGAGGGTATGAGGTTTCACTCACCTGATTCATCTATCTTTGCTTATGAACTTGTTTTTCGGATTGTATGAAAAAGTCCTCAAAGCGAGGAATGAAGAAGAAATCTCATTGAAGTCAAAAGGGATTCAAACAACAAATGTTTTCTGAATATTCCGTGTTATGAAATGGAGCCTTGTCATTCATTTTGAGACAAGGTTTTATTTGTGGGCTGAATGATTTTTCAACGTATTTCTGGTTTTCAAAGAGGGGGACATGATCGCCTTATGAAAAAAAGTATTTGAATTTTTTCTTTTCCGAAAAGCAGGATTGTCATTTGTTTTGGCGAAAACTGAAAAAGTCCGGGAGGAAGAAAAACAATCCTGATCTTTATTATTGCATGAAAAACAGCTAAAATAGGGATATTCATGGAAACATGAATAAAGCTGTTCTTGTCTTTTCACAAATTCTTATCGTATGATGTTATTAATTAGGCTTATTATTTAGTCATTATTTAGGAAAGGGTGCTAAAAATGAAAGTCCAAGAAATTAGGGAGCTAATTAAGCTTGTCGATCAATCAAGCATTGACGAGTTTGTATATGAAGAAGACGGCGCTAAAATCCAAATGAAAAAGCGTGCCGGTGTTACATATGTACAGCAAGAGCCTGTTTCTGTTCAACCTGCTGCATCCCTGCAGCCTGCTGCCGCACAAGCAGCGGCGCCAAAAGAACAGGCGGCTGTGGAAAAAGCTTCGACAGAGGCGGCGCAAGAGAAAGCAGAAACATCCAATACGGATTCAGCATTACATAAAATTACATCTCCAATGGTCGGAACGTTTTATCAATCTCCGTCTCCAGACGCTGATCCTTACGTAAAAGTAGGATCAAAAGTACAGAAGAATACAGTGGTTTGCATTATAGAAGCCATGAAGTTATTTAATGAAATAGAGGCAGAAGTAGACGGAGAAATTGTGGAAGTGCTAGTAAAAGACGGACAATTGGTGGAATATGGGCAACCGTTGTTTCTAGTGAAAACAGAATAAGGAGAGATCGGCATGATAAAAAAACTACTGGTTGCGAACCGTGGGGAAATTGCGGTCCGAATTATTCGCGCTTGTCGGGAATTAGGTATAGAGACCGTCGCCATTTATTCGGAAGCAGATAAAGAAGCGCTCCATGTCCAGCTTGCGGATGAAGCTTATTGCGTTGGTCCGAAGACATCAAAAGAAAGCTATTTGAACATGACGAATATCATCAGCGTAGCCACCTTGACTAACTGTGATGCGATTCACCCTGGATATGGATTTTTGTCGGAAAACGCCGATTTCGCAGAATTATGCCGTGAATGCAATATCACGTTTGTTGGCCCTTCACCGGAAGCCATTTCTAAAATGGGAACGAAAGACGTAGCGAGAGAAACGATGAAAAAAGCCGGTGTTCCAATCGTTCCGGGATCTCATGGGATTATCAAAAACATCGATGAAGCCCTATCACTGGCTGAGGAAATTGGCTATCCTGTGATTATAAAAGCGACCGCAGGCGGTGGCGGAAAAGGCATTCGCGTTGCCAGAAATCCACAGGATCTGGAAAAAGGAATCAATATTACTCAACAAGAAGCGGCTACTGCTTTTGGCAACCCCGGTGTATACATCGAAAAATACATTGAAGATTTCCGACATGTAGAAATCCAAATTTTGGCGGACCAATACGGCAACGTCATTCATTTAGGTGAACGGGATTGTTCGATACAAAGACGTCTGCAAAAATTGTTGGAAGAATCTCCATCACCTGCTTTAGACGGTGAAATTCGAAAAGAAATGGGAGAAGCGGCCGTGAAAGCGGCAAAGGCGGTTGATTATACGGGAGCCGGTACGATAGAATTTATTTATGATTATCGTAACCGCCAATTTTATTTCATGGAAATGAATACCCGGATTCAAGTGGAGCATCCTGTAACAGAACTGGTTACTGGCGTTGATATTGTGAAAGAACAAATTCGTATCGCTTCTGGAGAACAACTTTCCCTTAAACAAGAAGACGTGACTTTTCATGGATGGGCGATTGAATGCCGTATCAATGCAGAGAATCCTGAGAAAAATTTCATGCCTTCCCCGGGCAGAATCCAAATGTATTTGCCGCCGGGAGGGCTTGGAGTTCGTGTGGATTCCGCTGCGTATCCAGGCTATATGATTCCTCCTTATTACGATTCTATGATCGCCAAATTAATTGCTTACGGCGATACCCGCGAAGAAGCGATCGCCCGGATGAAACGTGCTTTAAGCGAGTTTGTCATTGATGGTGTTCATACAACCATTCCGTTTCATTTGAAATTATTAGCGCATGAAAAGTTCGTGGAAGGAGACTTTAATACAAAGTTTCTTGAGATGTATGATGTGATGAACACATAATATGCCCGGAGGTGCAGAAAATGGTTGAAAATAATCAACTGTTGGAAATGAACAATGATGAAAATGAGCTGGGGAAAATAGAGATTGCGCCTGAAGTCATTGAAGTGATTGCCGGAATTGCCGCTTCTGAAGTAGAGGGCGTTGCTCAAATGCGCGGAAGTTTTGCGTCGGGTGTAGCGGAACGTTTAGGACGGAAAAACCATGGGAAAGGTGTAAAAGTAGAGTTGACAGACGAAAGCATGAAGGTGGACGTCTATTGTGTCGTCCATTTTGGCATCTCCATCCCGTCTGTAGCTCAAAAAGTTCAAGACAGTATTCGCCAGGCGCTGCTCAATATGACATCGCTTGAGGCTGATGAAGTAAATGTCCATATTGTAGGAGTACAATTTGAAACGAAAACGAATGACGGCGAAATTGAACAAGAAGTGTAAAAATAGCTGACCCCATGCCGAGGATCATGTCCCTCCTCATCTTTGTCTGGATAAAGACAACAACTCTTGAATGATAAGGAGGGGCGGGTCTTTTTGGGTCGGCCTCTTTTTGTACGTGCCGTTATGCAAATGGTTGCTTAATTGATCGGAACTTCTTTTCTCATTTTTGATTGTCTTGATATAATACCAGCAAGAAATACATAAAAAGAAGGAGAGCACGAATGAACAGAAGAGAAGCGCGCGAAAAAAGTCTGCAAGCGTTATATCAGATCGATGTAAGCGGTGCGGATCCAGCGGAAGCTATCCGAAATGTAGTCCCTGAAGAAGTGGACGACAGTTATGTGCATCAATGTGTACTCGGTACATATGAACATCTGGATGAAATAGATGGCTGCATTAAACAGCATTTGGAAAATTGGTCATTTGACCGCTTGGCAAAAGTCGACCGCAATATTTTAAGATTGGCTGTCTACGAAATGAAATATCGGGAAGATGTTCCCGCCAATGTGGCAATCAATGAGGCAGTAGAAATCGGCAAACGATTTGGAGACGAACGTTCAGGAAAATTTATTAACGGTGTTTTATCAAGAATTAAAAAGTCGCTAGAGAATAAATAGGAGGCGAAAAGCATTGGCAGGCAAACTAATTGATGGGAAAGCGGCGGCAAAGGAAATTCGTGAAGAAATAAAAAAAGAAGTGGATGAATTAAAAGCGCAAGGTGTTGTTCCGGGTCTTGCCGTGATACTGGTCGGAGATGATCCCGCATCCCATACGTATGTAAGGAATAAAGAAAAAGGCTGTAAGGAAGTAGGCATTCATTCGGAAATTTATAAATACCCTGCTGCCATTTCGGAAGCCGAGCTGCTCGATAAAATCCGCGAATTGAATGAGGATAAGCGAATTCATGGCATTCTTGTTCAGCTGCCGCTTCCTGGTCACATTTCCGAATCAAAAGTCATTGACACGATTTCTCCAGAAAAAGATGTCGATGGGTTTCATCCGGTGAACGTTGGGAAAATGGTAATAGGAAAAGAAGGGTTTTTGCCGTGTACCCCATATGGCATTATGAAACTGCTGGAAAGGGAACAGATCGATTTGCAAGGAAAACGGGCAGTTGTCATTGGGCGGAGCAACATTGTTGGAAAGCCTGCCGGACTTTTATTACTTCAGCGTAATGCGACTGTCACTTATTGTCATTCTAAAACAGAAGATCTTTCGTATCATACGAAACAAGCCGATATCATCATAGCGGCAGTTGGAAAAGCGAAATTTTTAAAAGCAGAAGATGTGAAAGAAGGGGCTGTCATCGTTGATGTCGGTATGAACCGCGACGAAAACGGAAAGCTTTGCGGGGACGTTGACTTTGAATCCGTTCGAGAAAAAGCAAGCTTCATTACTCCTGTGCCTGGTGGAGTTGGACCGATGACGATTACGATGTTGCTTTACAATACGGTTCAATCAGCCAAAAGAATGGTAAAAGATCGCATTTCCAATTGATTCATAGTACAATAATAAAAAAGAAGGCTGCCTTCCAGCGATTGGCGTGGAATGCAGCTTTTCTTATGACATTCCGGCAGCCGTAGCCGGGAAAAAGACGAAAAGGTGATTTTTTATGAATCAGCCAGCGTATTTAACGGTGAAGGCATTAACGAAATATCTCAAAAGAAAATTCGATGCGGATCCGTACCTTCGAAACGTCATGGTAAAAGGTGAAATTTCCAATTTCAAACAGCATACGAGCGGACATATGTATTTTACGTTAAAGGACGACCAGGCGAGAATTTTGGCCGTGATGTTTTCCACGATGAATAGACGATTAAAATTTCAACCTGAAAATGGCATGCAAGTGTTAGTTAAAGGGGAAATCACGGTATATGAAGCGAGCGGCCAGTATCAAATTTATGTCAAGGAAATGCAGCCGGACGGGATTGGCGAATTGTTTCTGGCCTTTGAACAATTGAAAGAAAAATTGGAAAAAGAAGGCCTCTTTCGTCCGGAAATAAAGAAAAAAATCCCGTCATTTCCTGCGGCTGTTGGAGTCGTTACTTCTCCGACGGGAGCCGCCATTCGTGATATTATAACGACCATTAAAAGACGATTTCCCATCACTAAAGTATATGTTTATCCGGCGCTTGTTCAAGGAGAAAATGCCGCTAGTTCTGTGGCGAAAGCCATTGCTGAAGCGAATCGCAATGAAGAGATTGATGTCCTGATCGTTGGGCGCGGCGGTGGATCGATCGAAGAACTATGGGCATTCAATGAAGAAGTGGTGGCCAGAGCCATTCACCATTCCTGCATCCCGGTTATATCCGCCGTCGGACATGAAACGGATTTCACCATCGCGGATTTCGTTGCCGATATGAGAGCGCCGACGCCAACGGGAGCCGCTGAATTGGCCGTACCGCAAATAGAGGACGTATTGGAGAAAGTGTTGACGAAAAAAATGCGCTTGATTCGGGCCGTTTCCGAAAAGGTAAATAGAGAACGAAAACGTTATGAAGCGGTGAAGGATTCCTATGTTTTGCGCAATCCGGCATCGATATACGTTCAGAAAATGGAGAAAGTGGACAGGCTGACGGAAAAATTAATAAGGGAACAGAGATTTCAGTTTCATCGTTTGCAAGATTATTATTCTTATTTGAGCAAACAACTATTCAAACATCATCCGGGAAAACGAATTCAACTAGCTTCAGAAAATGTAGAACATCAGCAGCTTGAGCTTCACAAACAAATGGTTCGCTATTTGAATGAGCATAAGAAAAAGCTGGGAAATACTTTATCGGTTTTTAGCGCCCTCAATCCTATGAAAATTATGGAAAGAGGTTATGGCGTTGTGTTTTCGGAAGATCAAACGGTCATCAAAAGCACCGAACAAGTGGATCGAGGAGACAATATTCAAATCCGTCTTTCAGACGGTCAATTGGATTGCCGAGTAACGGAAGTAAGGAGGGATCATAATGGCAATTGAGCAGGAACTATCATTTGAACAAGCGATGGAACAATTGGAGGACATTGTGAGAAAGCTGGAAGAAGGAAATGTTCCGTTGGAAGAAGCGATTTCAATCTATAAAAAAGGTATGGAACTTTCTAAGCTTTGCCATGATAAATTGCAAGATGCGGAAGAACAGGTAGCAAAGCTCATGACTGAAGAAGGCGAAAGAGAATTTCGCATTCAAGAGGAGGAGTAGAAGACATTGTCCAAATCTACGTTGGCCGATTTTATGAAAGAATACAAACAAAAAATAGAACAGAAATTAAGATTTTATATTTCCTCTTTGGACTCTCCTCCCGTTTTAAAAGAAGCGATGGATTATTCTTTACAGGCGGGCGGAAAAAGAATACGTCCGGTTCTTTTATTTGCTGCTATTAACAGTTTTGGGAAAGACCCTGAAAGGGGAATGGATGCAGCAGCCGCTCTCGAAATGATTCATACTTATTCTTTAATCCATGATGACTTGCCAAGTATGGATGATGACGATTTGCGCCGCGGAAAACCGACGAACCATAAAGTTTACGGAGAGGCAAACGCTATTTTGGCAGGAGATGCGCTATTGACGTACGCTTTTCAAATTATCGCTCAATCACCTGACTTGTATGAAAAAGAAAAAGTGGCTATCATAGAGCAATTGGCTAAAGCGGCGGGACCGGAAGGAATGGTAGCAGGGCAAGTCGCAGATATGGAAGGTGAAAAAAAAGCTCTTACTTTAGAGGAACTAGAAGCCGTTCATAGAAATAAAACCGGGCGATTGATTGCCTTTAGCGTAAGAGCCGGGGCTTTGATCGGCGGGGCAACGGAAGCAGAATTGGCTATTTTCGAAAAATATGCCTACCACATCGGAATTGCGTTTCAAATTCAAGATGATATATTGGACATAGTCGGCTCAGAAGAAAAACTCGGAAAAAGAGTCGGAAGTGATATAGCGAACCACAAAAATACGTATCCGGCTTTATTAACCGTTAGAGGGGCGAGAGAAAAATTAAAAGAACATGTCGATCAAGCGATAGAAGAGTTGAACCGTTTAGACATTGAGACAGCTCTTTTAAAAGATATTGCCCTAATGATTGCCACCAGGGACAGCTAATGACGTGAAATTTCCATCATCGGGAGTGTTTGCATCCTTCTCTGATGATGAGTCGAACCAATCGGGTATATACGGTTAGTCTACATTGTTTTTTATGGAGATTCGAGTCTCTGGATAAAGGGTTACACTATCTCTCAAAATGGTTTGTGGGGTCATTCGTTTTGTGATATGATCAAATACAAAGTGACATTGGCGTCATCGAGATGCTGTTTATTCGCTCAGGTTCCAGTCATATCAATCAATAGAGGCACTGCCGAAAAATGAAGTTTCTCATACGCAAAAAAGCGGATAAGGCTTAGTGGACGGAAGCTTTAGGAAAAGACGGCAGCTGAAAAGCCCGATTTGAATATCGGGATGATGCGGACGTTTAAGCGGTCGAAGAAAAGAGCTGCTGTCATAAAGGTGTGAGCGTTTTTGCCCAACGTCCTTGTGCTTTCCGTTCGATGTATTGAGATTTATTGCATTGAGTTTTTGAGGCAAGTGCTCCTAAACAAATGGCTTCTTCCAATGTTTAGGAAGCGGTCTTAATGCCTGTTTAAGCAGAATCATTGAAATCTGAACAGAATGAAAGCGAGTGATCCTCTTGGATCTATTATCAATAAAAGACCCTTCTTTTTTACGAAATTTAAGCATACAAGAATTAGAAGCATTAAGTGCTGATATACGTCAATTCCTGATCGAAAAACTTTCTAAAACAGGCGGGCATATCGGACCCAATCTCGGGGTAGTGGAGTTAACCATTGCGCTCCATCGTTGTTTTCAAAGTCCACAGGACAAAATTCTATGGGACGTCGGCCACCAGTCTTATGTCCATAAAATTTTGACGGGACGCGCCGATCAATTTGATACGCTTCGCCAATATAAAGGCCTCTCTGGTTTTCCAAAGCATTCTGAAAGTGAACATGATGTTTGGGAAACGGGCCATAGCTCCACTTCGTTATCTGCAGCGATGGGAATGGCCATTGCCAGAGATTTAAAAAATGAATCGTCTTACATTGTACCCGTTATCGGAGACGGAGCGTTAACAGGAGGAATGGCATTAGAGGCGCTGAATCATATTGGTCACGAAAAAAAAGACATGATCGTCGTCTTAAATGACAATGAAATGTCGATCGCTCCAAATGTAGGCGCTCTTCACAGTATGTTGGGCAGATTGCGAACAGCGGGGAAATATAATCGAGTGAAGGACGAATTAGAACAATTATTGAAAAAAATCCCGGCTGTAGGCGGAAAGATTGCCCAAACGGCTGAGAGGTTAAAAGACAGCTTGAAATATTTGGTTGTCAATGGCGTTTTTTTTGAAGAACTCGGATTCAAATATTTTGGTCCGATTAACGGCCACGATTTTCATGAATTGATTGAAAATATTCAGTATGCCAAAAAAACAAAGGGACCTGTGCTTCTTCACGTCATTACGAAAAAAGGGAAAGGGTACCAGCCTGCCGAGTCGGACAGAAAAGGAACATGGCATGGAACCGGACCATATAAGATTGAAACAGGGGATATCATCAAACCGGTAGATGCTCCTCCGGCTTGGAGTGCAGTGGTCAGTGAAACCGTCCGAAAATTGGCCAGAACGGACAAACGAATTGTGGCGATTACTCCGGCAATGCCGGTCGGATCGAAATTGCTTGGGTTTGCCGAAGAATTCCCGGATCGGATGTTTGATGTTGGAATTGCAGAGCAGCATGCAGCCACGATGGCCGCCGGTTTGGCTACACAAGGCATGAAACCTTATTTAGCTATATATTCCACCTTTTTGCAAAGAGCATATGACCAGGTAGTTCATGATATATGCCGTCCTAATTTGAATGTGTTCATTGGTATTGACCGCGCCGGACTTGTGGGCGCAGACGGGGAAACGCATCAAGGCGTCTTTGATATTGCCTTTTTAAGGAGCTTGCCTAATCTTGTTTTAATGATGCCAAAGGACGAAAATGAAGGCCAAAACATGGTGTATACCGCGCTGCAATATGATGATGGCCCCATTGCGATGAGATTCCCCCGCGGAAACGGGCTAGGCGTACCAATGGACGAGGAATTTACAGCCATTCCGATTGGAACATGGGAAGTGTTGAAAGAGGGCAAAGATGCGGCTATTCTTACTTTTGGCACGACCATTCCTATGGCATTGGAGGCAGCGAAAGAATTGGAGAAGCAGGGGCAGTCTGTCAAAGTGGTCAATGCTCGCTTTATTAAGCCGCTTGATGAAGAGATGCTGCTCTCGATTTTAAAGGAAAACATCCCTATTCTCACGATCGAAGAAGCGGTTCTTCAAGGGGGATTTGGAAGCGCGGTGATGGAATTTGCCCACGACCGTGGTTTCCACCATACCGTCATTGAACGCATGGGAATACCGGACCGTTTTATTGAACATGGCAGTGTCAACAAGTTGCTGGAAGAAATGGATCTTACTTTTGAACATGCAGTGAAGATTCTTCATTCCATCATTCCAGAAAAAAAGAAAAGGGCTTGATTATGAAAGTAAAAAAACAGCGACTAGATGTGCTACTTGTGGAAAGAGGATTAATAGAGACAAGAGAAAAAGCAAAAAGAGCAATCATGGCGGGAACCGTTTTCTCCAACGAGACTAGGCTTGAAAAACCGGGAGACAAGGTTCCGGAGGACATTCCTTTAGAAATAAAGGGAAATCCGTTGCCATATGTTAGCCGTGGAGGTTTAAAGCTAGAAAAAGCATTAAAAGAATTTGATGTGGATATAAAAGGAAAAATTTTATTGGATATCGGAGCTTCTACCGGAGGATTTACGGATTGTGCTCTTCAAAACGGAGCAAAAATGTCGTATGCATTGGACGTCGGATATAATCAATTAGCATGGAAATTGAGAAAAGATGAACGCGTAGTGGTCATGGAACGTACTAATTTTCGCTATGTACAGCCGGAAAATTTTACAAAAGGCTTGCCTAATTTTGCTACCATTGATGTTTCATTTATCTCATTGCGATTGATTTTTCCGGTGTTGAAAAAAGTGCTGGTGCCTTCCAGTGATTGCATTGCCTTAATTAAACCGCAGTTTGAAGCGGGAAGGGAACAAGTAGGAAAAAAAGGAATCGTTCGTGATCCTCGCGTTCATCAAGAAGTAATCGAACAAACAATCGATTTTGCTGCCAAAGAAGGATATATAGTCAAAAATTTATCGTACTCTCCCATTACAGGAGGAGACGGAAATATTGAATTTTTGCTCCATCTTTTTTGGCCGGGAGAGAGCCGATCGATCGAGCAAGAGGATCAAAAATATCCTTTTTCGATTGAATCGATCGTAAAAGAAGCTCACGAGCAGTTCAAAAAATCAAAAGATCCATCTTAAAAACAGGAGACGGACGGAATTGCCTTGCTTCCGGGAGGCGGCCGGGTCTCCTTTTCAATGTAATGGCGGCTCTTTAATGGTAGGCCGTTTTTCTTTTTGTTTTCGCATATTTGTTTTACACAATAGGAGATACTACAATACAGATTCTCGGCATCGGCTTTTGAAAAGAACGCGGCAGACCCGGATGCCCGGGCGAAGAACTATGACTATACTTCATCGTTTATTTAATATATGATAAATGTATAAACAAGCATGTTTATACAAAGTTTATGGGGTGTTATACATGAATAAAGGACAACGCCATATTAAAATTCGCGAATTTATTGCACATCATGATATTGAGACTCAAGACGAGCTTGTTGAATATTTGCGAAAAGCAGGATTTAATGTTACACAGGCGACTGTTTCCAGAGATATAAAAGAATTGCACCTTGTCAAAGTGCCATTGCCGGATGGCAGATACAAATACAGTCTTCCGGCTGATCAGCGTTTTAATCCGTTGCAAAAATTGAAAAGAGCTTTGCTTGACGCTTTTGTCAGCATTGATTCCGCAGGGCATTTTGTGGTGTTGAAAACGCTCCCCGGCAATGCTCATGCTGTAGGAGCTCTGCTTGATAATTTAGATTGGGAAGAAATTTTGGGAACCATCTGCGGCGACGACACTTGCTTAATTATTTGCAGAGAACCGGAACATACAGAGTTGCTGAAAAAACGATTTCTGGAAATGCTGTAATAACAGGTTTGGAGGGATGTAATTGCTGCAAGAACTATCCATCCACAATTTTGCCATTATCGATGAACTTTCCCTCTCCCTCGATAAAGGATTGACGGTTTTAACCGGTGAAACAGGGGCCGGTAAATCGATTATTATTGATGCCATTTCGCTGTTGATAGGCGGAAGAGGTTCTGCTGAGTTTGTCCGGCACGGAGAAAAAAAGGCAGAAATTGAAGGGTTGTTTTTGCTGGATAATCCCGATCATCCTTGTTATCAAAAAGCAGAGGAATTGGGAATCGACATTGAAGATGGAATGATTGTCCTTCGCCGGGAGATTTCGACTTCTGGAAAAAGTGTCTGCCGAATTAATGGGAAGCTGGTCACGATATCCATTTTGAGGGAGATTGGCGCCTCCCTCGTCGATATTCATGGTCAGCATGAGCATCAAGAACTGTTAAATCCCGCTCTCCATTTGCAATTGCTGGACGAATTTGCAGGCAAAGAATTGGAGAAAGCCAAGATGAGCTATCAAGAACTGTATGAGCAATACGTAAAAACGAAACAAAGAATTAGCCAATTAAGCGAGAATGAACAAGAGATGACTCATCGACTTGATCTCATTCAATTCCAACTGAATGAAATTCAAAGCGCTGACTTGCAGCTGAATGAAGATGAAAAGCTGCTGAATGAAAAACGAAAACTTTCCAATTATGAAAAGTTATATGAAGCCATTACGACAAGCTACGATGGCCTGCAAGGGGAAGGAAAAGGACTCGATTGGGTCGGCCTTGTCATGAGCTATTTAGAGACAGCTGCTGAACTGGATAGTGAATACGAACCCGTTTATAAAAATGTGTCAAACGCTTATTATATGCTGGAAGACGCTGCAAGGCAAATCAGCGGAGAAATGGATACGATCGAATTTGATCCTAACAGATTAAATGAAATTGAAGCCCGATTGAATGAAATCAATCTTCTGAAAAGAAAATACGGACAAAGCATTGAAGAGATTTTGGAGTACGGGGCCAAAATAGAAGAAGAGATCGAAACTTTAACCCATAAAGAAACCAGGCTCGAGGATTTGGAAAAAAAATTAACGTCCATCAAACAAGATCTGTTATTGGAAGCGAAAAACTTGAGCAATTTGCGCAAAAAATGGGCAGAAACACTGACTGAAGCGATTCACCACGAATTAAAACAGCTTTATATGGACAAGACTGTATTTGAAATTCGATTCCTACCTGTGGAAGAAGACACATTCCATAAAGACGGGATCGATCAAGTGGAATTTTATATTTCTACCAATCCGGGCGAACCCTTGAAACCTTTAGCAAAAGTGGCTTCTGGAGGAGAATTGTCGCGGATTATGCTGGCGTTGAAAACGATTTTCTCCAGCCACCAAGGGGTTACTTCCATCATATTTGATGAAGTGGATACAGGGGTTAGCGGCCGCGTCGCACAGGCGATCGGCGAAAAAATTTATCAAGTATCTGTTCAATCCCAAGTTCTGTGCATTTCTCATCTGCCGCAGGTCGCGGCCATGGCGGACACTCATTTATATATTTCCAAAGACACCGACGAAGGACGGACTAGAACGTCTGTCAAACCGTTGGAATATGAAGAAAAAGTAAAAGAGATCGGCCGGATGATTTCGGGAGTAGAAATGACCACTTTGACGAAGCAGCATGCAAAGGAACTGCTTGACTTGGCCAAATCCATTAAACAAGTTTGAAAAGCTATCCTAAATTGGATAGCTTTTTGCTGTTTACACAGTTATAAATCCATTCCGGAAAGGTCAAATTAAAAGTGTAGCCTAATAAGAAGCGAGGAGAGTGAAAAGATGAGTTTGGATCGTCTAAGGAAAATAATTGGTGGAATTCTCCTTGTTTCTTTGATCATGGCTTTGGTGTGTCAGCCTGTTGAAAAATACATGTCCATACCAAAATCGATATCTTTGCCAGAAGGAGAACAAATTTCTTTCGGCAAATCTCAAGCAGTGAGTGCATTTGCTTCTTCAAAGGACCATGTTGATGTTCATAATCGAAAAAGTGCGTTTTCTATAAAAGGAAAGGATATAGGAAAAGAAGAAGTATTGCTGGAATATGCAGGATTTCCAATGAAAAAAGTGGATATACGAGTAGTCAAAAACATTAAAATCATACCCGGCGGCCAATCGATAGGGGTAAAATTAAATTCGCTAGGTGTCCTCGTCGTAGGTCATCACTTGGTAGATTCTGCATCTGGGAAAAAATCTCCGGGTGAGGAAGCCGGCATTCGAGTCGGTGACATTATAACGGAAATCAATGGTCACCCCGTAGAAAAATTAAACGATATTTCTCGATTAGTAAAGCACGCCGGCATTGAAAAAAAGCCGCTGGAAGTCATAGTGATAAGAGATAACCAAAAAATCAAAACAAAACTTCTTCCACTAAAAGACAAAAACGAAAATACCTACAAACTGGGGCTTTATATCCGAGATTCAGCAGCAGGGATCGGTACGATGACCTTTTATGATCCAAAAACAAAAAAATATGGCGCTTTGGGTCATGTCATTTCCGATATGGATACAAAAAAACCGATCCTTGTTCATGATGGCAATATTGTACGATCGACCGTGACTTCTATTGAAAAAGGACGTCATGGCGATCCTGGAGAAAAGTTAGCCCAGTTTTCAGAAGATCGCCAAACGATCGGCGATATTCGCAAAAACAGCTCATTTGGCATTTTCGGCAAATTAAACCAAAATATCTCGAATGGAGTATTAAACAAGCCGATGCCAGTGGCTTTATCTTATCAAGTAAAAGAAGGACCGGCTAAAATATTGACGGTTTTAAATGGTGAAAAAGTGGAATCTTATGATATTGAAATTGTCAGCACGATTCCGCAAAAATATCCCGCTACCAAAGGAATGGTGATCAAAATAACCGACCCGAGACTACTCGATAAAACAGGTGGAATTGTTCAAGGGATGAGCGGGAGCCCCATTATACAAGATGGAAAAATTGTGGGTGCCGTAACCCATGTTTTTGTCAACGATCCAACTTCCGGCTATGGCGTTCACATTGAATGGATGTTGCATGAAGCGGGGATCGATATTTACGGAAATAAAAATAAAAAAGCAGCAAGTTAAAAACCAGATGGAGCAATCCACCTGGTTTTTTCTTTTCAAAAACGAAAACTGCTAAAATCTTCATTAAAAATTTGAAAACTTAAAGGATTTTTTTTGGATTTGTCGAAAAAATAATTCAGAGAATGAATATAATGAGAAATATAAAAGAGAGAAATCAGGATTGAGGAGGAAACCTGTAGTGAAAAAAATAAAAGTGGCTGTTGTTGACGATAATCGCGAATTGGTGAATTTGTTGGTAGACGCTATTTCTTCTCAAGAAGATATGGAAGTAGCGGGGGTTGCTTACAATGGACATGATTGCTTGGAAATGCTCCCAAGAACGGCTCCCGATGTGTTAATATTGGATATTATCATGCCTCATTTTGATGGATTGGCTGTACTGGAAAGTATCAGAGAGAATCCTTTGGAGAAAACGCCGAATGTCATTATGCTAACAGCTTTTGGACAGGAAGATGTGACGAAAAAAGCTGTTGAATTAGGAGCTTCTTATTTTATTTTAAAGCCTTTTGATATGGAAAATTTGATCAGCCATATTCGTCAAGTAAGCGGATCAGCACCATCGATTCTAAAAAAATCCACTCATTTTTCCCGAATGGCCTCCGAGCAAAAGCCGAAAAATTTAGATGCAAGCATTACGAGTATTATTCATGAAATTGGTGTGCCGGCTCATATTAAAGGCTATTTATATTTGCGCGAAGCCATCGCAATGGTGTACAACGACATTGAACTGCTGGGATCCATTACCAAAATCCTGTATCCGGATATCGCTAAGAAATACAATACGACCGCAAGCCGAGTGGAGCGGGCGATCCGTCATGCCATCGAAGTTGCTTGGAGCCGTGGAAATATAGAATCCATTTCTTCTTTATTTGGTTATACGGTGAGCATGTCGAAAGCAAAACCTACGAACAGTGAGTTTATCGCGATGGTAGCCGATAAGCTGAGATTGGAGCATAAAGCTTCTTAAATATCCGTTTGGACGATCATTTTAACGATCGTTGCAATGTCTGATCCATTTTTACTCAGCGTTAAAGACTTCTTTCATTTTTATGTATGAACATTCTTTTTTGGTCAAATGGTAAGCCTCTGAAAGAATGTTCTTTTTTGTTCCAAAGGAAAAATGGATTAAGGGGATGAGTGGGTCGTGACTCTCATATTTGCCCATAGAGGGTTTTCCAGCATTGAGCCGGAAAATACGATGTCGGCTTTTCAAGAAGCGGAAAAATGCGGTGCTGATGGAATCGAATTAGATGTGCAATTGACAAAAGACGGCGAAGTAGTGGTTATTCATGATGAAAAGGTGGATCGTACCACCAATGGAAAAGGGTATGTAAAAGATTACACGTTGAGCGAGCTGCAGCAATTGAACGCACACTATATTTTTAAAAAACAGAACGAAAAAGTGCGAATTCCAACGTTAAAAGAAGTGTTTGACTGGTTGGCAGGAAATCATTTGATTTGCAATGTAGAAATAAAAAGCCACGAATTTCAGCAATTCCATTTAGAGGAAAAAGTCATTGCATTCATCCGCCGCTATGGATTTGAAAAACGAGTGATTCTTTCTTCTTTTAATCATTACTCGATCGTTCATTGTTATCGGCTGGCGCCCGATGTGGAAACGGCCCTTTTGTATTCCTACGGGATTTATTTACCGTGGGTCTATGCGAAAGGATTACATGCAAGAGCCATTCATCCCCATTATCAGACATTAACGGAAGAAATCGTTCAAATGTCCCGTCAAAATGGAATTAAAGTACGTCCTTATACCGTTAACCGTGAGAAAGACATGAAACGCCTTTTTGCGATGGGGTGTGACGCCATTATCACGGACGAACCGAAGAAAGCACTCCGGCTGCGGCAAAGTGATGGCCAATCGTTTTCATCATAAAAAAGGAACGACAATGTGGATATTTTGTTTTACTCAATGGAAATGGATTAGATCAGTGAAAATGAAACGGCTTCGAGGGAAACATTCCCTTGAAGCCGATAATCTTGTTTGTGGACAATCTTTGCAAGCAAAATCCATTTTGCGAACACGAAGAGTATGATGGTCATTCATGAATCCATTCTTTTTATCTTTTTTGGAATCGTTTTTGTACTTTGTTTCTTTTACGGTCGCGGTAAAAAACAAAACCCCCTACAAACGAAAGCCCGGCTCCAAACAGTAAAAAGCCGATAAGAAATTGCAGCCATAATGAAAGAAAGGGCGGGTGTAGAATACCGAATACCGTATCTCTCATCCACTTTATTCCCAGACCCGCAAGAAGCGCGGGAATGACCAATATTAATAGCGCAAAAATACGAGCCATGACTTTCTCCCCTTTTTGTCCGTATGACCAAATAGTATCCAACTTTTCGAAATTGTCAAGCGGATATTTTCCATTAAAATGTAAAAGATGAAAAAACCTCTCAAAGCGTGGTGAAGCGACATTGCAAAAGGTGTTAATTGTCGGTGCAGGAAGAGGCGGAATGACGATCTTAAAATTTCTTCGGGAAACATCGCTGTTTCAAATAGCGGCCATTGTCGATATCCATGAGAATGCTCCGGGTATGAAATGGGCCAGAAAGATGGGGATACGGACAGAATCTGATTGGAAGCCGCTTTTAACGGATGAAATCGGAATGGCTGTCGAAGTGACAGGGGATGAAAAGGTACTTCAAGAGATGAAAGAAGTGTGCGGAAAGCAAACGGTCTTGATTCCCGGCAATATCGCTCATATGATGGCCCGTCTGTTGCAAGAAAAAGAATCGCTCATTCTCCAGCTGAAAAATGAACAAAATAAGCATAATGTCATTTTTGATTCCACAGATGAAGGAATGGTTGGAATTGATCTTCGCGAAAAAATTATTCTCTACAATAAAAGCGCGGAACGAATCATCGGAATCAAAAAAGAACAAGCGATAGGAACTCCCGTACGGCACATCATTCCCACAAGCCGGCTTCCTCGTATATTAAGGACAAAAAAAGCGGAAGTCAATCAAGAACAAATATTGGCGAACGGCTTGAAAATTATTACGACGCGAATACCGATGATGGACGAAAATCAAAATATCATGGGAGCGTTCGCTGTCTTTCGGGATATTACGGAAGTACTGAACCTCGCCGAAGAGATCACCAATTTAAAAGAAGTTCAAACCATGCTCGAAGCGATTATCCATTCAAGCGACGATGCCATTTCCGTAGTGGATGAAAAAGGAAGAGGCATTTTAATCAATCCTGCCTACACAAGAATCACGGGTTTAACGGAAGAACAGGTGATCGGAAAACCGGCCAATGCGGACATATCCGAAGGGGAAAGCGTCCATATGGAGGTATTGGAGAAACGAAAACCGGTTCGAGGAGTGAAAATGAAGGTTGGTCCGAAACGGAAAGAAGTAGTGGTGAATGTAGCGCCTATTATTGTCAATGGCACCCTGAAAGGAAGCGTCGGTGTGATCCATGATGTTTCAGAAATACAGGCGTTGACTCAAGAATTAAATCGGGCTAGACAAATTATTCGTACGTTGGAAGCGAAATATACGTTTGAAGACATTGTGGGTGAATCAGAAGAAATCAAATTCGCGATTGAACAGGCCAAGCTAGGTGCGAATACCCCTGCTACCGTACTATTAAGAGGGGAGTCGGGCACAGGAAAGGAATTGTTTGCCCACGCCATACATAATGCCAGTGATCGCCGCTACAATAAGTTTGTCCGCGTGAATTGCGCTGCGATATCGGAAACGTTGTTGGAAAGTGAATTATTTGGCTACGAAGAAGGAGCTTTTTCCGGTGCGAAAAGAGGGGGCAAGATTGGACTATTTGAAGAAGCAAATAACGGCAGCATTTTCCTGGATGAAGTTGGAGAATTAAGCCCGAATACACAAGCCAAATTATTGAGAGTTCTTCAAGAACAGGAAATTGTTCGTGTAGGCGGCACAAAACCTATTCCCATTAATGTTCGGGTGATTGCCGCAACAAACGTTTCTTTAGAAAAAGGCATCGCGGAAGGAACATTCAGGGAAGATTTATATTATCGGTTAAATCGAATGCCTATTCAAATCCCTCCTTTACGCCAAAGAAAGACGGATATTCCATTGCTTTGCCGATACTTGCTGGCAAAAATCAACCAAGATTACGGACGAAATGTGGAAAGAATTTCTTCGGAAGCAATGAAAAAGTTAATGGATTATGACTGGCCAGGGAATGTAAGAGAACTAGAAAACGTATTGGGAAGAGCGGTGATTTTTATGAATTATCATGAGACGATGATGGATGTCGATCATTTATTCTTTTTGCAATCCCAGCCAAAAGAATATCCTCTTGAATCCCCGATTCATGGCTTAAAAGAAGGGACAACCTTATCTTCTTTGATGGATGAATATGAAAAAAACATTATTCAAGAAACGCTTATGCAGACGGGAGGAAACAAAACCGAAGCTGCGAAAAGGTTAGGAATTTCCATTCGTAATTTGTATTACAAAATTGCAAAGTACAAACTGCAATAATTTGCATGCAAATGATGACACTTTTGCAAGAAACGGCAAAATCAAGGGGTAAGGACGACTGGAAAAACGATTTTTTTCTTATTGGCATCCATTTTGCATGACAATGAATGAGGAAAGGTAGAAAATAGAGCAGGAATCGTCTTTTTTGCGCTCATTCAGACAGTAAAAAATGGAATCAACCATGAGCAATGCTACGATTTCGGAGATTCGTACGATATCCTTTGTCGGATCTTTTTCTCGATTACTACTGTTTATGCGCATACAAGCAATGGAATGATAGTCAGGAAATCACGCATTCCCATGTTGGGACGACAAAGACGACAAGTAGTATGTTTTTGTCCTTTAGCTTATAATGGATTCAGCATCATGAGGGAGGAATAGAGAATGGAAATATTTCGCTATATGGAAAAATACGATTATGAGCAGCTATTGTTTTGCCAAGATCAAAATTCAGGGCTAAAAGCTATTATTGCCATACATGACACGACGTTGGGACCTGCCCTCGGCGGAACGAGAATGTGGACGTATGAATCGGAAGAAGCGGCAATCGAAGACGCCCTACGATTGGCGAGAGGCATGACGTATAAAAATGCGGCAGCAGGATTGAATTTGGGCGGAGGAAAAACCGTCATTATTGGCGATCCTCATAAAGATAAAAATGAAGAAATGTTTCGAGCGCTCGGACGATTTATTCAAGGTTTAAACGGGCGTTACATTACCGCGGAAGATGTCGGCACAACGGTAGCGGATATGGATATCATTCACGAAGAGACCGATTTTGTCACCGGCATTTCACCTGCTTTCGGTTCTTCCGGAAATCCCTCTCCCGTTACAGCGTACGGCTGTTATGTCGGAATGAAGGCAGCGGCAAAAGAAGCATTTGGATCAGACTCATTAGAGGGATTAACCATAGCGGTGCAAGGGGCAGGAAATGTTGCTTATCATTTATGCAAATATCTCCATGAAGAACGGGCGCGTTTGATTGTAACGGATATTCATAAAGAACCGGTTCAACGCATTGTTCAAGAGTTTGGGGCGGAAGCGGTTGATCCGAATGACATCTATTCTGTAGAAGCGGACATCTTTTCGCCTTGCGCCCTTGGTGCCATTCTGAACGATGAAACCATTCCGCAATTGAAAGCGAAAGTCATCGCTGGTTCTGCCAATAATCAACTAAAAGAGGCGAAACACGGGGATATGTTATATGAAATGGGCATTGTTTATGCTCCGGATTATGTGATTAATGCCGGTGGAGTAATCAATGTTGCCGATGAACTTTACGGCTACAACCGCGAACGCGCATTAAAAAAAGTAGAACAAATTTATCAAAACATAGAAAAGGTATTCGAAATTTCTAAAAGAGACGGGATTCCGACTTATATAGCGGCCGACCGTATGGCAGAAGAAAGAATTGAAAAAATCCGCCATTCTCGGAGCCAATTTTTAACCAACAGCAAACATATACTCAATCGCCGTCGCTAAGAGATTTAAAAAGGCAGCCATATGGGCAGAATTTGTAACAACCATAATTCATAACGGAAAAAATCGATCCTTTCTATAAAACGTGAATCAGCGGCCAATTTGGTTTTGATAAGGAGGATTTCCTGATGGCAAAAGAATATGACATCGTGATTTTAGGAGGAGGGACTGGTGGATACGTAGCAGCCATACGGGCTTCCCAACTTGGATTGAAGACCGCGGTTGTCGAAAAAGAAAAACTTGGAGGCACTTGCCTTCATAAAGGATGTATTCCAAGCAAATCCCTTTTGAGAAGCGCGGAAGTTTTTGCACAAACAAAAAACGGTGAAGAATACGGCATACTTGCCAAAGAAATTAAACTTGATTTTCAAAAAGTACAAATACGAAAGCAACGGATTGTGGATCAGTTGCATCGTGGTGTTCAACAGTTAATGAAAAAAGGAAAAATTGATCTGTATCATGGGGTCGGACGGATTTTAGGCCCTTCCATTTTTGCGCCCGTTGCCGGGACGATTTCCGTTGAAATGAACGATGGGAATGAAAACGAGATTTTGATTCCTCAACATGTCATCATCGCTACTGGTTCACGGCCAAAGACGTTGAATGGTTTGGAAATCGATGGAGACTTTATTTTATCTTCCAACGAAGCATTAGAGTTGTCCGATATTCCTTCTTCCGTTTTGATTGTTGGCGGAGGGGCGATCGGAATAGAATGGGCCTCGATGCTAAGGGATTTTGGATCGGATGTTACGATCATCGAATATGCCCCACGTCTTCTTCCATCTGAAGATCACGATATTTCAAGAGAATTGGAAATAAGGCTGAAGAAAAAAGGGATCCGAATTGTAACAAATGCCAAAATTCTCCCCGATACGGTTCAAAAAGAACAGACAACGGCTACGGTCCAAGTAGAAGTAAACGGGGAACGACTGGCGTATTCAGCTGAAAAAATTCTGGTTTGCGTTGGTCGTCAAGCGAACATTGAAGATATCGGTTTGGAAAACACCGATATTCAAGTGAATCAGGGGGTCATTCAAGTCAACGATTATTTTCAAACAAAAGAACGCCATATTTATGCGATTGGGGACGTCATTGGAGGATTGCAATTGGCTCACGTGGCTTCCCGTGAAGGAATGATTGCAGTCGAGCATATTGCAGGCTTGAATCCTGAACCGCTTGACTATTCGCTTGTTCCGAAATGCATTTATTCATCCCCTGAAATCGCCAGTGTTGGCTGGACGGAACAAGAGGCAAAGGAAAAAGGACTGAATTTGAAAATTGGAAAATTTCCGTTCCGAGCTGTTGGAAAAGCGCTTGTTTACGGACAGTCCGATGGATTTGTCAAGTTGATTGTCGATCGGGACACGGATGACGTATTAGGAGTTCATATGATTGGACCGCATGTGACCGATATGATATCCGAAGCCGGATTGGCGCGCTTTTTAGATGCTGCTTCTTGGGAAGTGGCTCATGCCATTCATCCGCATCCGACTTTGAGTGAAGCGTTGGGAGAGGCGGCCTTTTCCGTTGCTGGAAAGGCGATACATCTGTGATGAAGAGAAGGAATGGAGGGTTTCAAATGGTTCAAAACCGACATAAGGAATTGGGCCTCAGCGACGATAGAGTTTTAGAGATGTATAAAACGATGCTTATGGCTCGTAAGATAGATGAACGTATGTGGCTTCTGAATCGTTCAGGAAAGATTCCGTTTGTCGTTTCTTGCCAAGGACATGAAGCAGCCCAAGTGGGAGCAGCCTTTGCGCTTGATGCAAAAAAAGATTATGTACTCCCTTATTACAGAGGTGTAGGGATTGTACTGTCCTTTGGAATGACGGCGAAAGATTTAATGCTTTCGGGTTTTGCGAAAGCGGAAGATCCAAATTCAGGTGGCCGACAAATGCCGGGGCATTTCAGCCAAAAGAAGCTGCACATTGTCACCGGATCCTCTCCGGTCACCACGCAAGTGCCTCATGCAGTGGGCATTGCACTGGCGGGAAAAATGGAGAAAAAAGATTTAGTGGCGTTAGCAACGTTCGGCGAAGGTTCATCCAATCAAGGCGACTTTCATGAAGCGGCTAATTTTGCGGGCGTTCATAAGCTTCCGGTTATTTTTATGTGCGAAAATAATCAATATGCGATTTCTGTTCCGCTTGAAAAACAGCTTGCCTGCGAAAGAGTGTCCGATCGAGCCGTCGGTTATGGAATGCCGGGCTATACGGTGAACGGCATGGATCCGCTCGAAGTTTACAAGGTGGTAAAAGAAGCTGCGGACCGTGCCCGCAAAGGAGAAGGACCGACCTTAATTGAAGCATTGACCTATCGGTTGACGCCGCATTCTTCAGATGACGATGACCGCAGCTATCGTTCTCCGGATGAGGTGGCGGAAGCGAAAACAAAAGATCCGATTATCGTTTTTGGCGCTTATTTAAAAGAAGCAGGTGTCATGGATGACCAGCTTGAAAAGGAAATTCATAACGAAGTAATGGAGATCGTGAATGAAGCAACGGAGTATGCGGAGCAAGCACCATATGCTTTGCCGGAAGACGCACTGAAATATGTCTATAAGGAATCATTGTAAGGGGGATTCAACATGCCTGTCATTTCCTATATTGAGGCTGTGACCATGGCGATACGCGAGGAGATGGAACGAGATCCTCGTGTATTCGTGCTTGGAGAAGATGTCGGCAAAAAGGGCGGAGTATTCAAAGCGACCCAAGGATTATTTGAACAATTTGGGGGAGAACGAGTAATCGATACCCCGTTGGCTGAATCGGCGATAGCCGGTGTAGGAATTGGAGCGGCCCTTTATGGGATGCGGCCCATTGCCGAAATGCAATTTGCTGATTTTATTTTGCCCGCTGTCAACCAAATTATTTCGGAAGCGGCTAAGATTCGCTATCGCTCGAACAATGATTGGAATTGTCCGCTTGTGATAAGAGCTCCATACGGTGGAGGAGTTCATGGCGCTCTTTACCATTCTCAATCGATGGAAGCCGTTTTTGCCAACCAGCCGGGTTTAAAAATTGTGATGCCTTCCACTCCTTATGATGTGAAAGGTCTGTTGAAAGCGGCTGTTCGCGACGATGATCCCGTTTTATTTTTTGAACATAAGCGGGCCTATCGGCTGATCAAAGGAGAAGTGCCTGAAGAGGATTATGTGCTTCCAATCGGAAAAGCGGATGTAAAACGAGAAGGAGATGATGTGACCGTTATAACGTACGGTTTATGTGTTCATTTCGCTCTTCAGGCCGCAGAAAGACTCGCGAAGGATGGAATCGAAACGTATATATTGGATTTACGAACTGTTTATCCTCTTGATAAAGAAGCGATTATAGAAGCAGCCAAAAAAACAGGAAAAGTGCTGCTTGTTACAGAAGATACGAAAGAAGGAAGCATCATGAGTGAAGTATCGGCCATCATTGCAGAGCATTGTTTATTTGATCTTGACGCTCCTATTAAGCGGCTCGCAGGACCTGATATTCCGGCAATGCCTTATGCCCCTACCATGGAAAAATTCTTTATGGTAACTCCTGAAAAAGTGGAAAACGCCATAAGAGATTTAGCAGAGTTTTAACCGCACTTTCTTTAGAACCCTTTTTCGGAAGTGCCGACATAATGCAAATCTTATCTTTTTGGAGTCTATTACACGTCTATTTTGAGTGAGTCGCATGGTTTAAGGAGCAATGAAGATACAAGGAGTGGTTACGATGGCACGGGAAAAAATGACGATGCCGCAGCTAGGCGAAAGTGTGACAGAAGGAACCATTAGCCGGTGGCTTGTAAAACCGGGTGATCATGTCAAAAAATACGATCCGATTGCGGAAGTTTTAACCGATAAAGTAAACGCTGAAGTCCCTTCTTCTTTTACCGGCACAGTCGTTGAACTTGCTGCCGATGAAGGTGAAACGCTCGAAGTGGGGAAAGTGATCTGTGTCATTGAGACAGAAGAAGAAGGTTCGACACAGAAAGAAACAACAGAGCAAGAAGTGCCGGCAGCCGGAATGACAATGAAACAGAAGGCGGTGGTTTCGGAGGCAAAGACCCGTTTCTCTCCGGCTGTATTAAAGCTTTCACAAGAGTATGGGATTGATTTGTCAAAAGTTCCAGGCACCGGAAAAGGGGGGCGTATTACCAGAAAAGATGTATGGAAATGGATTGAATCGCATCATCATTCGAAAACTTCTGGGGAAGCACCTGCAACTGTTCATTCGGATGCTGTGGAAGAACGACCATTGAATGATCCTAAAAAGAACGACATGAAAAAGCACTTGCATTTGTCCGGTGCTCACGGTGATTTGGAAATACCGGTGACAGGAGTGCGCAAAGCCATTGCCCAACATATGGTTCGAAGCAAACAAGAAATCCCTCATGCTTGGACCATGATGGAAGTCGACGTTACCAATCTTGTTCAGTACCGCGATTCCATTAAAGAAGAATTTAAAGAGAGGGAAGGTTTTAATTTAACGTATTTTGCCTTTTTTGTAAAAGCAACAGCTCAAGCCTTGAAAGAATATCCGCAAATGAATTCGATATGGGCAGGGGATAAAATCATTCAGAAAAAAGATATTAACATTTCGATCGCTGTAGCGACGGATGATGCGCTGTATGTACCTGTCATAAAGCATGCAGATGAAAAAACGATCAAGGGCATCGCAAGGGAGATTCATGAATTGGCCGTGAAGGCCCGTAACGGCAGCTTAAAGCAAGAAGATGTGGAAGGGGGCACGTTTACCGTTAATAACACAGGTTCCTTTGGTTCCGTGCAATCCATGGGAATTATCAATTATCCGCAAGCCGCCATTTTGCAGGTGGAATCGATCGTCAAGAGACTCATGGTAATGGATAACGGAATGATTGCGGTTCGCGATATGGTCAATCTTTGCCTCTCTATCGATCATCGAATACTGGATGGGCTTATTGCCGGGCGTTTTTTGCAAAGGGTGAAACAAATTCTCGAAAATATTTCGAAAGAGAATACACAGATTCATTGATCATTATCTCGAATCAAATACCTTTATCTTTCGAAATTTTAATCAAAAAATGATTTCTATCAAGTAAAAGGCCAGACTCAAAAAAAACAGGGCTGATTCCTCCTATCCACGATAAGGAGGAATCAGCCCTTTCATAATGGGTCGGCCTTTTTAGAGATTATTTAAAAAGGCTTGCAATGGAGTTAACGATCGATTGCAAAAAGTCGATGATCGATTGGAGGAAGCTTTTTCCTTCGTCCGAATTTTTAAATTCATTCCATTTCTCTTTTGCTTTTTCAATTTGAGAATTGACTGCATTCCAGTTGATGTTTAAGTTTTTCATTTTGTCAAACAAAGAGACAAGCTGATCCTTTTGATCCGGTGTCAAGGAAATATTTAATTCATTGGCAACGTTATTGACGATCACTTGAATATCTTCTTTTGTTTGAGGATGTTGTTTAGCGATTTCTTCTTTGATTTTTTCGATTAATTGTGTGGCATCGTTTTTCCCGATATCATCGGCCAGTTTGGCGGTTGTCACCATTTCTTGGTTGGCCACTTGCTTTTGTGCTTCCGGAATTTGTTTGCCTGTTGTGGATTCATAAGCTTTAATGATTCCGGTAAGCGCAGCCGTTCCGGATACGTCAAAAGGTGCCGTGATATAAATATCGGCATCTTTTACACCGGCCGTTGTCAACGCGTTCATGTACATTTCTTTCGATACCCACGTGATATGATTGGTTTGCACTTTCAGGCCATATCCACTTTCTTTAGTGGTAATTTTGCTGGAAGAAATGGCTTTCGTACCAATTTGCGAATTGGGAATATAGTTTCCCAAATATTTATGTTCTTCGGCGTTCGTAACTGTGATCGTATTGACATCACCGGATACGCCCATTTCATTTAAAACTTGTTCTTTTTGCTGAGGGGTTAAATCCGCTCCGAGAGTTACGGTTGTTTCGCCCGTAATGCTGTCAGCCTGCACAGACATGGTGAAACCCAATGTAAAGATGGCAAGCAACAAAAATAATTTTTTCATAAAATCCTCTCCTGTACAATTTACCTTTCGTTTTGGAATACAATGAGACTTCAGCTACGCTAAAGCAGTCGCTGAATGTTCATGGCGGAAGGTTGATTTTGACAAATTTGATCAACCCGCATTCCGCCGGCATCGTCCTTTCTCTCACCTTTCGCTTTTAATCGGATCAGCGAGGGAAAAGGACTTTTCTAATTCTTTATTTTAATCGAAATACAAATGGTTCTACAACTTTTTCTGCAATCCATCTTCCAAGTCGCTACTTTCGTCCTTTGCAGGAAATGATTCCTATAATGAAATAAGCAGGTATTTGTATGCGTATATTCATGAATGGAAAAACGATCGTCTTTTTTCGGAAAGAAGATGCCAAAGACTTACACATTGGCCCAATGAAGATCAGGAAAAACTTTGCCGGCTAAAAAAGGAGCGCCGTAGATCGACGCCCCGATGATAGGGAGTTTAGGGTATGGATCTCGTTGTACCATGATTTTACCCTAATTTTTGATGGATAAACCTTTTATCATACCATAAAAAATTTGAAAATAAAGGTAAATTCCTTTATGATAGGTACATGATACGGAAAGGAGGAACGTTCCATGAGCATGAATTTTAACATTTTTATGAATGATGTCGTGAATCAGTCTCGTAAAGAAATTGTCGACGCTGGTTATAGAGAACTTAGAACTCCGGAAGAAGTGGATGAAGCGTTGCAGAAAAAAGGCACGACTCTTGTGATGGTGAATTCGGTTTGCGGCTGTGCCGGGGGAATTGCACGTCCTGCTGCCGCTTATGCGATCCACTACGATAAACGTCCGGATCAGCTTGTTACAGTTTTTGCCGGACAGGATAAAGAAGCAACAGCGAAAGCTCGCAGTTATTTTACCGGCTATCCACCTTCTTCTCCATCTTTTGCACTTTTAAAAGATGGGAAACTGGTTGCCATGGTTGAACGACATGAGATTGAAGGACATGAGCCTTTGGAAGTTGTTCAAAAATTGCAAGCGGCTTTTGATCAATATTGCGACGAAGTGTAAGAAGTGTAAGATGGCAGCGATTTCGTTCTGCTATCACAACGTTTAAACGAAAAACGTGCCAAGGATGGAACAGAAAAATCCATGTCCGATAGATCCACTTTCATGCTGGCTCAACAAGGTCAGCCCTTTCAAATGGGAGATTTTTTTATTCTGCATTTGAAAAGGCTTTTGAGGCTCCTTGTGATCCAGCTTTTTTATTGATTATCCGGTCCAAAGTGTGATCTTGCTTGAAAACAAAGAAAGGGTTGAGCATACTAGAGGAGAAAATAATGGATTTGAGGTTATGGATATGTTTCGAATCGGTTATCGAACGATCAAAACAGCGGTAGGTACAACATTGGCGATCATGATTTCGCAATGGCTTCACTTGCATAATTTTGTCTCTGCCGGGATCATTACAATATTATGTATCAAAAATACGAAAGTGAAATCATTTGAGGCAGCATGGACGCGTTTTTTCGCTTGTGTGCTGGCGATGATTTTTTCTGCTTGTTTCTTTGAAGGAATTGCTTTTCATCCAGTTGTGATTGGTCTCATGCTATTGTTTTTTATTCCAACAACCGTAAAGCTAAAAGTAACAGAAGGCATTGTTACAAGCAGTGTCATTATTCTTCATATTTATTCAGCCGGTCATGTCACCCTTTCTTTGTTGTTGAATGAGCTGTGCCTCATTGTTGTCGGCATCGGCATTGCTTTATTGATGAACCTTTATATGCCCAGTGCAGATGAAACGTTGTATCGCTACCAGGAAGAAATTGAAAAGAACTTCCGGAGGATTTTTGAGGAAGTGATTTCGTATTTACGCAGTCATAAAAATGATTGGGATGGAAAAGAAATAACGGAAACGGCGCGTCTGTTGAAAGAAGCAAAATCACTCGCTTTAAAAGATGCAGAAAATCATCCAACAAGAGAAGAAAACTTATTTTATCACTATTTTGTCATTCGTGAAAAACAATTTGAAATACTCGAACGATTGTTGCCGATTTTAACGTTTGTCTCCTACCAAACAAAACAATCCCACATGGTTGCCGATTTTTTGGAAGAGTTAAAAGACAATATTCATCCTGGAAATACAGCTCATTTTTATTTGAAAAAACTATACGATATGAAGGTGGAATTTGAAAGAATGGAGTTGCCTAAAACAAGGGAGGAATTCGAAACAAGAGCGGCTCTTTTTCAATTTGTCCGAGAAATGGAACAATACTTGATCATCAAAAGTTCGTTTAAGGGTTTAAAACGAAAGGCGAATAAAAACAGCCAAAAATCCGCAACATACTCTTAAATAAACCCATCCCGGCAAGCAAAGATTGCGCTGGGGTGTTTTAGCAACATTTGATTTTCCGTTTCCCGACTGTTTTTCCATTCAAGCATCTAACGGTCGGTGAAGCGGGAAAGAAAAGTGGTGATCAAGTTGAAAAAACTTTGGTTAATTCTATTCATATTCGCTTTTTTGTTTCCGAATTCGACCTTTGCACAAGGCTCTCCTCTTATTGTCATCAATAAAAAAACAAATGAATTAGCATTTTATAACCATGGCAAGCTGCAAATGAGGGAAAAAGTGGCCACTGGAAAAACGAATGAACTGACACCGGAAGGGCTGTTCACTGTAACGGTCAAAGCGAAAAATCCTTTCTATCGGAAGAAAAATATTCCCGGCGGGCATCCAAATAACCCGCTTGGAACGAGGTGGATCGGATTTAATGCCAAAAATACCGGCGGCCGGATCTATGGTGTCCACGGAACTAATAATCCATCTTCCATCGGGCACTATATTTCCAACGGCTGCATTCGTATGAACAATCAGGCGATTGAAAGATTGTATGAAAATGTTCCCATTGGAACGAAAATCAAGGTGGTCACATCCACACAATCGTTAGACCAGATAGCCAGGCAGTACGGTGCCATTCATTAGGAAAATAACCAAAATGAAAAGCAATCGGCTTTCCAGCTGATTGCTTTTTTCGTTTTTACAAAAACATTGTAAGCCCGGCGAGGACCGTTGTGGCAATCATTGCCAATAACATGATATAGACAACGACTTTTTGGAATTTCTTATTTCTCATGATCTCCTCTCCTTCAATTCCGCTGTCTTTATATTATCGATTTTTCCAGTTGTCATCAACATGATCCTATAGAGGGATGGTTAAGATTTTTTGAAAAAAGAGGAGTTTTTAAAAATCATATCGAATATTGGAATGAAAAAATACTTGAACGTTGTCGCCCCTTTTGCCATTGACTTTTTATACCGCCATACCCTAAAAATCCGAGAAAATTGATATTATTCGAAAAATAAAGCCATATGATCAGAATCTACCTTTCGTTTGTAGACTTTTTTTCAAAAGAGTATACTGAATAGTGAGTACATAAATTGGAGGTAATTTTTGCTATGGTGAATAAAGAAAGATTGGTCAATGAATTTTTGGAACTTGTACAAATTGACTCGGAAACCAAAAACGAAAGCGAGATTTCTAAAGTTTTAAAACAAAAATTTACAGAATTGGGCTTGGATGTCTATGAAGATAATGCGAAAGAAAAAACAGGGCATGGCGCCGGAAACTTGATTTGTACTTTACCGGGAAATAAAGAAGGCGTGGATCCTATTTATTTTACTTCACATATGGATACCGTCGTTCCCGGAAAAGGGGTGAAACCGTCCATTAAAGACGGTTACGTCGTCACGGACGGAACGACGATTTTAGGTGCTGATGATAAAGCCGGATTGGCGGCCATGTTTGAAGCAATCAGAATGATTAAAGAACAGAACATTTCTCATGGGACGATTCAATTTATCATAACAGTGGGGGAAGAATCCGGCTTAGTGGGAGCCAAAGAGCTTGATCCATCGCTTATTAAAGCGAAATATGGGTATGCTCTCGACAGCGATGGGAAAGTGGGAAATATTGTCGTGGCAGCTCCAACACAAGCAAAAATCAAAGCGGTGATTCTTGGAAAAACGGCTCATGCAGGTGTGGCTCCTGAGAAAGGGGTTTCCGCCATCACGATCGCCTCAAAAGCTATTGCAAGAATGCCGTTAGGACGAATCGACGAAGAAACCACTGCCAATATCGGCCGATTTGAAGGCGGGCAAGCAACGAATATCGTATGTGACCGTGTCGATATTTTGGCGGAAGCAAGATCGTTAGTTCCTGAAAAAATGGAACAACAAGTAGCCAAAATGAAAGAAGCTTTTGAAAGTGCCGCCCAAGAAATGGGAGGACGGGCAGAAATTGATGTGCAGGTTATGTACCCTGGTTTTAAATTTGGCGAAGGAGATAAAGTGGTGGAAATTGCGAAAAAAGCAGCGGCGAAAGTGGGCCGACCTTCTGAATTGCTGCAAAGCGGCGGCGGAAGCGACGCGAACGTGATTGCCGGATTAGGGATTCCTACTGTCAATTTAGCTGTAGGATATGAGGATATTCATACAGTGAATGAAAAAATGCCTATTGAAGAACTAGTGAAATTGGCAGAAATGACAGTGGCTATTGTGGAAGAAGTAGCGAATCCATCGTAATTTCTTTTGAAAAGAGAGCTCTCCAGCTCTCTTTTCGACCGTTTTCAAAAGGGGGCATAAGAAATGGAAGAAACAAAAATGGTTGTTTTTCAATCAGGCAAGGAAGAATATGCCGTTCCGATTCAATATGTCGTTTCGATTGAAAAATTGGATCATATCAATCCCATTCCTCATTTGCCTGCTTATTTAAGGGGAATTGTCAAAAATCGTGGTGAATTGATTCCGGTCATTGATTTTGAGCAAGTTCTATATTCTCAATTTATCGAAAATTTGTCTGAAAGCCGTCTGATTGTTCTTCAAGTAGAATCATTCTTTTTCGGAATATTAGTAAAAGAGGCGAAAGAAATCATTGACATTCCGATTGAACTCCAAAAACAGATCGGCCTAATGGCTTACGAGGGAACCCGTTATTTTTCAGCAGTGGCAAACATGGAGAAACGCTTAGTGACCATCATTGATCCTAAAATTCTGGTGGAATCGCTAGAAGGCATTCAAGACATACAAGAATATATGAAAACGATGCAAAATGCCTGACGGTTGAATTTTCTGTTGTTATATCCAACCGTTTTATCGCTGATCATAATATAGCAGATTCCTGCAGGCCACTTGTTATAACAGAAAAAATTGAATATAAGAAATAGCTGTTTATTTTGTCATTTGATAGAAGAAGGGAGCTAAAAGTTCCCTTCTTAGGATTGGCTCATAAAATTTGGTTGCGAAGCTACGATTTCCATTTTGTTTATCGCGATAGGCGAGTAAATGCATGGCTTTACAAGCTCTTGAAAGAATAGGTGAATCTTTATTCATTCAGCTTGAAACGGAATCCTCTGTGAACGGCCATGCGGGGAGCATTTTATGGAGAGGTTTATCCTGTCGGTAGCCGAGAGCGTATTCTGCTTGCATGATCGTATGAATCTCCCTCGTTCCTTCGTAAATAACCGGTGCTTTGGAATTTCTTAAATATCGTTCCACGGGATATTCATTGGAATATCCGTATGCGCCATGAATTTGCACCGCGTCATCCGCCGCTTTGTTGGCAAAATCACAGGCTTGCCATTTGGCTAAGGAGGTTTCGCGTGTATTGCGTCGGCCTTTGTTTTTCAATTCGCCGGCTCGATAGACAAGAAGCCGACTTATTTGCAGTCCTGCTTCCATGTTGGCGATCATTTGTTGAACGAGCTGATGGCGGCCGATTTCTTTTCCAAATGTCTTGCGTTCGTGGCAATATTTGACGCTTGCTTCCAGGCAGGCCATGATGAGGCCGCAGGCTCCGGCTGCGACAGTAAATCGACCGTTGTCAAGAGCCGACATAGCAATTTTAAATCCTTCACCTTCTTCGCCAAGCAAGTTTTCTTTTGGAACCCGGACGTTGTCAAAAAACAGTTCTCCCGTATTTCCGGCTCGAATTCCCAATTTTCCTTTAATCGCTTTGGAAGAAAATCCGGGCATGGTCCGTTCAACAATAAAGGCGGAAATCCCTTTATGTTTTTTGCTTTTGTCCGTATAGGCGAATACAAGAAAATGATCCGCCACGTCGCACAAGGAAATCCAAGTTTTTTGTCCGTTTAAAATATAGTCGTCGCCATCTCGAGTCGCTGTCGTGCCTAAAGCGGCTACATCAGATCCTGCTCCTGGCTCAGTTAATCCAAAGGCGCCGATTTTTTCTCCTTTCGCTTGAGGAACAAGATAAGTTTGTTTTTGATATTCGTTGCCCCATTGAAGAAGAGTCAGGCTATTCAGTCCGGTATGGACCGACACAGCTGTCCGAAATGCTGTATCTCCTCTTTCTAGTTCTTCGCACACAATCGCAAGCGAGTTGTAATCCATTCCGCTTCCACCATACTGTTCGGGAATACAGACACCCATCAAGCCGAGTTCAGCCAATTTTTTAATGATGTTTGTTTCAAAATGATGGTTTGCATCCCATTCGCCGATATACGGCATGATCTCTTTATCCACGAACTGGCGCACGGTTTTTCTTAATAGTTGTTGCTCTTCCGAAAATTCAAAGTTCATGGGCTCATCGCTCCTTTAAATAATTTGATTCGTTTTCAAATCTTCAATCTCTGCATCAGAATAGCCTAAATGGCTCAAAATGAGTTCGTTGTGTTCCCCGGGCAAAGGAGGATATTGATTTTGTTTTACGGGTGTTTTCGAAAGTTTTAAAGGACTGCCAACGACTTGAATAGTCCCTGCTGTTGGATGTTCCATGGAAAGAAACATTTCCCGTGCTGTCAGCTGAGGGTCACAAACCATTTCATCTAATTTTTGAATAGGTCCGCACGGTATTTTTTTCTGTTGACAAGCTTCAATCCAGTAGGCGGTTGATTTCATTTGAAACCGTTTCTCTAAAATTGGGATAAGCTCTGTTCGGTGCTTCACCCGCTCCGGGTTTGTGGAAAAACGCGGATCGCTGGGAAGTTCCCGCATTTCCAACACGCTGCATAAATCTTGAAACTGCCGATCGTTCCCTACCGCAATGACCATTTCTCCATCAGCTGTGCGAAATGTTTGATAAGGTACGATATTAGGATGGCGGTTTCCCATTTTGGGCGGCACCTTTTTAGTCATGAGATAATTGCTGGCAACGTTGACTAGTGAGCTGACAGCGCAGTCATATAAAGAAAGATCGATCTTTTGCCCCCTTCCTGAACGGTCCTTTTCTAACAATGCTGCTTGAATGCCAATACAGGCGTACAGCCCGGTTAAAATATCCGTAATGGCTACTCCAGTTTTGAAGGGAGGTGTATGTTCGTCACCGGTAATTGACATAAGCCCACTCATTCCTTGAATGATAAAATCATATCCTGGCAGATTTTTATAAGGACCTGTCTCGCCAAATCCGGTAATGGAGCAGTAGATAAGTTTCGGATTGCATCGGGACAACTCCTCATATCCCAAACCGAGCCGGTCCATTGTGCCTGTTTTAAAGTTATGAATGACAACATCGCTTTTTTCCACTAGTTGATAAATGATCTTTTTTCCTCTTGGATCTTTTAAATTGACAGTTAGGCTTTTTTTATTTCGATTGGCGCATAAATAGTATGCGCTTACACCGTTTTGAAACGGAGGCCCCCATTTTCTTGTTTCATCGCTTCCGCCGGGGGCTTCTACTTTAATCACTTCCGCGCCTAAATCGCCTAAAATCATCGTACATAATGGTCCCGCAAGCACTCTTGTCAAGTCGAGAACTTTTACACCGTCTAACGCGCCAACCATCGTTATCACCCCTTTCATTCGTTATAAATGAAAAAGCCGGCTTCTTTCCGGCTAATAAACTGCGGAGCGAAAGAAACGGGCTCTTATCTGCCTGAATCGTTCGGACAATCAAGGTTGAAAAAATGAAAAGTTTTTTGCTTCAAACTGCCTTACCATGGCGGTAAGCTGAGATGAACAAGTATAGGCGGTAAACTATTATCCCGTTCTTTTTGTACTTTTCTACTTTATATTATTCTGAATAGCAAAAAAATAGTATGGGATATGTTGAAAAGGAAAGGAAAATCCCTTGATGGTAAGCAGGAGAAGGAAGGAAATCTTTTAGTTGCTTTCATTCATCGGAGGAGCGCTCCATTGTTTTCTTCAAGCTGACAATTGGTATAATAAATTACAGAATGAATGGAGGTGGACGGAGGTGAAGCGGTATTACCCTAAAAACGGTCGAGTGATTTTACATGTCGATATGAATAGCTTCTATGCTTCGGTTGAAATGGCCTACGATCCATCCTTAAAGGGTAAACCATTAGCGATTGCAGGTGATCCTAAGCAACGAAAAGGGATTGTCGTCACATGCAGCTATGAAGCTAGAAAGTTCGGAGTAAAAACGACTATGCCAATATGGGAAGCGAAAAAGAGGTGCCCGGAACTGATTGTTAAACCGCCGAATTTTGATCGGTATCGGACCTTATCTCAGGCGATATTTAATATTTTGCGTGAATACACTCATCTAGTAGAGCCTGTTTCCATTGATGAAGGGTATATGGATATTACAGAAAGCTATGAATGGGGAACGCCGATTGAAATCGCCGAAGACATCCAAAAAAGACTTCAAAACGAATTGGACTTGCCTTCCAGCATAGGGATTGCTCCCAATAAATTTTTAGCGAAAATGGCTTCCAATATGAAAAAGCCGATGGGCATCACAATATTGCGCAAAAGAGATGTGCCTGTTCGATTATGGCCGCTTCCTGTTGAGGAGATGCACGGTGTTGGGGAGAAGACGGCCGCAAAATTACGAACGATTGGCATTCAGACGATTGGCGATTTGGCAAAAGCGAACGATATCCAGCTGAGATCTCTTCTAGGCATCATCGGGGTGCGTCTTCGCGAGCGGGCAAATGGTCGAGATGATCGAAAAGTGGATCCGGAGTCAGTGAATGAGCGCAAAAGCATTGGAAATTCAATGACTTTGCCTCAAGATGCGGAAAGTGAAGAGGAATTGTCCGAGGTGACTCATAAGCTGGCTGAAAAAGTCTCATCTCGTCTTAAGGAGCGGGGACTGCTCACGACCCATCTTTCGGTTATGATTCGCTTTCGAAACAGACATACGATCACGAGAAGCAAGAAATTGGACAGTCCGACGGATTCAGTGGGAGACATTCAGCGGATTTCTCGGGCGTTGGTTTTAGAACATTGGAATGGCACCCCTGTTCGTTTGCTTGGCATCACAGCACAAGATTTAGTGGAAAAAGAAGAGGCTTACAAGCAGCTGGATTTATTTACGTATCAAAAAGAAGCCAAAATAGAGCCTCTGTTGGAAACGATGGAAAAACTGAAAGAAAAATTTGGCAGCCAAATCATTCAAAAAGGGTTCCCGCGTTCTTAACAAATGAAAAAGTGGCGTTTTTCTTTTTTAAAACATTCCGATTTGGAATGAATAGTGAGAAAGGCGATTCTTTCACCATCGGGAAGATTGTCAGAAGAAATCATGGTCTCTATTTGAACGTTTTTCCGTTATATAGGAAAGACGATGGTCTGATTCAATCATTTGCAACCCACGTCGAAAATTGATACAGTAAAATAGCGATAACAGCTTTAAATATAGTGCAGAAGGGGCGTAAGAAATGATGGCAAAACAACAAATTGGTGTAATCGGATTAGCTGTTATGGGAAAAAATTTAGCACTCAATATTGAAAGCAAAGGGTACTCTGTTTCGGTTTATAATCGTTCAAGAGAAAAAACAGATGCCTTATTAGAAGAAGCAAAAGGAAAAAATATTGTCGGAACATATAGTATTGAAGAATTTATTGATTCCTTGGAAAAACCGCGGAAAATTTTGTTGATGGTCAAAGCTGGAGCTCCGACGGATGCAACGATTGAACAATTAAAACCGCATCTCGAACCGGGCGATATTTTGATTGATGGAGGAAACACTTTCTTCAAAGATACACAGCGCCGCAATAAAGAGTTGAGTGAATTAGGCATTCATTTTATCGGCACTGGGGTATCCGGAGGAGAAGAAGGAGCATTGACCGGTCCTTCCATTATGCCCGGTGGACAAAAAGAAGCATATGATCTTGTTTCGCCCATTTTAAAGGATATTTCGGCTAAAGTGAATGGCGATCCATGTTGTACATATATTGGTCCAGACGGTGCCGGCCATTATGTGAAAATGGTTCATAATGGCATCGAATACGGCGATATGCAGCTGATTTCAGAAGCATACTTTTTACTGAAGAATTTGCTTGGTTTAAATGCTGATGAACTGCATCAAGTTTTTGCCGAATGGAATAAAGGTGAGCTGGACAGCTATTTGATTGAAATTACTGCTGACATTTTTACGAAAAAAGATGAAGAAACCGGAAAACCGCTGTTAGATGTGATTTTGGACAAAGCGGGTCAAAAAGGAACAGGAAAATGGACCAGTCAGAGCGCGCTCGACTTGGGAATTCCGCTCCCGCTTATTACCGAGTCGGTTTTTGCCCGCTTTATTTCTGCGTTGAAAGAGGAAAGAGTAAAAGCAAGCAAGCTTTTAAAAGGGCCGGAAACAAAAGGATTCGAAGGGGATCGCAGCAAACTGATCGAATCGATCCGCAGAGCGCTTTATATGAGCAAAATCTGTTCTTACGCCCAAGGATTTGCACAAATGAGAGCAGCTTCGGAAGAATACAATTGGAATCTTCGCTACGGTGACATCGCCATGATTTTCCGTGGCGGCTGCATCATTCGCGCGCAATTTTTGCAAAAAATTAAAGAAGCATATGATCGAGATCCAAACTTAACGAATTTGCTATTAGATCCTTATTTCAAAGAGATCGTCGAAAAATATCAATCTTCTTTGCGTGAAGTCGTTTCGTTGGCTGTTCTTCAAGGAATCCCTGTTCCTGCTTTTTCTGCTGCTTTGGCTTACTATGACAGCTATCGGACAGAAACATTGCCTGCCAACTTAATTCAGGCGCAAAGGGACTACTTCGGCGCTCACACTTATGAAAGAGTGGACAAAGAAGGCATTTTCCATACAGAATGGATAAGCAAGTAATTTTGAAAAAGAAACTTTGTTTTCATATATGAAGAGAGTCCCCTCATAGCAGAAAAATCTGTTTGCTATGAGGGGATTTTTCTATGGAAAAATTTGATCGTCTTTTAAGGTCCACTTTTTAACTGCGGTAGATCAGCGAAGATTTTTCCATTCTACCATTGAGAATAGAGTAGTTTTTTGTGAAACAGTATTTTAAGTTTAAGAGAATTTTCGAATTTCACAAAAGCCCTTCAAAATCACTTTCATACTAGATAATGAAGAATCCAAACAGAATGGAATTTTAGGCAGTAATAGCTTTGACAACCATCGAAGCAAATCATGAGTATTCCTTTTATCCCGTCGCCTCAAAACAAATATACATACATACTAATGGGCTACACATGTAGAAACCTCATCCATCCCTCTTTTAACGCTGTCATAAGAAGGTTTTCAACATTCAGCAGTTTTATGAATTCGTCACATTTGGGAATTTTTACTTTCCCAACATGTCATTCTTGTTATATTATTTAACTCAACTTTCGCACACAGAAATATGAAGACAGTCCTTGATATAACGAGGTAAAGAAGTAATCCAATTGGACAGTTGACACTGAAAAATGTCCATACTCAAATAAACCTTAGCTTCAGCCAAAGTTTGGAAAAGAGAAATCAATTGTAGTAAAGCCGTTTTAAAGTCCATCTCCTTTACTTCGTCACATAGAAACAAGAAT
>Ga0207866_1000309_pt1 | contig 74487 bp, 68 predicted proteins | sample HigsolmetaAR203D_FD_184835 | JGI IMG/M metagenome (GOLD analysis project Ga0207866, IMG submission 184835) | Ionic liquid and high solid enriched microbial communities from the Joint BioEnergy Institute, USA - AR20-3-D (SPAdes) (version 2) ...
CCCAGACGGTGCTGCCCTCGGCGGCCACCGCCGCCATGCTGTTCTGGGCCCTGCTGGCGTCCGGTCAGATCACCATGCGCAAGGTCGACGGCTGGAAGACGCTGACACAAGCATCAGCCGCAAAGGAGACGATTGACCTCGCCGCTTGACCCAATACGATGTCTATGCTGGAGATCGCGCCACCCGAATTTCAACACAGCTCGCGACGGCACCCGATAGACCATCGTTGATCACTGGCGATGCGCCGGCGGTGCATTCGTCCCACGATTCCGTTGTCGGCGAGACCCCGCCGCCGGATCGGAGGTTCACGATGGACGAATGGCTGATGATGGGACCCGAGGACCGCGATGTCATCGACGGGATCATCGCATCATCCCGGGCCTCGTTGGCCGCTGCAGGCTTCCCAGTCCGTTCCAGGCGGTTCCCCTTTGCCATGCACCACGAGGTCTACAAGCGCCGCATTCCGCGCCGTGCGGACCGATCGAAGGCCAGGCACGCCGACGTCGCTCGTCTACTGAACGCCTGGGCCGTCACCAGGAAAAACCCAGCCGACTATGCATGGCAAGCAATCGAGGGGGCGGTGCGATGCATGATCGCCAACGATCCTTCCCTTGCCTTCAAAGTCCCGGGAGATATTAAGGCTGGCTTATTATCCGTCCGTGAAGGCGCCGATTTTCTCGACTGGCTGACAGGCCGCGGATCCGCGCTCCTTTCGACATCCATGTGAGCGGTCTGCCATGGACAGTAAGGGAGAGCGCAGGAGGATCGACGCGATCGATTTTTGGCGCGGCTTCGTGCTGGTGTCGATCTTCGTCAATCATGTACCGGGCAATGTCTTCGAGCGCCTGACGCACAAGAATATCGGGCTGTCGGACGCCGCCGAGGCTTTCGTGTTCCTGTCGGGGATCTCTGTGGCGCTTGCCTACGGACGCCGCTTTCTGAGCGGCGAGGTCGGAGCACCGATCCGCGCGCTCGGCCGACGTGCGCTCACCATCTACGGTGTACAGGTTCTGCTTTCGTTCGCCGCCATCGCCTTCTTTGTCACGGCCGCCATCCTGTTCGACGACAAAGGTCTCCTGGCCGAGCACGGACGCGACATTATCCTTGGCGATCCGGCCCGGGCACTGATTGCCATCGTCGGCCTCAGCCACCAGCTCGGCTATTTCAACATCCTGCCGCTCTATATCGTGCTGCTGCTCGGCACGCCCGCCATCCTGGCGCTGGCGCGCGTCAGCGGCGTCCTGATGCTCACCGTGTCGGCAATGGTCTACGTGGGAGCACGGATGATGGGCCTCAATCTGCCCACGTGGCCGGTCCAGGGTGGGTGGTTCTTCAATCCCTTCGCCTGGCAGTTCCTGTACTGCATCGGTCTGTTCATCGGCCTGCACCTACGCGATGCCATGGAAATGCGAGACAACATGCTGTTCGCTGCCTGTCTCGCGATCCTCGTAGCCTCATTCTTCGTGCTGACGGATGGCTTCCATCTTGTTCCAGGGCTTTGGGAGGACCTTCGCGGATCGATAGACGTTGGCAAGACGAACCTCGGCCTTGGTCGGCTGCTGCATTTCCTCGCGCTAACCTACGTCCTCAGCCACATTGGCCTGACGAGGTTCTTGGCCCGTACGCCGATCCACGCTCCGCTGTGCCTGATCGGTCGCCACAGTCTCCCGGTCTTCGCCGCCGGCTCGCTACTGAGCGCGCTTGACCAGATCATCCAGCACGTGCGCCCCATGCCCATCTTCGAGGAGGCTACCCTCGTCGGCATCGGCATCCTGATGCACTACATCGTGGCGCGCGCCTTCGCCGGGCGCTCATCGCGTCGACGGATTCAGACAGGTAGCGCATAGTTCAGGAATCCGTCCCGCTTTCCCATCGCAACGACGTGCAACGCGTTCCGGGAATGCAGACGCATCCGTCCTGAGTTGCGCCCCGGGCCGTCATAACGGGAGCTAGGGGCGTGCCTGAGTTGATGACGATGCAAGCACTGCATCCATGTCCGTGAATCGACACCAGTCAGCAGTGGAAGCGGCCATGGGCGGGCGGTTGGACCGCCTGCCTGGCAGCCGTGCTCGGCATCGTGCTGAATATGCCGTGGCGTGCCTTCATCGTTCATCGCGCCGACGGATTCAGGCGGGCAGCCGACGGATGAGAACCGTCGGCCGTTAGCGTGTCAGACTACCTCAGCACAAGCCGATCAGCGGTCGAGGATATCGGCCACCTCCGTCACGTTGGCCCGTACCCGCAGGATGTTCTCCGCCATCACGGCCAAGTGGTCGGGAATCAGGAACCCATCCCGCTTTCCGTTCGCAACGATGAGGGGATCGAGGGCGGCGGCCTCGGCCACATTGCGCTCGAGGCGATTCCATACGTCCCCGAGCTGTTTGGTTTCGATCACGTCGGCAAAATCCTGCCGCGCGGCCTGAAGGATGCCGTGGTAGGCGTACATCGTCCCGGATGCCTCATGGAACAGGTTGTCGGCCCGCATGTCGAACCAGCCCCGATCATTCCCGTCCCCGGCGACGTACTTGCCGCTCTTGGGGTCGTAGCGCGTGCCCAGCGACCGTTTCGTCAGGCTGTCAGCGATCGAGCCGAGATCGTTCGCGATCCTGTCGAGGAACGAGCGGAGATTGTCCGCTCGAGCATCAAGAACGGCCTCGCAGCGTGACAGCCTTTCGTTGTACCGCTCGAGAAGCTGCTTCGCCTTGCGATATGCCGTCGAGGCCGGCTGCACCGGCCCGAAGGGGCGGTCGCCGTCGAAGGGATTGATCCACCAGGTCTCGGAGTCGTACTGCAGGCTGCCACGAGCGTTGTGCAGGTCGTTGTCGACCGCGGACGTGCCCCTGACTCTGCCGACAACGTCCGCCATCTCGACGGCCGTGCGACGAACCGCGAAGAGAACCCCGTGCTGGAAAGAGGCCTTGTTGTCTAGCCACGGGGTGTCTTCCCATCGCACCAGGCCGAAGAAGCCCAGTTTGTACTGCGGGAGGGCAGGCATCCACGCGTTCTCGTTCACGAGGAAGTCGATCAGGTGGATCTGCATCGTGACGATTTGCGATCGGTCGCAGGTTCGTGTCTCGCCCGTGCCGCGCTCAATCGTCGTCGAGTCGTTCGCTGCCTGGAGCCGCGACGGCCGAAGGATCTCTCTTGGATAGTCGAGGTCATACCCCCGGATCCAGGTAGCGTGCCACAGGAGCGGGACGACGTAGAAGGCCGTTAGCAAGACGCCTGCTCCGCCAGCAGCCATCCTCATGGCGCGGAACCGACAGTCTCCGCCGATAGACGGGATGCGAAGGCGCGCCCGCGTGGCATCGACCGCGGAAGACAAGCATTCTCTGATGCGCGACAGATGGTTTCCGATCATGAGCCCCCGTTCCGATTTTGACCGACGCCCTTGATCGCGCTAACGGGGCGACGGGCGGGCAGAGGATTCGGCGCGACAGTCTCACATTCGTGGACTACGGCGCAAGGGATTCGTCACGGATCCTTTGTCGACTCCACCGCAATGCGCTTCGACTCCATCGCGAGGCCTAGCGCGCCTTCACGCGAGCGTGCCCCGCAAATGAACAAGGAAGGATGGCAGAACTCCGCGTCGCTGATACCGGACACGTTGGCCGAAACCTCGCCGCGAAGGCCGGCCCATTGCCGTGGGAACGGCATCCTGTTCCGGAAACTCCCAGACTCATCGGGAACGGCCCGGCAGTACCACAGACCGTCCTTCGGAAAGACCACGTACAGTGCCGTAGGAGCCTCCCTCACGACAACATGCTCCGATGGCGTCCAAGCCGGAAGTACGACGACGGAGGGGGCGAGGGACTCTTCAATCGCTCGACGAACGATCTCCGTCGCGCGTTCGGAGGCCAGCTCACCTTTCACGATCGCAAGAAGCGTCTTCGACGCGACGGCCGCCGCCTCCAAGAAACAGGAGTCGAATGTTGCCTCGGAGTCCCACTGCGGATTAAAGGCGGCGATGATGCGGGCAAAAAGGTCTGGACGGACCTCCCCGATGCCATTGTCGAGATCGTCCACGGCACGGATGAGGCCCATGTCCAGTCTGGCCCACACTCTTGAGAGAACACCGTCGTCAACGCCTGGGTGCAACCGACGGAGGAAATCCATCCCGTGGTGGCGCCAGACGAGCCCGACCGAGCTGAAGTAGGAACCGTCTTCGCGGCGTGGCCGATCATTCATGTGGTGGTCGTATCGCCTTGCGCCCGGATCATAGACGCCACCAACATCGAAGACGAACAAGTCTCCGCTGGAGCGAAACCAGCCTTCCTGCCGCGTCCTGACGAGGCCATCGCCGTTAGGGCCGTTCGCATAGGCGTGCGACAGGACGACGTAGGCGAGCACATCGTCCGCGTGGAATGTCCCGTCGTGGGTGATGAAGATCGGCATGACCACCCTCCTCTTGCCGGCCAATCCTACAACGACCACCAGGGAGCAGAAGGGATTTCGTGTGAATGTGGCGGGGGTCTCGCACCGGGTCTATCCTTGGGACTCATACAAAGGATTCATGAACGAACCTGCCGGGAGTGGTCGATGCGGTTCCTGAGGAAGCTGGCCGAATGGTGGCGCAGGGCAGGCGGCAGGACGCGAACGTTCGTCCTCGTCGCGGCCGTCGTCTGTCTCCACGTGCTCGTATCCTTCGCGCTTGCGATCCTTGCCGACGGCGGCCCAGGCATCGCGCCCAGCGCCTCCCCCGGGGCGAGCGCCGCTGCCTCGCGGACCATCGCGTACAACGAGTTCAACGATCTGGTGAAGGCTGGGAGGATCAAGGAAGCGACGATCAGCGCCACGAAGGTCGAGGCCATCGACGCGAACGGCGGCAAGGTCGTTCTAAACCATGATCGATGGCTCTACAGCTCGTCCTTTCCGAAGGAACTGGCCGAAGCCGGCGTCCAGGTGAAGTTCCCCGAGCCGGGAGAGGGGATGACGAGCATCCTTGGGACGATCGCGTCGGTCGTCCTGCCGATCGTGATGATCGTCATGTTCTCAGGCATCGCGTTCGTGCTGTGGATGCAGGCAAGACATCTACTGTCGACGACCTGGCCCCCGAAGACGGAGACGAGCACGATCCGCTTCGCCGACGTGGCCGGCCAGGAGGAATCCAAGTTCGAGCTCGCCGAGATCAAGATGTTCCTTCGGAACCCGGAGGCATACGAACGCGTTGGGGCCAGGCCGCCTCGCGGTGTCCTCCTCGTCGGCCCTCCCGGAACGGGCAAGACGTTACTTGCCAAGGCTTTGGCAGGGGAGGCAGGGGCAAACTTCATCGCGGTGAGCGGGAGCGACTTCTCGTCGATGTTCGTCGGCGTCGGACGGTCCAAGGTCGAGAAGCTGTTCCGGGAGGCGCGCAAGCAGGCCCCGTGCATCGTCTTCATTGACGAGATCGACAGCCTCACGCGCAGGCGAGGTGCGGGGAGCTCCGATCTCGCGAGGGAAAGCGACACCACGCTCAACCAGCTTCTCGTCGAGATGGATGGCTTCAAGGCCAAGGACGGGATCATCGTAGTGGGGGCCACGAACCGGATCGACGTACTCGACCCGGCGATCCTCAGACCCGGTCGGTTCGACCGTCATGTCCATGTCGGGCTTCCGACTTTGTCCGGGCGGAAGGAGATCCTCGAGGTCCACGTGAGGAACCGTCCCATCGCGCCTGACGTCGACCTAGAGGTCGTTTCGAGGGGGACGCCTGGGTTCTCGGGTGCCGATCTTGCGAACCTCGTGAACGAGGCCGCCATCCTTGCCGCCCGTGACGGCGCCGAGATGATTTCAGCGGCTCATTTTGAGGAGGCCCGAGACAAGGTGCTCATGGGGCTCCAGCGGCGTTCGATGGTTCTCGACAAGGACGAGCTGAGGCTGATCGCTGTCCACGAGTCCGGGCATGCCCTTCTCGCCTGCAAGCTGAAGGATTCCGACCCGGTCCATCAGGCGACCATCGTCCCGCGCGGGCAGTCCCTTGGCCTGGTCATGCGCCTGCCGATACGGGACCGCGTCGTCGTGCGCCGATCGAAGCTCGATGCCGACATGACCGTGCTGATGGGCGGCCGGGCGGCCGAGGAGATCGTTCTGGGGCCGGAGAACGTTAGCAACGGAGCCGCTGCCGACATCGACCAGGCCACGACCATTGCGAGGAACATGGTCACCCAGTGGGGCATGAGCGAACGCATTGGTATGGTTCGCGTCGCCAAGGGAGAGGCAAGCCACGACCCGACGGTTGAGCAGGAAGTGCGTAGGATCATCGAGGAGGCCTACGGCAGGGCGAAACGGATCATCGAGGAGAACAAGGCAGCGCTCGACGCTCTTACTGACGCCCTCTTGGAGCGCGAGACCCTCGACGGTGACGATGTGCGTCGGATCGTCGAGGAAGCCTCGCACCTGCCACAGGTAGCCTAGCCACAAAAGGCGCCGATGCTACGGCACCAGCGTCTTGGTGCTCTCGAACGATAGCTCGACGGTCGGCTGCATGGCCGAGACGACTGAGGCGATCCGTTCGTTGATCACCTTGCGTTCCCGTCCAACGGGGTAGGGGTTACCTTTATAGCCAGAGGCGAAGCGGCTCTCTTCGCATCCAGAAACGAGGTAATCGGACCTGCACCCCATCTCGTTGAGCTTGTCGAAAACCCACGATTCGAAGGCGCGCGCGAACATCTCATTGGGGCGTATCCAGTACTCTCCCGACGGGCCGCAGAGCTTGCGCGCCTCCGTGGCATAGTCCGACATGCGCGTACCGAAATCGCCAGCGGGATCCGCAGCGTTCACTTCTTCGATTTGAGCGGAAAGCGAATTGATCAGCTTTTGGTTGTCATCTAGCCATTTGCGCGCCTCCTCGAGGAATCGCCTGTCCTGCTTATCCGGTGGCAGCTCCCGCGCCCTCTCCACGCGCTCCGTCACGGTCCTCCGATTCGTGATAGCTCGGCCTAGCCGCTTCAAGTAGTCGGCCTCCGCCTCCTCTTTTTCCCGCCTAGTGTAGAAGAGGCTCTCAACCATGCTGACCCATTGCTCAGCTTGGTGATGCTCTAGGTTGGAAAGCATCTTCCGGTGTTCGTTACCGTAGAGCAAGTGGCGCCACCCCGTGCCTGACCTCACGCTCTTCGAGTTCCCTTCGTAGTTGACCTCACCCGCCCAGTGGTCGAAGGCGTGAGCCCACTCGTGCGCCAGTGTCCCGCCTCCCTTGAGCCTGGTCATGTTGATTACCGCCCGGTCGGATTCGTAGTGAGCGCTGGCCCTTCCCTTGCCCCTAGACCCGAAGGCGATGGCGAGACGGTTGCCGAGGCTCAGTGCCTTGGGGCCCCAATTCAGAACGTAGGCGAGATCGTGCAGGGCCTCGTAGGCGACGTTGAGTGTCCTTTGCCGCTCGTCGTCAGGAAGCCAGAGTCCGAACTCGACCGCGCGGAAACCGAACGTTTCGATGAAGTCTTCCGGGGAAATGTCCCGCCCGTTGCGAACGTCCGGAAGGCCATCGCGAACGAGCCGATCGATGTGCGGTCTTGAAGGAATAGGAGGTGTTTTTGGTTTATCGTTCTTCTCTTGCCGCTGTTCGTAGTCCTTTTTCGCCCATGCCAGGGCAGCCTCGACATCAGGGAACGAGTCGACAAATTTCTTGTTGCGGAAAAGGACGAATCTTCCACCGTCGCCAGGCATGATTTGGATACCCCTTCGCCATGCCGGCGTCTCCGGGAACCCCTCGTTCAGAAGTCGGTTGACCTTCTGTGAATAGCTTGGCTGAATGATGAGCGGACTAAAGCTGGAGGTAGCCTTGGTTATCGAGCGGAACGCCGCCCGCGCGGCAGCATCCTCGCCAATCGCCTTCTTTGCCTTTTCGTAGACGTTGGCGACGTCCTCAACGCTCGTGCATGCCAGCAGCAGGTCCCGGACGATGCCTGTCATGCGAATGAAGCCCTTGCGCACCTCCGCCGGATCCACACCGCGGAGATAGGTCGGCTTCTGGGCCATGTTGTCCCGGATTACCTTGACGTACGCGGCCACCCTGACAGGCATGCCGGCTTCGATGAGGGCACCGAAATCTGGCTTCGGCCACACATTGTCCTTCGTGACCTTTTCGATTGCCTCGGCCTCGGTCATCTGCTCGAGGTCGTCGAGATTGAGCTGTCGAACGCGGAAGTCCTTGCGAGCGCCACCAATCTTCTCGCCAGCGTCGTCGATCCGCCTTGTCCTACCGGTCGCGACAGTCATGGTTCCCTCCGAATTGCCTATATAAGGGAACCATTTGCGCAAGTCATGAGAGTCACAACGGCGTGGATGGGGTGCCTCATGCGCTCGTGCCCCCGTAGCGCGCTCATCCCTTTCTAGGGTCGAGAACGACCATCGTCACCGTCCCTACACCCGACCTCGTCAGGCCGATGGCGCGTGCGGCACCGTGCGACAAATCGATCTCTCTGCCCCGATGGAAAGGGCCGCGATCGTTAATTCGGACAACGACGCTCTTGCCATTGCTCGGATTGTGGACTCGCACCTTGGTGCCGAAGGGGAGCGTGCGGTGGGCAGCAGTCATCGCCTGCGAATTGAAGCGTTCCCCGCTGGCCGTCCTTCGACCGTGGAATCCGGGCCCGTACCACGAGGCCTTGGCCATGCGGCCACCGATGGTTTCCGTTCCTGTCACTGCAAGCCCTGGCGCCTGGGCCCGCGCGGAGGATGAAACGTGGGATTCGACCGGGGTTCCAATGGTTGTGCAGGCGCCGAGGCAAACGCACAGGAGCGCCGCGACAATCGATGTCTTCGGGGTCAATGACCCGATCCTTATGCCGTTGACGATACCTGGCCGATCTTTCGTCCGGCCAGCTGCTGGCAGGATTCGATCCTAACTATGGCCGAATCCTGGCATCGTCCCGGATTGAAGCGGAGAAATCGAGGGGAGGGGCGGCGGCCGCCGCCCCCGCCAAGATCACCTGGCGCAATGCTGCTGGAACCGCATCAGGACGTGGCTGACGTGCGTCAGCGGAATGCCGGACCCCTCCATGGCGGGGTTCGTGATCCTCGTCCCGAGGTACATGTCCTCGAGGAATGCGTCATTCACGCCGAACTCGAACACACCCGTGTGGTAGTAGGCATCATTGAAGTCGCGGGTGTCGATGAGAACCTTCCTTCCACGGAGCGTGTGGCGCTTCGTACCGTCCTTCGTCTCGATGTTGAGATCGACAGTCCATTCGTTGCCGAACAGCGTTCCGCCAGTGCCGGCCAACGGGATCTCCGCCTTTACGCGGCCTCTTCTCACGCACTCGAACGAGGCAATGATGTCATCGGTATGGGGCGTGCCGTAGTAGAGCTTGCCATCGACGAAATCCCACACGCGCTCGTCAGGCGCGTTCGCCATTTCCTCTTCCGCTGGCGCTTCACTCGCGACCGTGGATGCCTCGCCCCCATCGACGGGCTGCGGCTTTGCATTCCCTGTGGCGACAACCCCGCCGAGTTCCGCCAACGCTGCCCTGGCTTCCGGTTCGTAGCAGATCGCGGCCCAAAGCGCCCTTGACTGGCGTTCGAGATCAGTCAGTTCACGATCCTCGCGAAGTGACCACATCTCGATGAGCTTCTTCCGGTCCGGCCAATAGACGGTCGACGTGCCGTCGCCGCAAGCCACGATCGCCTTTCGCCGAGACTCGTATGCTTCCTTCCATGCGAAGACCGTGAGAGTGTTCGTCAGCCTGCTAGGGTTCTCCGCTCCCTCGATGCGAGCACTCAAGTTGGCCACCTGGAATTCTCCCTTGAGGTCGGGCCGTTTGTAATCGACCTCCTCAAACCGCCCCTCGCAGACACCCTGGTGCAGGGCCTGGAGAAAGAAGTCAAAATCGCTGCTCGGATTCTTCGGGATGCGGTGGCGCTTCTTCCCCTGCCTCGCCGACTTGGCGCCGCAGTCGACCTTCCAGGTCTCCATCGACGTCTCACCCCTGTTGTCGACGGTGAAGACCTCGGCCTCATCCATGCGCATCGAATTGACATAGGCTTCCCAGTATTCACCCATGCGCCCGCCGCGCACGAGGAATCCATCAGCGTCGGCGTCCGTCGACCACGACGCGGCCACGAGAACCATGAAAAAGACGATCGGTTTCACTTTCGCCCCACTGGATCAATGGAACTGCGGATCGTATGCCAAGCCGACGGGCAGTCTTCAAGAATGCTTGGGATCCTTCCAGAGGGCGCACAGCGTAGGGTGCCGGGACGGCTTCCTTCTGCGTGGGGCGACGCCACGCGGCCTAGGCTTGCTGAAGCATGCGGAGGCGGTCAGCGAGTAGTCCCCGGAGGAGAGCCGATGTTCCCCATCGTCCCGATGGGGACTGGGACCGCGGGGACATGCGGGCTGGCCTCGTCGAGATGCAGTCGACCAAGCGCGAACTGCTCCAAGAGAAGCAACTTGGTCTCCAGCAGGAGCGGAGCATGTCCGCATCAGGGCAGCGGCATGAGCAATCGACGGCTCATTCTGCTCGGCAATCGAGTATCTCGCTCGCAAGGCCAGCACGACGCATGAGCTCACGTGCTTCCGCCATGTACCCCAGGTAGGTGCCGGTGAAACTCGGGCTGTTGATCGCCTTGCTCACCGGCAGTTTCCTTTCCCTGTCAAAGAGATCTTGCCGACCATCCATGGATGCCCAAGCTCGGGCGATCGACTCGCAAAGACCGTCTTCATCCATGGCTTACTCCGCCAATTGATCTCGGCTGCAGCGCCGTCTCCGATCGCAAACGGTCTCGCTCCTCGTCGAGTCCAAGCAGGGCGAACACAATCTCGTGTCGAGCTGTGATCGTGTTCTCGATGCCGTAAATCTTGACGCGTTCCGCCAAGGCAAGGGCGGCGGCGCGGGCCATGCCTTGTGCCGCCTGAATCTCAACGGAAGCCATTTTCCTCAGGTTGTCCCGTTCCTCGACAAGGGCTCTGATGGCATCCGAGACTTGTTCCCGGGACGCATGAAGGTCCTGGGGAGAAGCGTGCATCACCCGATAGGCAAGTTCCCTGACTTCTTGGCTGTTCATCTGGACCTATTCTCGAAGATTTGGGCTGCCGAAAATGAGGTCGAGAATTTGTCGCGCCTTCTCCCTTGCCGCTGTGGGCGCATCGAAATGGTCGGCAAACCGTCGCTCGCTTTCGGGATCCTCGCTCGCGTTGAATCGTAGTCTTTCCTCGTTGTCGAGGAAGGCGAGCGGATCGACGATGCGGGCGACCGCATCCACCATCTCGTCAGTGATCACCTGACGCTTGACGGCAGGCGATTGGGTTTCACGCACCCAACGCACGCCATCGATAGTGACGCAGGAGAAATCCCCTTGGGTGGCCTCCCGCAGGCCTTCGATGATCTTCCTCGCCCTGCCGCCCATCGAGCTGGCCCTTCCATCCCCGCCGTGGATCTCTCCATTCTATCGCAAGGATTGGTTCCTTTGTCCATAGTTTCCCATCGCTGCGGATCCGGCCTCGCGAATCCTTTCCGGCCCTGGGCGCAGGCAGCGTGTCATGAGAGGATGGCAACGACCGTGCTGGCAAGGGATGACCCGCGCTTGACCGGGCGCGGCGGGGAAACGAGGCCACCAGCCATCATCCCTGTCTGGACTTCCTCGTGCGAGGAGATGCCACCTTCGTCGTGGGGACGGGACCTTTCCGTCTTGCGTCGAGGGCTGGCTTGCCCTCCTTCTCTACCGATCGCTTCAGCGCGTCCATGAGATTGATGACGTTCCGCGCCGGCTCGTCGATGACGAAGGAGGGCAGGGGCATGCCGGCCTCCTTGTGCTTGATGAGGTCGACCAGGGCCTTCTCGAAGCGGTCCTCGAACTCCTGCGGATCGAAGTTACCGCTCTTTCGGCGCATGATGACCTCGGCGAGGTTGCGTGCCTCGTCATCCACTTCGACGTCTGGGATATCCTCGAAGTAGGCGGTGGTCGAGCGAACCTCATTCGCAAACCGCAGGACGGTTGCCAACAGGCCCTTTTCCCATGGCTCGATCATCATGATGCGTTCACGACGCTGGAGAACTACGCGACCGATGGCGACCATGTCCGCATCGCGCATGGCGTCCCGAAGAACGGCAAAGGCATCGATGCCGACCATGCCGTCCGGCGCAATGTAGTAGGGGGTGTCCATGTAGCGGCTATCAATCTCCGACCGCGGAACGAATTTCTCGAGCTCGATGGTCTTGCTCGTCTCCAGCCGGATCTCCTCGATCTCGTGATCTTCGATGCGGATGTACGCGTTCCTGCCGACCGGATAGCCCTTCACCTGCTGGTCCGCTGGAACTTCCTTCCCGGTGTCCGGTTCAACGAGCAGGCGCTTGACCTTGTGGCCGGTTTCCCGATTGAGGGTGTTGAACGATATCTTCGCCGCGGTGGTAGCTGCCGGAAAAAGCGCCACCGGGCACGACACGAGGGAAAGGCGCATATAGCCCTTCCAGTTCGCCCGAGGAGCCATTGGACCCGCCTTTCGCCTTCGTTTTCAGGGACACTCTGCGACTCAATCGGCGACCCGGCGAATCGTTCCGACTCACTGCCTGTCCACACAGCCGCTGTGGATGAAGGGGACAAGATCAGCAAACGATGGTTAACGCCCCGGCGACATGCGACAGGAATTGGATGCTGCAAGGGGCACACATCTACGTCATTGGGCGCCTCAACGGCGTCCACCTTGACGTTCTCCTCGCGAGGGAAGGAGCGACGCGTTGTTCCCGGCCGTCCGCGCGTGTCACCCACACCGTCGTCGCCCACTCGGCCGCCCCGAAGTTCGATGGACGCACCCGCGGGCAACCCGTCAGCGAATTCACCTTCAAGCGCATGGTCGGGCTCCTGCCGCCGCCCGAAAATGTCGGCCCTGGATTCTCGAAGGACGACGTTTGCCGTGTTTCGGGCCTTTCACCCGAACTCGTCGACAATCTCATCCTCTTCGACATCCTCGATCCACATCAGGATGTCTTTTCCTTCCATGACATGGCGTCGGCGAGGACGGTCGCCCGGCTGCTACGCGAAGGCGTGACCGAACGTTCCGTCCTGACGGCTGGCTCTCGCCTCCGGTCGATGGGAATGCGGATCAGCGAGGCAAGACTCGAGGCCGTCAGGGACACGCTCAAGCGTGCCTACGGCGACTGCTTCATGACACTTGATGGTCAGATCGAACTGCCATTGCCGACGAAAGAGGTCGATCCCGATGAGATGTTCGAGCGCGCCCTCGTTCTTGAGGCCATCGGGCTCCATGAGGAAGCCGAAGCGATCCATCGATCGCTGTGCTCGGTCTGCCCGCGCGACGAGCGGTTCCCGTTCGCCCTAGGCAACATTTTGGCCGTCATGGGGAGGTTCGACGAAGCTATTGTCGCGCATCTCGAGGCCAATCGTCGGGACAGGACGTTCGCGGACCCGATCTTCAACATCGGCACCATTTACGAAGCCAGGGGCGCTCCCCAAGATGCGGAGAAGGCCTACACAATGGCTCTCGGCATCGATCCCGAACACGTCGACGCCCGCTTCAACCTTGCGGTTCTACTGACGTCAGCCGGAAGGTACGCGGAGGCGCTCCCTCACTGGGAGTTGCTCATGGGAGGGAAAGGGGAGGACAAGGCCGTCGCCAGAAGGGCAGCGTTGCTGTGCAGGGTGGCAATCAACCAATCATAGGTAGTCTGGGCACTTCGCCTTCAGCCAGTTTCGTGATCGACCAGACCTGTAGATCGACGTCTTCAGCTTCGAGACGATCCCCTCAAGTCCCAGCTCGCATGCTCTCTGGAACAGGGAGGTGCCGTCGCCATCGATCCCCTCACAGAACTGGATGCGGGGATATCCGGGAAATAGCAGATCCATCAGGCGCTTTTTCCGTTCGACGAGCGGACGCATGCGAAGGTCCTCTCCATCGAGGAACAAGAGATCGAACGCGACAAGAGCCACTCGATCCCGTTCGAACCGGTTCCTAAGATTCAGCCTATCCGTGGTCCCGTCCCCCCTGAAGAGAACGGCTTCCCCGTCGATAAAAAGGGTCCGCCTCATGGACAGGACGTCTTCTGCTATCCCAGGGAAGTACTCCCGTAGGCTCCGCCCGCTTCGTGACCAAATTCGCAGCGATCCATCTTCTCCCACAGCCGCGAGTGTCCGGTAGCCATCGAACTTGACCTCATGAGTCCATTCACTGCCGTCCGGTGGTGTGTCGACCGGGGATGGGAGACAAGGTCGGATGAAGGTTGGAGGCATTTTCGGACTACTCGCGGGGACGAGAAGGAGGAACGCGTCCACACCATTGGAGGTTTCCGACGAAACGGTCACGCATATTTGGCCCCGACGATTTGTTTCGCCCATCGACGGACACATGGTTCCTTGCGGCCGTGTCATCGACCATCACGAACGACCTGACGAAGGTCGACGTTCGGGAGAACAACAAGATGGATGCGGGAGAAGCTGTGGCCGAAACCAAGGATCTGTCGGTCGCACTTTTTTGTCTAAGCGAAACCCTTTCCGCCGGGAGCGTCATCGTCGAACTTCCCTCGGAGTTCCGATCACGGGTGGAAGCCATCGGCCGTGATGACGATGGCGCCTTTCTTCGCATCGACGACGGGACCGTTTTCCGCATCCCGAACGTCTGTGAGACGGATCTCGACGATCTCTTCTCCAAGGACCACATCGTGATCCAGGAAATGGACGAGCACCAATCGCTGCTCGGAGAATACCCCGTCACGGTGATCCCGTACGAACGCAGGTTCGCCCTATGAACCAGAATCTCGTCATCGGCACGGTCAGGGCCTTCGCCAACGGGAAGCACATCGTCGTCGGTCGAGACGGCGTGCCTGTGCATGTCGTCTTTGATGGCGACGTGAAGCCCCTGATCGGCGGTGACGTGATCGGCGTAGTCCGTGTCGACGAGGCCGGCATCAACAGGATGACGCTGAAGCGTTCGGTGACGGAGGCCATCCTCGACGGCAAGTCGCGCATCGCCCTCGGCGGATCACGCCCCGACCTTTCGGCTCGCCTGCTCGCAAAAGTCCTCGCGCGGTCTAGAACGGCAGTCATCGCCCCGGGACGGGGCCTCTCCATCGAGCGCGCCCCCACATCAAACGACCCTGATCTCGAATGGGCGATCTCGGCTTTCCGGCCAGAAGCGGACCGTCTGTCGATCGCCCTCAACGTGATAGACGTCCAAGCTGTCGCCCGCGCCCCATGGAAGCCGTCCTCGCTGAGGGATCTCACCCTCCCGGCCGATATCGAGGGCAACAGCCGCGCGATGAATGAGTTGACGCGCCTGCTTCGAACGGGTTTCCACCCGGATTGCAGTCGGATGATCGAGAACGTCTCTGGAATGAGGGAGCTCTCGGTCAACTTCGTGCTTCCTTATTCTCCATTCGCTGGTGCCTCTGGCTTCTGCCGGGATGTCTCGCGGATGGACCGGGGTCATGTGCCGCTCGTGCACATGACCATCTCCGAGGCGCAGCGGCTGTCGGCTGCCCGGTACATCGCCCTTGCCCTTGCACACACCAAGCTGGCTGCAGGTACGCCAGACGAGAACGGCCTGTCGCGTCGGTCGTTACACATCGCAAACTGTTTCGCCGATGCTGCGGCCGCGCTGTCCTTCCTCGCCTCCGGTGGAAGGCGAGAGGTTGTCGAGGCGTATGCCGACCTGCGGGAGGCGTCCCTTCATTTCGGACGCCGGGTAGGGAGGAAGGCGCTTCATGCCGGAGTTCTCGAGGAGGCGACGCACCGTTCGATCCGGGCTGCCCTCAACCCGGTCGTGCTGGCCAGAGCCACGTCGCCGCGCGCGATCATCGCCGAGGCGGTGAGGATCGCACGACGCACCGCGCTTCCTGCTGCACGGTTCGGCGGTGACGTCGCTATCCCTACCCCGGAGGAGATGGAGTCTGCCGCCGCCGCGGCCTCCCGCGTCGCCGTGGACATCCGCGATCTCCCCTATCACGAGATTGAACATCTCGGTGAGGAGTACCGGGCCGAACTCAAGTCACTCGTCGACATGCATCGGGACTCCGTTCTGGCGGCATCCCGTCTCGTCATCTTCGCATCGATGCACAAGCCGCTGCGTTTCGACGCCATCTTCGACGAGGAGATTCGTCACCTTCCGCGGATCGCTGTGGAGAACGTCCAGGCCAGCGTCAGCGACGCGCTCTACAGACGCATCGGCATGGCCCGGCGCTCGATGTCCCACGCCCCGGATCCCGACGAGGAAATGTTCGAGTTCGCAGACAGCTTCTCACCGTAGGCCTACATCGCAGGCGCCAGGCCGCCGTCTGCCGGGAAACGCATGATCCCGCCCTCGGCCGAAGGCCGACGGCTGCCAATGATCCTCTTTGCACCGCCCAGGAACAGCCGCTTCATCATCCGATGGAGCCTATGTCCGGTCGAGGCGCGCTCCACCGCCATCCAGGCATCGACCAGCCGGCCGCCACGGCGGAGCTCCGCATCAGCGAGGCCAAGGACGTGCAGGTTGGGGGCAGCGAATGGGCACAAGCCGCGCAAGGTGGCAACTGCCTCGTCCTCACGGCCGGCACCGAGCCTGTCGGCGATGATGGCCAGCGCAAGCGCTGATGACCTCGCGATGCCGGCCCAGCAATGAACCAGAAGCCGACCCGACAAATGACGGCGTCCGAAGGCGATGGCCTCCCTGACCTGCTCAGGGGTGGCACAGGCGACGCCCGGCCGCAGGTCCTCGTCGACGTCCTCGAACTGCAGCACAAGGTGGTCTGGATGAGGCCTACGACCAAATCGCAGTCCCCGTCTCTCGCCAGGGGTCTCCACGCTGATCACGGCGTCGTAACGACATGTGATGCCTTTCGCAACGAGGAGAGAGGCGACCGTGATGTCCATGCGCTCCATTCCCCCGACGAATCCCCGGGATCACAGGTAGGGAATCCTATCGGCCTTTGAAGGTTTCTGTTCCTTGCAAAAGGATTCCCTCAATGAATGAGGGGAACAATGCGCATCGACCGAACCCTGGAGGCCGTGAGGTACGAGACGGAGCAGATCGGCCAGTCCGTGAACGTGCTGTCTAGGATCGTCCATGATGTCAGGGACTATGTGGCGCAATACTTCGGCCTCGGGCGCAGGATGTCCGAGGAGGCCCTGCGCGACCTCGTCGCCGGGATACACGACACCATCTCGAGCGAGCTGAGGCCAATTCGAGTTCAGGCCGACATGCGACGGCCGACTGCCGTGAGGCCGAAGAGCGACGCATACGAGCTCCTCTATGTTTCCGTGATGCAGGAGGACCAGTGCGAGGACGGGCCGAGAAGGTTCTTCCGTCTGACGTCGCTCAGGGCTTTTGCCACTAGGAAAAAGGTGGTCCTCGAATGCAGGCCAACGGCGCTAGGGCTGCGGGAGCACGCGGCTTTCCGGTTCCTGACGCGCGGTGCCGATGCATCGGCGGCGGTGAGGGAGCTTGCGTCGGCGATCGCCGACTGGGCGGCACTGCCGGGGATCGTCGAGGACGCGATGGAGAGCATCGGCTTCGAGCGCCTCGGCATCCCTGCGCCTCGGGGGATGCTGCTCGGATATCTCGACCAGACCGCCGCTATCCCCTCGATCAAGCGGTTCCATTTCGGACGGGACTGGTGGGGAATGGAGGAGGAGCCTGTGTCGCCCCTTGTCCCCGCAACGTTCGCCATCAACACCTACATCGGCCCTGGCCAGATCCATCCGAACCAGATCGCCGCGATGGATCTCATGGACCGATGGAAGGCGTCATGCGGGCCGTCGTTCTCGCTCGCCTGCGATGACGTGTTCTGGCCCGAAAGGGAGCTTCGTCCCACGGGCAATGCGACGATCGACGACGACAAGGTGGCGGAGATCCGCGCCCTCATGGTCGAGGGACGCATGCTGCGCGCTATGGGGAACAAGCGCGTCGCCGTTCGTCTGCGTGAGCTCGCTCACCTGCAGGAGGTGCGCGCCTGCCCAATCGAGGATGCCGACGTCCCGGTCATCGCCATGAGGTGATCCTCAGCCTCCTGGCTCGTCGATGCACTCCCAGAAGGCCTGCCACTCCTCGAAGCTAACGCGCCCGGTAAGCGCGCAGAGATGGATCCGGCTGTACGGGGTGTCCGTGTAACTCAGACCGTGGGCCCAATCCGCGTACCAGTCCGGGGTCTCACCGATGAGACGCGCCTCGCAGTTCACGAGAATGCCCATTGCCCTGCGGCGGCGGCTCTCGAAATTAACCGCGCCGATCAGCGACCAGCCAATCTTGCCAAACAGTTCCAGAACCCGATCGGTGACGATGCCCTCTGTCCCAACAAGGAAGAAGTCGGTGCGACATTCGCCGCGACCGCGCAAAGACGCGACGATCTCTCCGGCTTGCCGCCAGGTCCCCCAGTATTCCTTGCCCGACGCATTGCGCCAGCCAAGGGAACAGAGAGCGCCATAGATATCCCATGCGAGCTCATCGACAGCGACTGCAGCCAAGACTTCGGGATGCCTCGCCATGTCGCCGGCGATCGTTCCAGCCCGCCATCGTCTCGGCCGCGGCTGGGGAAATGCGTCCACGAACTCCACGTCGTCGGGCGTGATCTTGAGGGTCCCGTGGATCCACGTATCGACGCCGTCGTGGCGCCGCCACAGGCCCGTCTCGGGGTCCCCGCGCCTGATAATGCTGCTCCGCGCTCCGTCAGGCAGGAGGACGTTCTGCACGCCTCTCAGCTTTCCGACCGACCACGTCGACCGCGCGCCGCTCTTGTGATCGATGGACCACAGGAGCGGCCCTTCCCAACGTGGGCCTTCGTCTCCGATGACAAGGCGTCCCTGCGCCGGGAAACCCGACTTTCCTTTATGGTTGGCATCCATGGTGAACTTCCGCAAGGAAGGCGCCCCGTCAGAATATGTGCAAGGGCGCCCGAGTTGGGAGGGACCTAACAGATCAGTTCACGTGAGAGGATGCTGCCATTCGCCGCATAAGGCCCTGCGAGACGCCGTTCTCGACGAACAATCCCTCCGTCACTAACGACGCCGCACTGTCAAGGCCGTCCCGCCGGGCGACCGTAACGATTTCATTCCACGAAAGACCGACGGTCATCTCGGCCTGGTCGCGGAACGCTTGCCAACGCGGCGAGGACAAGGCCCCGATGCCATCGGGCGCATCCTTGGCGGCCGCCAGGGCAGCGAACGCGATCTGCTTGATCGCAACGGGCAGCCACATGATCAGCGCGATGGGCTCTGCGACGACGGAAATGGGGAAGAGGGCCCGATCGACCATGATGCGGGGACCGTTCTCTTCAGCCACGGCTTCGATGGGTAGCGCGGAAGGATCGTCATTGGACACGATCTCGATGAAGTCCAGCGCGTGCATGGAAAACACGGCGCTTCCCGCCGGGGCGGAGACATTCCCCTTATCACTCAGCACGAAGACGGAAGCGGCCGCGTCAGCATTCATCATCGACAAATCCTTCCTGTTTCGCCTCGGGAGGCCGCATAAACCACATCGATGAACTCAGGTCAAGACCTTGCGCCGCACGAGTCCAGGATTCATCCCCGCGGCGGCAGCCTGTCCTTGTGTCGCCGGGGATTGCCGGCCGCGGCATCGTCGCCGAGGTCGCTTCGCGAATCCTTTGCCCCTCGGGTCGATCGATGAACGCGGCCAGCGGAACGGCGCCCACTCAAGGACGTTGCGGAGAATCCCTCAGCTGCATCCGGTGGTTGCGCCACATGACGCGCACTTCTCGCACGTTCCATTGCGGATCATCTGCATGTTCCCGCATTCGGGGCATGTATTCCCGGTGAAGCCGAAGCTCTTCGCGATCGCCACCTTGTCCACCTCTTCCGCCTTGAACGCGGTGGACGTCGCAGCCTTCACCTCGGCGGAGGCCCTGGGTGACGTCTGCGGATTGGAGGACGCACCGCCCTCGATGACCTTCATCGTGCCACGCAGGTGCCCGGCAATGCCGGAGAGACGCCCGCGCGCGAATCCACGCGACGCAACGGTGGAGACGACTTCGGCGATGTCGTCGTTGCCTCCCTCGGCGGCTCCCTTGCCGACCGTGTCGGGAAGGATGTCCTGCGGGGTCACGTGCGCGAGGTCCGTCCGGCCGAGATACGAGATCGCGAGCTCCCGGAAGATGTAGTCGAGGATCGACGTGGAGTTCTTGATCGAGTCGTTGCCAGTCACGATGCCATTCGGCTCGAACCGTGTGAAGGTGAACGCGTCGACGAACTCCTCGAGAGGCACGCCGTGCTGCAGGCCGAGCGAGACCGCCATGGCGAAGTTGTTCATCATCGCGCGGAAGGCGGCACCCTCCTTGTGCATGTCAATGAAGATCTCTCCCAGGCGCCCGTCCTCGTACTCTCCGGTGTGCAGGTAGACCTTATGCCCGCCGACAGTCGCCTTCTGGGTGTAGCCCTTGCGGCGGTTCGGAAGGGCGCGACGTCCAGGGTGACGCTCGACGATGCGCTCCACGACCTTCTCGACGACCTTGACGGTCTGCTCGGTCGGCGTGCTTTCCTCCTCGTCGTCATCCTCGACGAGGGACGCGTTGAGAGGTTGCGACAGCTTGGAGCCGTCTCGGTAGAGCGCGTTCGCCTTCAGGCCCAGCTTCCAGGACAGCATGTACGCGTTCATGCAGTCCTCGATCGTGGCACTGTTGGGCATGTTGATCGTCTTCGAGATCGCCCCGGACAGGAACGGCTGAGCGGCCGCCATCATGCGGATGTGGCTCTCGACCGAGAGGTAGCGCTTGCCGATTCGACCGCACGGGTTCGCGCAGTCGAATACTGGATAGTGCTCGGGCTTGAGGAAAGGTGCGCCCTCGAGTGTCATGGCTCCGCAGACATGCGTGTTGGCCGCTTGGATCTCTGCCTTCGAGAATCCGAGGAACTGAAGCAGGTCGAACGACGGGTCGCTCAGCTTCTCCGCCGGGACCTTCAGCGTCTCCGTCAGGAAGTCCTCACCAAGGGTCCACTTGTTGAACACGAACTTGATGTCGAAGGCCCCCTTCATGCCTGCCTCGACGGCCTCGATCTTCTCGTCCGTGAATCCCTTGGCGCGCAGCGATGCCGGATTGATGGCGGGAGCCTGGCGGATCGACCCGTGTCCAACGGCATATGCCTCGATCTCGGCGATCTCGGACTCACGGTAGCCGAGTGCGCGCAGCGCGTTCGGGACGGCCTGGTTAATGATCTTGAAGTAGCCGCCCCCAGCCAGCTTCTTGAATTTCACCAAGGCGAAGTCCGGCTCGATGCCCGTGGTGTCGCAATCCATCACCAGCCCGATCGTACCCGTGGGCGCGATCACGGTGGCCTGGGCATTGCGGTAGCCGTGCTTCTCGCCGAGGTCGAGAGCCTCATCCCAAACCTTCTTCGCAAAGGCGGCGAGCTCCGGGATCGGACAGCCCTCATGATCGAGCGGGACAGGATTTACCGACAGATTCTCGTATCCATCGGAGAGACCATGCGCGGCGCGGCGGTGGTTCCTGATCACGCGCAGCATGTCATCGCGGTTCTCATCGAACCTAGCGAACGGTCCGAGCTCGGCGGCCATCTCGGCGGATGTCCGGTAGGCGACGCCGGTCATGATCGCTGTCAGAGCAGCCGTCAGTGCTCGACCTTCGCGGGAGTCGTATGGCAGGCCCATGGTCATCAGTAGGCCGCCGATGTTCGCATAGCCAAGGCCGAGCGTGCGGTAGTCGTAGGAGAGCTGGGCGATTTCCTTCGACGGGAACTGCGCCATCAGGACGGAAATCTCGAGCACGATGGTCCAGAGACGGTTCGCGTGCTCGTAGGCGCGTAGGTCGAACGTCCGCGTGTCGACGTCGTAGAACCTGAGCAGGTTGGACGACGCGAGGTTGCATGCCGTGTCGTCGAGGAACATGTACTCCGAGCAGGGGTTCGACGCGCGGATGCGGCCGCCCTTCGGGCACGTGTGCCAGTCGTTCATCGTGGTGTTGAAGTGCAGGCCTGGGTCGGCCGATTGCCAGGCGGCCTCGCCAATCTTCTCCCAGAGGTAGCGGGCCTTCACGGTCTTCATAACCCGGCCGTCCGTGCGCGCGGTAAGGTTCCAGTCGCCGTCGTTCTCAACCGCGCGCAGGAACTCATCGGTCACCGAGACAGAGTTGTTGGAATTCTGTCCGGAGACGGTGAGGTACGCCTCGGAATCCCAGTCGGTGTTGTAGGTCTCGAACGTCACCGATGTGTGGCCCATGCGGGCGAGGTCGATCGTCCGTTTGATGTAATTCTCGGGGACGAAGGCGCGCTTGGCCTCGCGGATGGCCTTCCTGAGGGCGACATTGGTGGCCGGATCGAAATCCGGCTCACCGTTCTCGCGGATCGCCGCCATGATCCTGTCGAGCTTCTCCTTCGTGGCCCTCGAGCCGGCGACAAGGGCGGCTACCTTGCGCTCCTCCTTCACCTTCCACTCGATGAATTCCTCGATGTCGGGATGGTCGATGTCGACGACGACCATCTTGGCGGCGCGACGCGTCGTGCCGCCGGACTTGATGGCGCCGGCGGCACGGTCGCCGATCTTGAGGAACGACATCAGGCCCGATGACTTGCCGCCGCCCGAAAGACCCTCACCTTCGCCGCGGATGTGCGAGACGTTCGAACCCGTGCCGGACCCATATTTGAACAGGCGCGCCTCTCGCACCCACAGGTCCATGATGCCGCCCTCGTTCACCAGGTCGTCGGCGACGGACTGGATGAAACAGGCGTGCGGCTGAGGATGCTCGTACGCGGACTTGGAACGCGTGAGCCTCCCAGTGCGATGGTCGACATAGTAGTGACCCTGGCCCGGACCGTCGATGCCGTAGGCCCAATGCAGGCCGGTGTTGAACCACTGCGGGGAGTTCGGCGCCACCATTTGCATGGCGAGCATATATCGCAGCTCGTCGTGGAAGGCCCGAGCGTCAGCCTCCGTATCGAAGTAGCCGCCCTTCCAGCCCCAGTAGGTCCAGCAGCCCGCAAGGCGATCGAAGACCTGCTTTGAGGACGTCTCGGACCCGTACCGCTTGTCCTCCGGCAGTGCGGCAAGCGCCTCCTTGTCCGGCACGGATCGCCATAGCCAGGAGGGAACCCCTTCCTCCTCGACCCGTTTCAGAATGGCCGGCACGCCCGCCTTGCGGAAATACTTCTGAGCAATGACGTCCGTCGCCACCTGACTGAACTGCTCGGGAACGAGGATCCCCTCGAGCCGGAAGATCACCTCGCCACTTGGGTTCCTGATCTCGCTCGTGGCTTCCCGGAACTTGATGTCGGCATAGGCGTCCCTGCCCTCGGTGGTGAAGCGGCGTTCGATGCGCATCTTTCGTGTCCTCTTTCCTGCATCGGATCGTGGAGGGTCCCGCCGACCGAGTGACGGGCGGACGGGAATCGTGGTCCGAATCCTTTCACGGCGCGAGGCATGAAAGGAAAACTCGGGAAACGCTGGGGGAGTCCGCCGGCGGCTCCCAGTGGCGGGAAGCCCGCACGGATTAGCAGCGCCGCCCGTTGCCGGACGCCGCTGCTCCCGTGGCCATGACTACCGCCCGTTAGAACGGGATTTCGTCGTCCAGAATGTCACCAGCGGGCGAGCCGCCCGTGTCGACCGGGAACCCGTCGCTGCCGGAGTCCTCGTTCCTCGGCAGGCGTCCGAGACCGCCCGTCCCGCGCGCGGCTACCGTCTCAGAGGCCGGAGGGGTCGCTGGATCGGGCTGGGGCTCGGCTCCGAACGTCATGATGCCAACCTCGCCGACGTACTGACCAACGACGATCTCGGCGCGGCCGTTCCGGTAGGTGAGCTCGCCAAGCACCTTAACCACGGTTCCGGCCCGCGCGAACTCGCGCAGCGGCTCCAGCGAGAACTGGTTGAAGCACACCACCTGGTGCTCCTGTACGTCACGCTTGCGCTGGCCGTTGATCCGGACGTACCGCTCGGTCTCAACGGTCAGTCGGGCGTAGCGCTTACCGTTCGCGGTGGTCTGGAACTGGGGGTCCTTTGTCAGCCGCCCGACGAGGCGGACGTCGTTGATGCACGACATGAGCTTCCTCTCCGATGCCGGCGCCATAGGCGCAATCCTTGCGCCAACATACCACCGGGATCGGGATGCGCAATTGAATCCTTCTCGCTTTCTGAGCAACTCTCATTCCGTAGGATTCGATACGACGTCGACGGCGACGTTCGCTTCGGGGCGGCCGACGGACGGCGCACCCGGGGTGTCACGGACGCCAGCATTCTGATCCTCATGCAGCAAAGCCTGCATGACGCCGGTCAATGATAGCGCGAGCGCCTTCGGGCGCGTTCTCTTTCGGGTCAGAACCCGCCACGCGTGCTGCTGGAACCACCGCCTCCGAAACCGCCTCCGGTCGACCACTCGCTGCCAGACACCCCGCCCCCTGTAGACCTTACGCGACCCGAGTTTCCGCCGATGCTGCCGAACAGGTCATCCAATCTTTCCGGGAAGCAAACAGACGACGACTGATCCCGGTGGGCGGAGCGAAGCATGTCCAAGACCTCTCTCGAACCGAGATGGCCGGTGGCCAGTGCCTCGAGGACGCCTCGCCAAGAAGCTAAGGAGAACTCTGCGTCTTCCCAGCCCTTATCGCGCATATGCATCAGGACATCCTCGATGCCCGCCAGACGGTGTTCGAGCGCGCGGATGACGGACTGCCGTTTCTCGACATCGGATGAGATCTTCATCCGCTGCTGGGAGATCCTTTCGATCTCGACGAGTGCCTTGTCGTCATCCTGGAGTCTGGTCCTGTCCGCGAGACCGCGCAGGGCCGTCTTCTTCATGGCGGCAAGGCGGCCGATAAGGTCGGTCACGATACGCTGGTGCAACGGGTCGTTGCCCGAGGCGACCGCGACGAGGAACTTCGCGGCCTTTTCCCTGTCGGCGCTGGCATTCTTGATGGCCGCATCGATTCCTTCGATAGCCTTCTCTGCCTCTCGAACCGCATCGTCGAACGGAACGAGGGAAGACTCGTAGCGCCGCCTCGCTTCCACGATGCGTTCGTCGAGTCTTGAAAGCTTCGCGGAGATGGTCTCCGCGCGTTCGGCGATCCACTTCGGGATATTCTTCAAGCGCTCGTAGTTGTCCTTGGCCTCCCGGTATCCGATCAGGTCGGCCAACCAGCGGTCGAGAGCCCGGAATGGACCGAACGCCGTGTAGTCCGCCGTACCGTAGTGACGCCGATGTAGGTAGACGAAGAGCTCATCTTCCTCGTAGGCGCGCCCCTTTCTCAGCGCGTCCTCTTCCGCCTGGCGCAGCTTCTCTGAGACGGCCTCCAAGGTAATGGCAAGATCGGTTCTTTCCTTCACCAACGCCGTGATTGCCTCGTCGCGCGCTACCCGATCCTCGACACTTTCACGCTCCGCCCGCAGGGCCGCGCGAGCCTGCTCGAGCCGTTCCTCGAGATCGATCCGTTCGGCCAGGATCCCGGCGACCTTAATGTCGGCTTCCTCGATCGTTCGCTGGGCCTCGGCGATGTTGCGATCCAGAAGGGCGATGAGGTCGGCGATCTCCGATGGGAGATCGACGCCTTCCTCCATCTGCGCCATGGCAAACCGTTCCCATGCTTGCGTCTCCGCCAACCGCAGGGCATCAAGCTCGCGTTTCTTGTCCAAGGTCTCGCGAAGTAGCTCGCCCATACGGGCGTCGAGTTTGAACTGGTGCTTCCGAAGCTCTCTGGCCAGTGTGCTGCCGCGAACCATTTTGGGGCCTCTTACCACTGCGTGATGGTCTGACCCGTCGTCTCGACCGTCCACGAGATGTCGAGAGCCCCGGCGGGTTTGACGCCGACGTCACGGTCGTTGATCAGGCCGTCCGACTTCTTGTCATCGGCCACCTTTCGATACACGGACTCGGGTACGCGAATGGCCCACTTCGTCACCGTCTCGATGCGGTCGGTCTCGACGTTGTGGATCCTGCGCGGAACAGTAGTGCCGTCGGGACGAACGGCCTCAACGACGAGATAGTGGACCTTGGTTCTCGGGTCGTCGTCCCGCACACGCCAAATGCCAGACATCTCGCCGGGCCGATCGACAATTCTGATGATCAAGGGGAGGCGGATCTCGTCCATCAGGGCAACGAACTTCGCCTTGGCGGTTTCGAAGGATCCCCTCCTGCCGCCCTTGGCGGCTCTCTCGAGATCGACGGCGGCCGCTTCGATGGCCTTCATCGCGGCGAAATCCTTGGCGACGGCGCGCGCCTCGTCGATCAGGGCTCCAGCCTCCGATGCCATCCGTCGCGTTGAGATGCGGTCCTCCATTTCCTTCCTGATCGCGTCGATCCCGTCGATGGCCTTGCGTGCGCCATCGACGTCCGATGATGCGAGGGCCGCCCGCGCGTCCAGTCGCAGGCGCTCGACGTCGTTCATCAGCGCCTCGCCGTCGGTAATTTCCCTCGCCGCCAGCGTCGCGGACGCAACCGCCCGCTCGAGTTCGCGCGGCAGATTCTCGCGGAGGAGGAGGATCGTCTCTTCGGCCGCCTTGCGCCTTTTCTCGACCAGCGAATGTTCGATCTTGTCGAACGTGTAGACGGCGATGGCGGACGCCGCCAAGGCAATGGCACCGCGAAGGAAGTACTTGTTGCGGTTGACGTAGGCCTTGGCGATCGTCCGCTTGAATCCCGGCTTCAGCGGCCGATAGACGAACCTTTGTTCCTCGAGTGCGGAGATCGCCTTATCTAAGATGTCGTCTGAGACCTCGACGCCCTGTTGTCTGTAGACCGAGCGGAGCTTTTCCTTGAGCGCCATACGGCACTCGTCCCCGGACAGTTCCCCGTCAACGATGCCTTCCACGTGCGTGAGCGTGTCGACGCCGTCCATGACAAGCATGATCTGGTCGACCCCGATGTCCGATCTTCGGCTCATGATGCGAATCCCGATCGGGTTTGGTCCGGCACGTGATACCGTGCCTAGACCTCGTCAGCCGATGCGCTCGCCGCGCGCGAGCAAATTGGCAAGACGTCGCTTGCCGGCCTCGACGCTCTCGCGAATTTCGTTGGCGTTCGCCGTGGCGTGCTGGCGCTCCTCGCGGATGATCTCCGCGACGCGTTCTTGAAACTGGACGACCGAATCCACCACTTTCCTGACGGACTCGGCGCGGATGGTCGCACCGTAGCCAGTCCGCACTGCGGCCTCCTGTACCTTGCCCCCAAGTTCGGCCAGCGTCTCGAGGCTGGTCGACAGGCCATCTTTCATGGCCTCGATGGTCTGCGTGGTCTCGTGAAGGCCAGCAAGGCCGGTGAAAGACGCCTTGAGAGCCGACAGAACCGTCGTGTTGGTTTTGAAGAACACTACGGCCTGCTGCCACAAGCGTCGCTTGGCCTCGTGCGTCTGCACGAGGCGAGCCATCACCACCTCGGTCGTGTTGTAGGAAACCCGCAGGTTGTCGGCGAGATCCTTGGCGACCTGATATCGGTCGTCCTCCTTCTGGTACGCGTGGAGCGCCGCGTCCCGTTCGAGTTCAAGGCGGGCCCGCTCGGCGTTGGAAGCGCCCGCGGATTCCTCCACGGCCTTCACAGCGGCGTCGAGGATCTCCTTCGCTTGGTCGAGGCGTCGCTCGGCCTGCTCGAGGATCTCGTAAGCCAGAACCTCGGCCTCCTTCAGCGCGCCGCGGAACTGCCGGTACGATTCGAGGATGACCTCCTCGCGCTCGATCTGCCTGCGCGTGTCCTCGGTGACCTCGAGGTGGACCTTGCGGATGTTGTCGAAGCGGTCGGCGATGTCGCCGCGCGTAACCTTCATGACAATGTTGCTGATGCGCTCGCCGAGGCTGATCTTTCCATCGGAGAGCTGATCGACCATCCGTTTAGCGTCGTCGCGGATGGAGTCGAAGTCCTGGGCGATACGCTCATAGCGCTGGCCGACCGTCACCCCCGAGACCTGCTCCGCCACAACGGTGTCGAACACCTCCTGTTGGGCAATGGTTCTGGCAATGATGATCGCGCGCGTCTCATCGATTTCGGAGACGTTGCGGATCAGGGCCGCGATGGGAGCGGAGTTGGGCTCACGCACCTTCAGGCCAAGGTTGTCGAGCGCCTCGATGGCGCGAACGAGGTAGGAAGCGGTCGGAGCGACGGTCGCTACGGCGGTGCTCAATTTCGAGTCCTCGCATGAATCCTTGTGCCGGCTGATTATCGATGCGCCAAGCCCCCTGTCAACGACTACGCGTGGATGGATCGAATCCTTTTGGGCTATTCGGCCGCTTGCGGCAGTGCGGGCGATCCGTCGGCCGTCCCGCCATTGTCCGGGCAGTAGAACGGCCGCGCATCCTTCCGCAGGCCTTTCGCGAGTTCCTCCGCGAAGAACTGCGCCAACTTCGGCGGGACGGCATTTCCGACCATCTTCGCGCAGGCCATAAGGCCGTCGGCGATGAACTCGTAATCATCGGGGAACGACTGGAGAGCGGCTGCCTCCCGGACGGTGATCCCGCGGTCCTGCTCGTAGTGCCCGAAGCGGCCGTTTGAGATGCTGACGCACCTCGTCGTGATGGTGGGCGCGGGCTTGTCCGGAGCCATCCGCGTATAGATGTCTGAGAAGGCCTGCTTCTGCCCTTTGCTTGCCCTGACCCGCTCATGGCAGGGCAGGGCAAGCTCCGTGTTCGAAAGCACGAGGTTCTTGCCGCCAGGCTCCATCATGCGGATGCGGCGGAGATTGATCTCCGACAGCCTGCCCGCCTGGTGGTTGCGGTAGCCTGGATGGCTACCGCCGGCCTCGACGGGCGGGAAATGACCGATCGCTTCGGCGACCGTAACGATGCGCGCGTGCGGATCGCGGGGCCGGACGATGAGGCGCTCGTTCTCCGTTCCGGGGTCGACGATTAGCGCCGGATCGCAGTCAACCTTGTTGATGGCGATCAAAATCGAGCGCTTGCGGCTCTGCGGGACGCCGTAGTTCATCGCGTCCACGATGGCCGTCCCGACCACGTAGCCCAGCTCGCGCAGCTTCTCCATGAAGTCCTGCCAGACGCCCCCGTACTTCGGCGCCTGGATGCCCGCCACATTCTCCGCGAGGATGAGCTGCGGGGAAAACTCGCGGACGTACCTGAGCGTCTGGCCAAGAAGCCCCCGGTCGCGCATGCGCGCCATTGCCCTTTCGTCAGACAGTTCGATCCGCGTCATCTGCGTGAACGGCTGGCAGGGCGCGCAGATGGCGAATAGCAGGGGAATGTCGGGATAAGCCTCCTGATAGGGCGCGAGCAGGTTGTCCAGCTCGGCGAGCACCTGATCGCCCTGTCCCTCCGGATAGTCCTCCGTCCTCTCGAAGATGTCCCGCTGCAGGTAGCGGGCATGGGAGCCGTCAAGCGTGGTGTTGATGTTGTTGCGCTCGTAGGTCTCCCGGCACGACGGCTCCTTGTCGATGCCAGCGACGACATAGCCGCCCGCGTCGATCAGGCCACGTGTCGTCCCGCCGCCTCCGCAAAAGAAGTCCACCGCGAAGAATCGGGGGAGACGATTTCTTTCCTCTTTCCGAGCACCCATCGCCACCATCCGTCGCGCGACCCTATCATGATTCGCTGGCGCCCTGCGGGACCCGCGCGTTGCCTTAGATACAAACCTGCACCAAATGCTCACCGCGATCCCAGCCCCTGTCAAAGGATTAGCGCGGCGTCTTCCACCTCTTCGGTACGAGTCCTTCTCGAAAGCCGGCGCGGCTCCTATCTTCAGGATAGGCTTCATCCCGGAGGAGGGAGATGAGAATCGACGGATTGAAGGCTCTCGATCTCGGTCGCAAGGGTGACGCTTCGGTCATCGAGTTCCGTCCCGCCGCGAACGGTGGTCGCCCTGGCGCGATACGCGTCAGCCGGGACGACGACGGAGCCATCGTCGAGTTCGTCGACCAATCCGGACAGCGACCGGGGTTCGAGGGAGACATCGTCGTCATATCCGAACCTGACGATAGGCTGGTCGACCGTGTGGTCAGGGCGCTGGCCTGCCTGCATCTCGGCGTCGCCGAGGCGGGGACGGGTTGCAGCGAGGCCGACATCATGATGATCGAGGCTGGGTTCACGCTTGGCACCCTGGCGGGCAACGGTCCCATCTGGACCTTGCTCAGGGATCCGTGGCTGTACGCCGTGCTGAACGGAGACTTGAGCGGCCTGCCGTCATCCCCGGACGAGCCGGCCGCGGTCATCCTCCGCCGCAAGTCGGGGAGGCAGCTCGTGTTCTTTGCGGACGACCTGCAGACCGCGCTCGACAGCGTCAGGAATGGGCTTCTGCCAATGGTCTACGACCCGACAGCGGACATCGTGCTGCACGGATGCCCTTCAAAGCGGCGGACTCTCCACTAGATCCCTCATGTTGCCAAGGATGATGGGGCGAGCGAAGCTGACTGGACAACCGGCGAATTCCGTCTTTCCGTCCCTCTCGTGATAATTCACCGCAGGCGGACGGAGGCTGTCATGATCGGACGGACGATCGAGGTCGATTCCAATCGTGGGAAGCTCGACCCCCGCATCGAGGAAAGGATGCGGGAGCATTCCAGCGGCGCAACCGTCGAGGCGGTCGGGAAACCGGAGGTGCGCGCGAACGCGTGGCTCAGGGTGCTCGGGACCGTCTTCGCGGGGGCCGTCATCCTGCAGGTCGTTTCCATCGGCTCCGACGCCATCGGGTCCATGGCCGGCGTCCTCGAGGACAAGCTCGCGCCGGCCATCAGCGTTCCGATCACGTCGACGACGCCGTCACCTCCCGCGCGCCCGGTCCACATAGTCGAAACCTCCGTTCGCGTGGCGCAAACATCCCAGGCTCCATTCGCCTCGGTGCCGGAGGTCCCTTACCTAAGCCCCGAGTTCTTTGATGTCGCCGCCGACGTCATCAGTTCCAACAGCGGTCTTCCCATCGACGAGGCCCGCACGCTGCTAGCGGAGATCGAGGAGGAAGCGGTCCAGTGCCGTCTCTCGCAGGATCCGCGCAGGAGGTGCGTGTTCGCAGTCCACGGCGTCGTCATCGACTTCAACAACGACGTCCACGAGGCCTGGTACAATCGGCGCACCGCCGACGGCCGCGACCTCGGGCCGAATAGGGCCGGCGCCGTGCAAAAGGACGGCCTCGTCAAGGTCTACGACACCCACGGAGATGCCTACGGCTTCAATGCAAGGCCGTAGGCGGCTGGGATCCTGGCCGAATCCTCATCCGACTTGACATCGCTCCGGTCGGGGCACAGGGTCTCGGCCCCGAAACAGCCGAGGGATCCGAATGACCTGGTTCGATGTCAGCAAGGACGGTCTGTCGAAGATCGTCGTTCGCCGCGGCAGCCACTGGATTCTCGGGGAGCTGCTTCAGAACGCCTGGGACGCGCCGGGCGTCAGCAAGGTCGTCGTCAACGTCACCCCCGTCGGACGCAACAGGACCGAAATCGTCGTCGAAGACGACAGCCCAGTGGGCTTCGACGATCTCTCGCACGCATTCACTCTCTTCGCCGAGTCCGGCAAGAAGGTCGACCCGTCGCTGCGTGGTCGCTTCAACCTCGGCGAGAAGCTCGTACTCGCTCTTTGCGACGAGGCCGAGATCGTCACGACCAAGGGAACCGTGTCGTTCGGTCCCAAGGGGCGTCGCAGACTCCGTCACGCCCGCGCCCGGGGCACGTCCTTCCGCGGTGTTCTGCGCCTCAACAGCGTCCAGGCCGAGGAAGCCATCCGCGCCGTCAGACGGTTCATAACCCCGGATGGCGTCACCACCATCGTCAATGGGGTCGAGCTCAGGCGCCGTGTCCCGCTGATGAGATTCTCCTGCGTCCTTCCGACTGAAATCGCCGACGAGGAGGGCGTCCTCAAACGAACCCGTCGCAAGGTCGAGGTATCCCTCTACAGGCCGCCAGCCGGAGAATCCGGGACGGTCTTCGAGATGGGCATTCCAGTCAACGAGACGGGAGACCTGTTCGACGTCGACATCGGGCAGAAGGTTCCCCTGTCGCTCGAGCGCGACACCCTACTGCCATCCTTCCTGCGGGACCTGCGCGTCGCGATCGTCAACAACGCGCTCGATCTCATCGATGACTCGGAGCTCGCCTCCGAATGGGTTGGGGAAGCGCTGGGCGCTGAAGGGATCGATCTGGACGCCGTCGGCAAGATCATCACCCGACGTTTCGGCCAGCAGGTGGTCTCCTTCGACGTCCGGGACCGCGAGGCCAATGATCGCGCGGTGTCCGCGGGGTACGTCGTCCTGCATGGCCGGTCCTTCAGCAAGGCACAGTGGGCCAACGTGAAGGCTTCCGGCATCGTGAAGCCGGCCGGACGGGTGATGCCAACGCACAATGCGTTCGGAAGGAATAGAAGGGAGCCGGAATACGTCACCCCGACCCCGGCAATGAGGCGCTTTGCAGCCTTCGTGAAGGAACTGGCGCGCGCGATCGCGGATGTCGAAATCGATGTCGAGTTCCTCAAGAGCTTCAATGCAATAGCCGCGTACGGCGGGCGAATGATGGTCTTCAACGTCTCCTATCTCGGGAGCGAATGGTTCGAAGGGCCGCTGCGGCCGGAACAGACCTCCGTCGTAATCCATGAGCTCGCACACGAGTTCGAGCTGAACCACCTGTCGAGTCGCTATCACGACGCCCTAACGCGCCTCGCGGGGAAGGCGGTCTCGCTTGCCCTCGACGATCCTGGCCTGTTCGACCTGTCGCGCTACGAGGGGCACGACTGCGCCACGGCGCGATGCTAGCGCGCCTATGATTCCGCGCCGTGCCCTCCGCCACTGCGGTCCGGAATGGTCGTTCGCAGCGCCCGGTGGCCGCCCCGTCCATGAGGCGTCACCGCCCCAAGGCGAGGGGGATTCGCTAATTGTTGACAACGCTCTTGTGATCGCGGGTCGCGCCGGCTAAGTCTGGCGCGACCCGCTACCGGGGCGGCTGGGTGAGAGAGATGACAAGAAAGGCGTTCGTTCTCCTATCCCTCATGATGGCCTCGCCCGCCATGGCCGATGATCCCGCCAAGGGAGCGAGCCATCTTGCAGCCGTAGGCAACGCGCCGACCCACCGGGTGCAGGTCCTGACCGGCGTGGGGACCGAGATGGCGGTCGCCGCCGGACGAGTCGACAGGAAGTCGGCCGAGGAGTTCTGCCGAAGAACCGGTGGCGACGTGGACTGCGTCGAGGACGTCCTGCGGCGCCACGAGAGACGTGAGCTACGGGCGAGCGCTGACTGCTACAACGGCGCCCTTAACGCCACCGATGGGAATCGGTACCAGTTGGCCGGCAAGGCATTGCGGTGGCGCGACGCAGGCGGCCGCGACGTTGGCCCCGATGAACCAATCTTATCGGTCTTGGTACAAAACTGGCGTCTTCTCTGCCCGGAAGGCCTGCTTCCCATGCCGAAGCGCAATGTCGTTTCGGAGCCGGATCGCGACAATTCTATCGCGCCTTCGGCACCTCAGGTTGCCGAAGCACTCTCGACCGACACCGTTCGCGTCCGAGAGCGCCTGTGGAGTCACAACGGAAGCGTGATGGTCATCGATGAGCGCAGCGGAGTGATCGCCTACAAGCAGCCGAAGGGCTCCCTCGGTCCGGCGATTCGGCCTGGCACCGTGCTCTTCCGAGGATCGTTCGGCGGTCGCATCGAGGGGATCGCCTACGCCTTCAAGGCGGGGTGCAGGCCCGCCGTTTACAAGGTGACGGGACACTTCGTTGATGGCGGCTCGGGCATCGTCCTGTCGGGGCCTGGGCCGATGTGGTCCGACGGCTGCGATTTTGTCCTGTCGCCGCGCAGTAAGCACTCTACTCTTCGATTCCGTCTTATGCGTCCCTGACGGTGATCAACCCGGGGCCTGCTGTCCGCCGAACAGCAGCGCCACATAGAATACGAAGAAGCAGACAGTGAGGGCCGCGACGATCCAGAACGAGGTGCGAAGGAACCGACGACGCTTGGTCGGCGGGTTCGGAAATCCCGGCGATGGCTTCAGCATCGGAATGGCTCCTGTCCTACATCAGGGCGGCTCCTTTCCGTCCCACGGTATCCGCCGATCTGAACCCGTCCACGCCGATGTGGTCAGGGTTGATCCTCGCCAATTCGCGCCTGGCAAGCTCTCCAGGAAACTCGGCGTCAATGTAGACCGACGTGCCGTCGAGCGACTTGTTCACTAGGACGATGGTATCGAGCACCTCGGTGAAGGTCGCCCGCTTGTCCTCCGGTCCAGCGATCATGAGCTGGAGCCCCATGTCGCTGAAGAACGTCAGCAGGGCCTGCGTGTTGGGCACGTCGAGCTTGTTGAAGGCTTCGTCGAATAGGGCGAGGCCCATCCCCTTCGGACGTCCTTGGGAAAGGCCTGGGAAGTAGGCCGATGCCAGGGATGCAGCGATAGCCACGTAGAAGGGAGCCTGCGCCTCGCCGCCTGACCCTTTCACGGCACGGGTCGACATCGTCGTCCTGGCCCCCTGCCGGTCAGTCATGACGATCTCGAACGTGAAGTAATTGCGGTAGTCGGCGAGCACGGCCGCCTCGTTGGCCCCTTCGATCATCCCCTCAAGTTCGGCGAGGGCGGATGCCACCTCCTCGTCATCGAGGCCGTCCAGCACGTCACCGCTCGTGTCGATGCCACCACCCACCCTCATCGCCAGATCGTACAGGCGGCGGTAGCGCTGGTCGATATCGGCAGTGAACGAGTAGACTTGGCCAGTGAACCTGTGTCGGGCGAGCAGCTTGTTGAGGCTATCCAGCCGATCGTGGACCTTGTTGAGTTTCTCGGCCAGCCTGGCAAGGAGGTCCTCCTTGAGCATACGGCGCATCTCAGACGCCGCCTTGGCGGTCGCCTCGCGATGCTGGCGAAGCTCGTTTCCGTGGAGGCGCGTCTGCTCGCCAACGGCCCAGGCGTAGCCGACGGTCATGTTTGCGACGCCGACCTCCGGGATGGTCACCCCCCAATTGATGCCGTACTCGGTCAAGTCCCGCAGCACCCCGACCTCATCGCGGCGAGCCTCGGCGTCGGAGTTCTCGGCGATAAGTTTGTGGTCGTTGCGGAACGACGCCAGCCATGCCTTGGGGTCCTTCCGGCTCGCCTCCTGTCGGCGAACCTCCTCGCGAAAGAAGGAGAGCACGCCAAGGGCATCCGGTTCGTCGATCTCGTCGTCGAGACGAAGAATGCGTTGCAGGTCCGGCGAGGAGAGGCGTTCCCATGCCTTCCTCCTTGCGGCGACGGCTTGGCGCAGTCCGCTCCGTGCCACCTCGCTCTTTGCCCTGGCTTGCGCGACCAGGCCCTGCAGCTCCTCCACGCGGGGTTCGATTTCCTCGGCGATCTCCTTGGCGTAAGCGTCCCGTTCCTCCTCAAGCTCCCGAATCTCCGTAACGAGATCGTCAACGGTTCCTGCTGACGCGGCCTTGCGTTGGCGCAGCAGGGCGTCACGCCTCGTCTGGGAGGAAACGAGGCTGTGCTCAAGCTCGAATGGCCCCATGCCGGAGCGAAGTGTTTCAACGACGCCGGGTAGGATCCGCGCCGCCTCGCGCAGCATACGGACTGCCTGTCGCAGATCGTGCAGGCTGGCCCGCTTCGGAGAGAGGGCGTTACGTAACGCTTCCGCCGACCGCTCCCGTGCGGCTCGGCCGAGGACGAGATCGCGCAAGTTCCGCTGCACGGAGAGACCCATTCCCGATGAAGTCTTTCCGTTTTTCATGACCCCCCGGTCGAGCCGCTCGAGGTCGGCCTCGGTCTCAGCCTTCCGGAACGCGCCGATGCGCACGTTCAGGAAGGCCATGGCGTGCTCGTTGTCCGATGTGACAGCCTCAACGATGCTCCCAGGCGGGACGCGTGGGCTGATCGAGTGGGTCTGCGTGGTCTTCACCAGCGTACAGCCCGAGTAGATGTCCCGGTCACGCCACATGAGCTCGAACGCCTCGTGGAGGCGCTCGGGATCCACGATGATCGCTTCCCGCCCACGGCCGAGCAGCGCTTCCACAGCGTACTGCCAATCCTCGTCGACGACCTCGACGACGTCGCAGAGCGGGACGGGGTCGATCCCCCGTCGTTGGAGGACCTCGAGGAGCTTCATGGTCTCGCGGGAAAGGGCCGCGCCACCGCTGCCGCAGCGTGCCAAGGCCTGCTCCAGCTCGTCGACATCGCGTTGCATGGCCCGCAATTCCTCGGCGAGCGCGTCGGCCTTGTCGAGGAGCTGGCCTTCCCAGCCGTCGAGGGCGAGCATCTCGTCGAGCAGTTCCTGCAGCCTTTCGCCCTTGCCCCTGATCGCGTCGGCCGGATCCTGCCCCTCCTTCATGATCGTCAGGGCTTCGCGCGCGGCCTCGACGGCGCGCGCGTGTCTCGGCGACATGTAGGACGACAGTGGCGCGAGCCTGGTGATGGCCGCTGCCATTTCCCTGATCCGGTTCCACCGCTCCTCGGCCTCACGGGCGTCGCGTTCGGCCATCGAGACCTCCATCTCGATCTGCCGCAGACGGCTCGCCTCGTTGTCGGCCAGGACCAGTGCCTGCTTGGCGCGGATTTGCTCGTCGAACTCCCGAACCCACTGCCGGCGGCTCGCGAGGATGTTCCGCTCGGAGGCGAGTTCGGCTTTGTGGCGAGCAAGCACCTCGGAAGTCGCGATGACGTCATGAGCCAGCCGCCGCGCCTCGGCGGCTGCCGACAGGAACCTGGACGCCTCCGCTTTCATGCGGGCGCGACCCCAGTTGCGGAACCTGCTGGTGATCCGGGTGATCCTGGCCAGCTTGGCCTCGATCTCCTCGATCGTACGTTCGAGCTCCTGCCATGTCTCTATAGAGGTCCGCACGCGCGTCAGATCCAGCGGGTCTGGCTCGAGGATGTAGTCGCGCACGAAGACGGTGGGGTCGAAGATCGGCCGGAAGGCGTGCGCGTTCGCGAACGCCCGCAGGAAATGCCGCACATTCGGCGGCTGTTCACCCCCGCGCATGATCGCGAGCATGTCGGCCGTGAACTTCTCGGCCGACGTCCGGTACTCCTCGAATCGAGGATGACGGCTGCGCAGATTCGCGGCGATTTCCGCCCATGGCGCGAGGTAGGTCCGCGCGCCGTCGCGGCGCCGCGCCTCCTCCACGGAATAGGCGTGTCCAGGTATGATGAACCGGGACAGCACCTCCTCCCTCGAGTCGCCCTCGCGCGCGGACATGGCGATGCCGACGGTGATCGGCTCGTCGGTCTCCTCGTCCCGGAACACGAGGGCGATCACCGTCTCGCAACTCGTGCGCAGCGGCTTGCCGCCCTCGGACGGGTCTCCGGTCATTCCAAGACAGTACTCCAGGACGGTACGGGCGGACTTCCCGCTCGCGCTCGGGTTGAGGGTCAACCGGTTCTGGTTGGCGCCCGTGATCACCGTCTGGATGGCATCCTGAATGGACGACTTGCCAGCTCCGGTGGGGCCGATGAGCGCCGTCGCTCCCTTGATCTCGATGTCCTTCGCATCGATGAGGTACCAGTTCTGAAGGCAGATCCTGGTCAGGAGATGCATGTCGTTTCTCCGGTCCGGACGACGACGCTTGAGTCGCTATCCGCAAATGGGTTCATGCCGACAAGGCCTCTGACTCGGCCTCCTCGATGCGCTGCTGTTCGTCCTGCCTGTCCCCCGGCACCGTTGCCCAGAGCAGGAGCTCCTCAACGTAGGAGTCGGGTACCAGCACGGCAATGCCGGGGAGGATGGTCAGGGGAGACACCTTCTCGACCCGGTCCCGCTGTCCGACGCGCACGGCCCCGTGCCGCTGGAACACGCGAAGAATGTCGAGCAGCCGGGCCTCGTCTGGCGGTTCCGTCTGGGTAACCGTCTTGATGCGGTCGACGAGATCGCCGGTCGTCATCTCGGCGATGCCGCCATCACCGATGTCCTGGTTGCCGATCGCCTCCTCCCAGAGCAGGCGCAGTGCGAGAAGAACGATGGTCTCGTCCTTCCGCAGGCGCTCGTACACCGCGTCGTAGCGTGCCTCTCCGGCCGGGACCAGCAGGGCGACCATCTGATCGCGGTTGTTCACGACGAGCCTGTAGCCCAGCGTCCCGAAGAACCGCTCGAAGAAGGATGAGTAGGCGCGGATGAGGTCGTACGTGCGACCGATGCCTGGCGTGTGCGAATAGACGCACTGGCGCGTCAGGAGGATCTGCAGCGCCCTCCGGAGTTCCTCGCGGCTTGGTCCACGCCCCTGGATGGCTCCCTCTGGCCACTCGCCATCGACGATCTGTCCGAACTCTTCGATTTCGAGGTTCATCGGACGCTCGCCTCCCTGCGTCTGCGGATCACGAAGTCCTGGCAGGTGATCCAGTCGTTGCTGACACGGCCGTCAAGGAGCTCGATCTCGTAACGGCGGGCGAGCGCCCCGTCAAAGATGGTCCCGAGTTCGCGAAGGCGCTGGAAGGAGACGAACTCCTCGACGGACCTGATCTCGATCTCTGATCCCTGGATCGCCGGCCTGCTCCCGAGGACCTTCTCGATGAAATCACGCATGTTCTGCAGGGTGACTCGCGTTCGCCGCACGTACTCCGCCTTGGCCAGCGCGTAGCGCTCGAGCGCGGGATCAAGCCGTTCCTCACGCACCGTCGTCGGCGGTATAGGGGCTCGTTCACGGCGCGGCGTGGGGATGTGCGCCGGGCCAATGGGCATGCCCCGCGGCAGCAGCGCAGGTCGAACCGGAATGCCTTCCGCAGGATCGTCCTTCCGCGCGATCACCCGCATAGCCTCGGCGAGCCTTGCCTCGGATTTGCGGCCCACACGGTCCATGTACCGCGCAGTGTTCATGATGCGACGCTCGATGCGCGCGGCGGTGGCGTCGATGGCTGCCAGATGGCGCTCAGTGGATTCGAAGATCGCGATGATCTCCGATAGGTCCCGCAGGACGGCTTCCTCGCCCGCCCTCACCGATGGGGCCCGACCCTCGCGGTGGTAAGCCTCGGCGAGCGCCATCACCGTAAGCGGGTTCGCGCTCATCGAGTAGGCCTGCCGGATGATCGCGGACCGGAACCGGAACGGGTTGTCCTTCGTGTGGAGGCGCTTGAAGTCGGCGATCAGATGCCGCTCGACGAAATCCTCGAAGAAGTGCCGGAAGAGGTCGCGCAGCGATTGTTGCCTGAGGATTCGTTCCTCAACCTTGCGCAGCGCGACCGACACCATGCGCATGTGCGCCATGAAGTCGTGAGCACCGGACAGGGCGTTCCTGAGGTTCTCCGAACGCTCGACGGGGTTGGCGGCCGCGCTTTCCAGGGCACTCAGGACGCCGAGAACGGCTCCGCCGTAGGTGCGCGTCTCGCCCCTGTCGATGCGGGCTAGGACGTGGAGGAGGCCGCTCGCGTCCGGGTCGAGATCGACCAGGCGTATGTACCGATCCTTGTGCTCGATGAACCATCCCGTGTCCACGAGCCGCTGGTACGTGTTGCGAGCCCTGTCCTCGATAGAGGTGGCCGGCTGGACGTCATCGTCCATCCCGGCAGGGCCGTTCTGGCTTTCCCAGCGCAGGATGAAGTCGCCTATCTCCTTGAGAACGTCCGACCTGCGCGGAGGCTCGCCGGACAGCCCGAAGGTCCTCGTGTGGAGATGCAGCAGAAGATCGGCGGTCAGCCGTCGGGTAGGGGAGGCCAGCGGCTTGAAGAGGTCCGGCGGCAGGATGTCGAATAAGGCCATCCGTTCCCCATTCGATCGGGACGAGAATCGGTCGAATCCCCGAAGCTTGGTCCTAGAATGGTTAACACCGCGCTGACTCGTTGCCAACGCTTGCTTGGGCAGCGGGCCATATCGTCAACACGAAACCTACCGCCGCTAGGGCGATCACTTGCTTGACAGTTCGGCTCCCGGTGCATCCGCCCCAACCTGAAAGCCGAGACGGCGCGCGAGGTCCTCCAGAAGCGTCATCGCCACCGGGACCACGACCAGCGTCAGAATGGTGGAGGAAATCAGGCCGCCGATGACCGCATGCGCCATCGGAGCGCGCTGCGATCCGCCCTCGCCAATGCCCAGGGCCATCGGAACCATGCCGAAGATCATCGCGAGGGTGGTCATGAGGATCGGTCGCAGGCGAACCTCGGCGGCTTGCATGATCGCCTCCGATCTCTCCATGCCTCGGCGACGGGCCTGGTTGACGAAGTCGACGAGTAGGATGGCGTTCTTGACGACCAGGCCCATCAGCATGATGAAGCCGATGGCCGACATCATGTTGAGTGTCGATCCGCTCGCCAGCAGACCAAGGAACACGCCAACCAGTGAAAGCGGCAGCGAGGCCATGATTGCCAGAGGCTGGATGAAGCTTCCGAACTGCGACGCGAGAATGATGTAGATGAAGATCACCGCCAGCAGCAGCGCCGATGCCGTATGACCGGAGCTCTCGTTGATGCTCTTCGTCGAGCCACTGGCAACGAACCGATAGCCTGGAGGCAGCTCCATCTTGGAAAGGGCGGCGACGACATCCCGACCTACGTCGCCCTCCGCCCGGCCGCTGACGTTGCCCGAGATCGTGACCTCGCGCATGAGATCACGGCGGTTGATCTGCGAGGGTCCAACGCCTGGCTCCAGTCTGGCGATCTCGCGGAGGGCAACCAGACGTGGGTTGCCCTCGGCATCCATCGTCGAACTGGTCAGGTAGATCCGCGCAAGGTCGTCGACCGATCCCCGGAGAGGCTCTGGCAGCCGTACGTTCACGTCGTAGGTCTCGCCATCGCGGTCGCGGAACGTGGAAACGTTCTCGCCTGCTAGCAGCGGACGCAGGGCGTCATGGACCTGTTGTAGGCCGACTCCGAGGTCGCTCGCCAACTCTCTATCGAGTCGGATGGAGACGGTGGGCCGCTCAGCCTTCAGGCTCGTCTCCAAGTCAACGACGCCGGGAATGCCGGAGATAATTGAGGCAGCTTCCGCCGAAAGACGGGCGAGCTCATCAAGATTTGGTCCCTGGATCGACACTTGGACCGGCTTTCCGGGGCCCACCGCCGGAAGTCCCACGGAAACGTCCATCCCTGGGATGGACTTGAGCCGTTGCCGAACCAGGTCCACCAGATCCATCGCCGATCGAGTTCGTTCACTGATCGGCTTCAGCGTGATGTCGATGCTTGCCTCGTTCTTTCCGGCTGCCGTGCCGCTGTTGATGACGGCGTAGGTGAAGTCGACCTCGGGGAACTCCCGGATGGCGGCCTCCGCCAGACGAAGTTTCGATGCCGTGTATTCAAGGGAGGAGCCGACAGGCGCCGAGAGCTTCACGGTCATCTCACCCATGTCGGCCTTGGGAACGAACTCGATACCGATCAACGGCACGAGAACGAAGCTGCCGAGGAAGATGACGAGTGCAGCGGTCATGACCACCCAGCGCCGACGGAGGCTGAAGCGCATCAGCGGTCGGTAGATGGACAAGATCCCGGCTATAGCCCTGTCGCTGAACCCAGCCAGCCAGCCAATGGGCCCCTTGGGCTTCCGACCGATGGATGGATCGTGCCAGACGCTCGACAGCATCGGGTCCAGCGTGAACGACACGAACAGGGAGATCAGGACGGCGACGGCGACGGTGATGCCGAATTGATAGAAGAACTTGCCAATCATGCCGCCCATGAACGCGACGGGAACGAACACGGCGACGATGGCAAGGGTGGTCGCGACCACCGCTAGACCGATCTCCTGCGTCCCAATGATGGCCGCCTGATAATGCCCGACGCCCCTCTCGAGATGGCGGGCGATGTTCTCCCGCACGACGATGGCGTCGTCGATCAGGATGCCGATGGCGAGCGACAACGCCATCAGGGTCATGCTGTTCAGCGTGAACCCCATGAAGGATATCGCCGCGAACGTGCCGATCACGGAGATCGGAAGGGTCAGACCCGTGATAACGGTCGACCGCCACGAATGCAGGAACAGGAACACGATGGCGATGGTAAGGGCCGCGCCCTCGATCAGCGTCCTGCGGACGTTATTCACGGACGCACGAATGCCTCTGGACTCGTCATTGACGACGCGGAATGTCAGGTCCGGCGGAACGGTGTTCTTAAGCGCCTCGATGGCGCGAAGCACGCCATCGCTGACCTCGATGGTGTTGGCACCCTGCACCTTCACGATGTCGACCGACAGGGTAGGGCGGCCGTTGAGGAATGCGAGGCTCGAGCGCTCCTCCTGACCGTCGATGACGTCGGCGACCTCGGACAGTCGAATGGGCAAGCCGCCGCGCTGTGCGACGACGAAACGCTCGAATTCCCTTGGATCCCGTACCGAGCCCTCTATCTGGACGACCCGGTCCTCCGCTCCCCGGGTGATGTTGCCGGCAGGCAGGTCCTGGTTCTCTGTGCGGATCGCCGCGATGACCTGGTCGACGCCGATACCGAGCGCCTGCAAGCGCTCGGGCTTCAGGCGCACCTCGATCTGGCGCTTGACCCCGCCGACGATGGTGGCGCTGCCAACACCACGCACTGTCTGAAGCCGCTTGACGATGACCTCGTCGGCAATGGTGGTGAGGTCCCGCAGCGAGCGAGAATTCGATTCCACCGCGATGGAGAGGATAGGGGCGCTGTCTGGATCAAATCGGGTGACCGCCGGATCGTCGACCTCCTTGCGCAAGATGCCCCTGAGCGCAGCCACCTTCTCCCGGACATCCTGGACGGCCTGTGCCGCCGGGGTTTCGAGGGTGAACTGCGCGATCACGATCGAACGACCCTCGACGGATCGGGACGTCAGCGTGTCGAGGCCGCTGATGGTGTTGACCGCTTCCTCTATCCTACGGGTGACGTCGCTTTCCACCGCCTCTGGCGACGCCCCTGGATAGGTCGTGGTCACGACCACCGTGGGGAAGTCGATGTCGGGATACTGATCCACCCCGAGGCGCTGGTAGGAGAACAGGCCAATTACGAGGATCGCCACCATCATCATGGTGGCGAATACAGGGTTGTTGACGCTGATGCGGGTCAGGAACATCGCTCAGCGCTCCCCAAGGCGAATGCGGACGCCAGGAGCGAGATCAAGCGACGGCATGCTCACGACGATGTCACCCTCGGACAGTCCGGCCAACACGCCAACCCGATCGGTCGTCGCGTCACCGCTCAGGGAAATCGGCTGTCGGGTGACCTGACCGTTGACGATCTTAAGGACATAGGAACCGCCATCATCCCTCCTGATGGCTCCCGGCGGCACGGCCAGCGCTCGCGCTTCGCGGGCGATGATCTCGCCCGTGACGAACATCCCGCCCTTGAGGGTCTCGTCGGTGTTGTCAGCATGAACGTAGACCAGGATCGATCGCGAGCCTGGCTTCACGACCGGGTTGATCCGCTTGACGCGTCCAGCAAACTCCCTCCCTTCGATGCCATGGACGCGGAATACCGCTTCCTCCCCGAGGGACACCCGCGACGCCTCACCGCTCGGCACCGTGGCCTCGACCTCGAGGCGCGACAGATCGACGATGGTCATCAACTCCCCGTCGACGGACACCTTGTCGCCAGGATTGACTGACCGAGCCGCCACGTACCCATCCATGGGCGATCGAACTACCGCATCCTCAAGCGCTTTCCGCGCCATGTCGAGCTGTGCCTGCTGCGCCCGAACGAGATTGTCGGCCACCAGGAACGCGCTCGTCACGTCATGCACCGCCGCCTGCGACGCAAACCCCTTTTCCCGCAGGGTCATCGTCCGATCCCGGTTGAATTCTGCCAGTGTCCGCTGTGCCTTCGCGGATTCTAGGTTGGCCTCGCGCTCCTTCACCTTGGTGGCGAGGTCCTCGGTGTCGAGACGCGCGACCACATCCCCCTTGGCAACCCGCTGCCCTTCTTCCACGAGGACCTCTGACACACGGGCGGCGACCTCCGCTCGAAGCGTCGCCCGGTTGACCGGTCGCAGCGTACCGACGAACGGGACCATCGACCGCAAGGTTTCCACTCGAACCTCATGAACCTCCATGGGCGACAATTCGAGCGCGGCGATCTCTGCCACGGCTTCAGTGCTCGCCGCTCCCGTAGTCCAGGAACCGAGCTCGCTTACCCAAAGCGCCCCGGCAATCGCGGCGGCGAAGATGAATTTTGCCCAACTTCTCATGGAATCCTTCGGCGCCTTGGTGCTGCGTCGCCCAGGAACTGCCCCATCACGGTCCCTCACGTCCCGCCGGACGCGATATGCGAACGACAGGCATCGCGCGTCCGCCCTCCGGCGAGGCTCGTTTGATGAATCCTTAGCGTCCATGAGAAGAGTAGGCAGCCTGCCATCGACCCCCGTCAAGGCCGACGTCTTGGCCGCGGTTTTGCGTCACTAGCGCGGCTCTCTCGGCCGCGGTTGCCGCTATCGGCCACGGGCCTCCAACCGGTCACCGCATCGAACGTCCAGTTGCCGTCTCGGAAGACCCAGTGAAGGCGCCCCGCTCCCGTGTCCGTGACGGCAGAACCTCTATCCAAGATGGTCATGTTCACCTCCCGAATTCCTTCCATCATGTTCAGTTCGGTATTCAATCACAACTTAGCCCCAGGCCTTAGTCCCGTAGTCCTTAGTCCGCGCGCGTCGGGCAAACCGTGCCGAATGGCCCCACGCGCCGGCGTCGCCGACGCGAGTCCTTTCTTCGCGTCCAATCCGCGAAAAATTGTTGACGATTCCTTTCTCCGGAGCCAAGGATTCCTTGAATTCGTCAGGGAGCCGCCAATGACACTTTCCCGCCGTCGCCTTGGCCTCATTGTCGGGCCGGAGAATGCCCGCGCCGCCGCCCTTCCGTGAAGCCGTTCATCCCTTTCACCGACAAGACCATGACCATCGAAGCATTCCGTTCCGTCCTTGCTGCCTCCGCCATGGCCTTCGCCCTCTCGGCCGCGTCGGTCGAGCCTGCTCTCGCCGAGGGCCTGTTCTCGTTCCTCGGTAAGACCGAGGTTCATGAATACAAAGGGCCGAAGCACGCATTCCCGGTGCCCGAATCCCTTCGACGGGAGATGTCCCGCAAGGACATGGACATCCACGCGCCCATTCTCGTGCGCATCTTCAAGCAGGAGCGCAAGCTGGAGGTTTGGAAGAGGACCCGTTCCGGCCGCTTCGCGCACCTCAAGTCATACGACATCTGCGCATTCTCCGGCGATCTGGGGCCTAAGAAACGGGAGGGAGACCGCCAGGCGCCGGAAGGCTTCTACTCGGTCAGTCCCGGTCAGATGAATCCCGCCTCCGCCTATTACCTGTCCTTCGACATCGGCTACCCGAACGCCTTCGATCGCGCCCACGGCCGTACGGGCGGATGGCTTATGGTCCATGGCGGGTGTTCGTCGCGAGGCTGTTATGCGATGACGGACGAGCAAATCCGCGAGATCTACGCGCTCGCGCGCGATGCGTTCAAGGGCGGCCAGAAGGCGTTCCAGGTCCAGGCCTACCCCTTCCGGCTGTCGGGCTGGAACCTCGCGCTTCATTCGGGGAACCCGAACATCGAGTTCTGGCGAATGCTCAAGGAAGGATACGACATCTTCGAGTCCACCAGGCTCGAACCCAAGGTATCGGTCATCGGCAAGCGCTACGTGTTCTCCGCCCCGACGACCGCTGTCGCTGACGTCAAGGGTGGGACACGAGCCTACTGAGTGCCATTCCGGACGCGCCGGCAAGACTCATCGCGGTCGACATTGCCGGCAGCGGACCGCGTGGCCTGATTGGAACGCTCGTCCACGGCAAGCGCTCATGTGGCGAGAGGATACTTTCGATGCGTGGGTGTATGTGGCGATTGCGGCGCTGACATCGTTGGCAATCACTCACTGGATCCATATCCTATCTCAACTTGGGAGTTGGGAGGCAGTGTGATGACGAAACTGACTGAGAAGCAGTTCGAGCTTTTGGAGTTGTTGGGAGACAGATTCGCCTGGAATTGTTCAGACACTTACCAGCCAGCCAAGGAACTCGTCTCTCTTGGCTATGCCAAGTGGGTGGATGGGACATACTCGAAAGTGTTGTACCTCACCCCGGAAGGACGTGCTGCTCTTGAAGAAATCAACGCTGCCCGCATGGAGGTTACTCCATGCCCACCGAAGTAAAGGGCCGGACCGTCCTCGTGTGTGGCGGGCGTGATTACGCCAACCCCGCATTTCTGTGGCGTTTCCTCGACGCGGCTCACGCAAGGAACCCTATTGGCGTGCTCATCCACGGTGCCTGCCGGACCGGTGCCGACAAGATGGCTGATGACTGGGCTCTTGAGAGGGGTATTCCAGTTCGACGCTATCCTGCCGATTGGGCTACGTACGGCCGATCCGCTGGACCTATGCGCAATCAACGGATGCTGGATGAGGCAAGGCCGGACGAGGTGATCGCCTTTTCGGGCGGCAGAGGCACTGCCGACATGGTTCGGCGGGCACGAGAGGCTGGCGTACCAGTTACTTTAGCTTCGGAGGCGTTGCGATGACTGAACAGATCACTGGCGTGGCAATTCTGGACTCCAATGGCCGCCTGTGGTCCTTGCCTGAGCCGTGCCGCCACAGCCACATCTACGCTCTTGCGGCGTTCATGGGCACGAGTGCCGAGCCTCATCATCACGGGCGCGATGGTTTCACGACGAACTTGGGCCGTTTCGTGAGTCGCAGCGAAGCGTATGCGATCGCGGAAGCGGCCGGGCAACTCAAGAGAAGACCTTCATCGCCGGTGCTCTACAGCGAGGACCTATGGTGAACCATGACCTCCCCGCCTTTGGAGCCAGCAATGGTGCTGAGGAGATCGGAGGAAACAGAGGAGACGCTGCGGATGTACAGCGAAGACCGCCGGCGCGACAGGTGCGGTGGACTGCAGGAGGAGTCGGTGTTTGCCAAGGTCCGCGCCACCATCGGAGCGACCGAGCCGTCATAGTGTGTAGCAGGCGCAATTGCGCCGAGGCAGGCGGCCGATGCAGGAAAGAAGAAGGAGTTATCAATGGCCAAGGACGCCAAGCCCGAGCGCAGCGACGATCTGATGGTCATCCGCAACATCGACGGCTCCATCTTCTACGAGGGGCCACGGATACCCATCGAGGAGGCCCTTAGGATGAACGCCATCGAGGGGCACCTCGTGATGGGGGTCGACCTGAGCGGACAGGATCTGCGGCGCGCCGATCTCGGCGGTCTCGGCTTCAAGGATGTCGACTTCAGCGGTGCCACTCTGTCCGGATCACGGGCCATGAACGTCACGTTCGACGCCTGCGATTTCTCAGGCGTCAAGGCGAAGGGAATGCAGGCGTCGAACGCCAGGTTCATCAACAGTGACTTCACCCCTCTGCATGGCCACAATCCCAACTTCGCGGGGGCGGATCTCGACAACGCCTTCTTCTGCGGAAGCATCCTTGATCGCGTGCACTTCGATCACGCCAACATGACGCTTGCCCGGTTCGCGAGCGTCAGTGCTAAAGGCGTGTCGTTCGAGCACTGCGACCTGTCCGGCTCCGAACACTATCTCACCCGCTACAGCGGGTGCTCATTCTGCGAGGCAAACCTAGCCGCCACCGCATCTGACGGCTCCGGCATCGAGGCGCCGGAAACCACATCAGGTACGGTGAGCTCAGGTAATGACTACCGTGATGCCCAGGTTCCTGACGGATCCGCTTTCGCCCTCGACCGGGGGATGGAAAAGAGTTTCTCCCACGCAAGGAAACTCGCCGAGCTCGGTGCCGGGGTCGCCATGACCATGGTCCTGAAGTCCGCTGCGGCCAAAATGGCGATCTCCATACCCCAACTCGCGTGGCTGCTGTCGCTGCCATGCGCCACATGGTTCGTGACCAAGGCAAGAGAGTGGCTGTCGAAGAAGCTGACCAAGTTGGCGAGGGACACCGCCGGCCAAGGCGTCATGGGGCTCAGGAAGGTCGTCCAGCCTCTCGTGATGCACGCCGCCCGGCGCATCGGCAACGTCCAGGACCTGTTTGTCGTCCTCGCATCAGGAAATTGCCGCAAGGCGTTGACCAAGGCGTTCAGGATCGGTCCACATGGTTCTCGCGGACCCGTGTCGGCGATCATTCACGCTCTTGCCGGCGACGCCCACATTGTCGTCTGCGACGCCCGCGGGCTCCGTCGGGCACTCACGTGGCTGGAGCATTCGTTCCTCGCCGGCGAAAGGCTGGCATCCGACGTCGTTCTGCTGCGCGACGAAATCCAGGAACGCGGGCCGACCGCCATCAGATTCCACGCTGGCGGAGGCATGGCCGCGGTGTTCGTCGACGCCGATGGACATGCGCGCGTTCGCAGATGGTGCGCGGACGAGGTTCGCTCGCGCCTCGAGCTCGCCATGTTGGAGCGGTATCGCAAGCGTTCGCCGGAGGCGATCGAGTCCATCAGGGACGCCGTCGAGACCCGTCACGAGTTCATCCTCACTTACGTCCGGCAGGTGCTGGGGGAAGTTCCGCCCGGGTTCGATCCGGATTGCCTTGGCGGATTCCTTAGGGAGTTGGACCGTCGTGCCGTGGACGCGCCCCCGTCGGTCGAGGATCGCGGATCACGGACCAAGCGGGGCGGGCCGCTTCCGACACCAGTCGCCGTCGGCACGTTTCCTCATTGAATCCTTTTCGACGGGACGCTATGCACGTCCCCGAAAAAGGATTCGGTGGAGGCATCGATGAAGTCCTTCGACGTGGCGGTGATCGGCGGCGGACCGGCGGGCGCCATGGCCGCCATCGGCGCCAAGCTGGCCGTCCCGACGCTTTCCGTCGGGTTAGTGGACCCGTGCCTGCCGAACCGACACCGCATTGGCGAGGCCTTGCTGACCGGCACGATCATGACGCTGGCTGATGCCGGTCTTGCGAGGTCCGTGGCCGCGGCTGGATATCACCTGAAGATCGGTGCCGCTTACGTCTGGGGCGAATCTCGAGAGCCGTGGTATGTCGAGTATCCACCGCTGGAGGAGGGTTCGTACCCGGAGGAATTCTCGCATCCTGGTGGCCGTTATGCCATCCACGTCCCGCGCCACGTCTTCGATGATCACTTGCGCCGCGAGGCGGCCGCCCTCGGCGTCGAGTTCCTCCAGGACACGGTAAACGCAGTCGACTGCTCCGACGGCAGCTTCGGACCGCTCGTCCGGTGCCTGCGCACGACCAGCGGCGAGACCATCGTCGCGCGTCGCTATGTCGACTGCACCGGGCACGGTGCACTCTTCTCTCGGCGGCTGACCAAGAGGCTCCCGGTCGGCCAGGCGCGCATCGCAAGGTACGCGTACACTGCCGACATCGACTGGGAGAAGGCCGCAGCCAATGGCTTCGACATTCATCGGACGAACATCGTCTCCAACGCCAATGGATGGATCTGGATCATCCATCTCGGCGAGGTTGGCGGTGGGCTGACGAGCGTCGGCTTCGTCTCAACACCGGATGTACTTTCCAAGGTTAATCTGGAGAACTGCACGGATGCCTTCCCAGAGCTCGAATGGTTCGGCTTCCGCGATGGCTACCTGAACCCGAGGACATTCGACGGCCAACCGACCGATCGTCTCTACGGCCACCCGGATTATTCATTCGCATGCGAGCGCCTCGACGGCGTCAACTGGGCCTTGGCCGGCGACGCAGCGATCTTCATTGACCCCATTTTAAGCCAAGGCGTGACGCTCGCTTGCCATTACGGCTACCTGAGGGGCAGGGCGGCCGCAGCCGAGGTCGAGGGATCCGAACATCGGCAGGCAATGGTTTCCAGGCACTATCGCCGTGAATGCGCAATCCTGCGCCAGGTTGTAGGCGAATGGTATGGGAACAACCGCGCCGCCGGGAATTGGCGCATGCGCTCAGTAATGATCTCGAAGGACGAGTATGGTCTGGAACTTGACGAGCACCACGCGTTCCGCTGGATCACAAACCTCGAGAACCTGCGCGACGAGTACGATCCCTATCCGCAGTCGGAACGCGAGAAGATTCGCAGGCATCTCGGTATCGCCTGATGCAGTCTCGTACTTTCCTGCCCCGCCTGTGTCTGCAATGATCGACCGACTCGCATGACGGGTGGCAACTGGAGGGTAAAATGAAGAAGCAAGAGGGGCGAAACACAGGACAAGGCGAGAAGGAGGAACGACCCTATCGCAGCAAGTTCGCTGAGTCAGCGTTCGATGAACAGATCCTCGGGATGATCGGGAAAATGGTGAAGTCGGGTGAGATCCCGATCGAGAAGGTCCCGTTACCGACCAAGAAGAAATCCTGACCTGAGCGTGCTGTCCGCCCTTTGCGGCTGGTAAATGGAACCCCGGCGGTAATCGGATGGCACGGACCACTCCGTCGCCGCCGGAGGTGACGCCTGCCCTTGCCAGCGCGTCGCCCGCTACGCTCCCCGCTCCACTCGGTCAGCGGACAGGCCGAAGAACCATCTGCCGCTCATTCCGATGCCGGAGCGGCCTATCGCCTAGGCTTCCAGATCGGTCCCTTGTAGTCGCGGGCCTCGATCGTCGCCATCTCCAATCGTAACTCGTCGATCTTCACCCTGACGGCCTCGTGAAGTCTCGCGCGTTCGGCCTCGGCCGCCTGCATCGACGGGAAAGAACGCCCGTACCAGACCCTGACGATGTTGCCCGCCGCATCTCGCTTGATCTCAGGGGAAGCCTGAAAGTCCGCCGAGCACCGGATAGCTTCAAGGCGCTTGATTTCCTCGCGGCACCATTCACGCCGGGGCTTGGCCACCCGCCGCATCGTCGTGGGATCCTCGATGCCGGCTGCCCGCGCGGCCCGGTCGAAGCCTTCCTCCCAGACGGCGTCGCGACCGTAGTGAACCGACCCATCGCTGAACACGAGTCCCGTGGGCGAGGAGAGGGGATTGTCAGCATCTGACACGATCGCCTCGTAGGCCGCTATGACTTTCAGGTGCCCAGCGATCTCGAGACGCGCCATCAATAGGTCGGCCTGCGCCTTCCTGAGCGTCTCCCGCAGTCCCTCAAGCTCCCGCGCCAATTCGGCGATCTCACCGTCCTTCGCAGTCAGAATGCCGTCGCGCAGCGGGACCACGTTGGGGGGCACCGACCCGACGCCAAGCATGGCCTGAAGCGCCCTTGCATCGCCGGCGTGAAGCGTTGCTGGAAGGCCTGGGCGGCCGGACGGACTGGGTTCGTCGTCTGTGGTGGACATCGATGGTGCTCGGCGCAGAACCACCTCCATCATAGGATGGCTATCCTTTTCCCAAGCTTGACGACGACTCGCCATGCCCGGGATTCGGAGCGAGCGCTGGGATGAAACCAGCGTTCGCGAGCCGTATCCGACGTTGTTCCTTTCCGCCTCGGCCACGATGCTCGCGCCCAAGGAGGAGCCCATGCCCCGGATCACTCTCTACCATGGCACCGCCAACGATTTTCACGCGTTCGACGAGCTGTCCGTCGGTCGAGGGCGCGAACCCAACTCGGCCCTTGGCGTCCATCTCGTGGAGGATCCCGCCGCAGCCGCGGAGTACGCAAGGCTGTGCGCGCGAAGCCGAAACTCCGCCGAGCCGCGCGTGCTTGTCGTCGAGGTCGAGGTGGAAAGGGTTGCCACCTGCACGTCCCGACGCGATTTTCTCGGCCTCGACGATGACGCGGGCCACGGCAGGACGCACGAGGACTTCGCCGAGCAACGGCGTCGTCTCATGGAGGAGGGTTATCAAGCCATTGTCTGCGACGAGATCGGCGATGACCTCGCCGGCTGCTGGACCGTTTTCGATCCCGCTTCGATCCGCATCGTTCGGCGGATGACCATCGAGGAGTCTCTCATGGCAGCCGAAAGCCACACGCCTGGGGCTCTGTGGGATATCGAGTTCGAGAACGTCGACCTGTTCGAGGACCGGGTCGCGGTTCCGGCGCTTGGCAGGTGAAAGGCCTGTCGGCCAACCATGTTGCAATGGAAAGAGCTATGACTGGTGACTATCACCTTCGAAGGTACAGCCCGATCGCCTACAACATCCTCAGGGACGGCGAGGTGGTCGCCCTGTCCAACATGCTCATGAACAAGCGCTGGAACCTGCGCGACGGCAACGACCGCGCCCTCACGGACAGGACGTTCGCGACGCCGAAGGAGGCGTTCCAGTTTTTTCTGAGCGAGATGGCCCCGGTCTCGATGCCGTACACGACGAGGCACCTTCCCCAGGTCCTCGCTGAAAACAAGCGCCCGGCCTCCCTGAGCCGGGCGCAACGAAGGTGTCACATCCGGAACGCGCTGCCGTCCGTCCCGCTCTCCGCCTCCATTTCCTCGGACGGCTTCTTTCCGGTAACCCTCGGCATCTGCCCGTCGCCGTGAACGAACTCGGCGAACTCACGCAGATCCATCCCGACCACGTCGAGCACCTTCGAGATGGTCTCCATCGAAAGCCATCGCGCCCTGCCGTTCGGCCCAGTCCTCTTCGATGGGTTGAAAGCCGTCGGGTCAAGTCCCGCCCTCCTGGCCAATGCGGAGGCCGTCATGCCCCTTGAGTCCGCGATCCGGTCGATCGCGTCCCAAATCTGTTTGTGAGTAACCTGCTGCATAGTCTTCTTCATGGCTGTCCGCCGCGCGCAATGGCCCGCAGCGGGTAAGGGTTGGAGATGCATGCCGGGCGGGATCGATCCCCGCCAGCCGCGGATCGGTTCCCTCGTGCAAGAGGATCCGCATCCTCCGCGGCCTCCTCCAGGTAGCGAATCCTTATCGGCGCCGCAACCCTCGAGAACGAATTTCAGGGATTCGTTCCGCGCTCATCCGTGGACGAGTCGTGATGGAAGCCGGATTCGCCATGGTGAATCCATGTGGCGCTTCGATCGTCGGCGAGATACGCGGACGGCCGGTTGGGATGCTCGGGGGACATTTTTCACGGTGGGGGAAGGATGGCCTTCCTCTACGGCATCGCCTTCGCAGAGGAGGAACGAGAATCCGGAACGCAGGATCGCCGACGTGTACTCCGTCCCATGGATCCATTCCCCGAAAGAATGCCGACGAGCGTTCGATGACGACGTCTTCCTCGTCGTGAGATCGGCCCAAGGCACCCCAGCCGTGAAGGAGCGTCCAGGACCGTCCTGGCCTGGCTTCGCGCGGTTCGTCGCTGCACGTTGCGGACACTGGAGCTCGGCCCTCGGATCATCCATATCGCCGCGATCCTCCTTCAGCGAGAAGTCTCGTCTCAGTACCGTTGGCCATCAGAAGGCCTGGTCTCGATGACCTTTCCAGGACGTGCCGCCCAGGGATGGCTGATCCTTGATTCCTTCCCCATTTCGTTGGGGTCGGTCTGTTGCCCTCGCCAAAGTTTTGGAACATAAGCAGGCCGCGCCGTCGGCGTCGTTCGGCGGCAAAGCGATCAACCAATGCTCCGGGCGGCCGTCGAAACGCGGCGTCCCCCAACGACTGCGGTGAAGGGCGACGACTCCTTCATGACCCTCCTCGATTCCATCCTGGCCGGCCGTGATACCGGGCTTGGCGTCCTTGCCGTTTTCCTTTGCGCCTTTGGCTCGCTGGTGACGGCCCGCCTGTTCGTCCGCATGCGGACCCACACGCCGATGTTTCGGTGGTACTGGCTGTCGCTGGCCGGAGTAGCGGCGGGAACCACGACTTGGTGCACGCATTTCGTCGATGTCGTTGCCCAGCGTGGATCGATCCAACAGAATGCAGCCGCGGCCGGGCTGTCGTTCGTGGTCGGCGTCGCCGGTGCAACCATCGGCATGTGGCTGGCCTCCCGCGAGACGAAGCATGCGATCACCATATTAGGTGGCGCGGTGTTCGGCCTGTCGCTCGTCTCCATCCATCTGATCTGGATGTTCGGGACCGAAACCAGGGTCATCTGGGATCACTGGAGCGACTTCGGCGCATCAGTGATCTCGATCACGTTTGCCACCGCGTCCATATGGTGCGTCCGCTTCATGAAGAGCGCCGCCGGGATCGCGGCGAGCGGCTTTCTTCTGTTCATCGCGATCTCGGCGATGCACCTCATCGGCCTTTCAGTGGACAACGTCACGCTGATTGATGAGGTCGCTTTCGGCTACGGAAACCAGCTTCTTGCCGTTACCGCGGTCATCGCCGCTGGCCTCGTGATCATCGCGCTCATCCTCGCCGCAGCGCTGGCATCCACGCAGTCGGCGAGGGAAGCGGACAACCGAATGCATTACCTGTCGACGTACGACAGGTTGACGGAATTGCCGAACAGGTCCCACTTGCAGGATCATCTTCGGGCGGCTGCGAACCTCGCAAGGGATTTGGGAACCAGGCTCGCGGTGCTCGTCATCGACCTCGACCATTTCCGTGACGTCAATGAGCTCAGGGGGCACTGCGCCGGGGATCAGGCGCTGAAGATCATCGCTGGGCGTTTGGTGAATGCCGCCGCTCCGACGGCGTTCATCGCCCGCGTCGGTGGGGACGCCTTCGCGGTGGTCATGCCCATCGTGGACCGAAAGGACGCACAGACGGCTGCCGGTCGGATTCGTGACGCCATCTGTCAGTCGATCGCCTTCGACGACGGGACCGAAACCGTACTCGACGCGAGCATCGGAGCCACCATTTTCCCGGACGACACCGAAACGGTCCCGGCTCTTCTCAGCAATGCGGAGCTGGCCCTCTACCGCGCCAAGGCCTCCCCGAGAACGTCGTTCTGTTTCTACCGGCAGGAGATGGACGAGAGCATCAGGCAGCATCGCAAGATCTCCAACGAGCTGCGCTCAGCCCTCGGCGACCGTCAGTTCGAGATCCAGTACCAGGTCCAGGTGTCGCTAGATGACAATCGGGCGATTTGCTACGAGGCTCTCCTGCGGTGGCGCCATCCAAGGGAGGGCCTCCTTGAGGCGTGCGATTTCATCAGCGTTTCCGAGGAAACGGGGATGATCCTTCCCATCGGCGAATGGCTGATGCACCAGGCCTGCGCCGACGCCGCGACGTGGACGAATGGCTGCAAGGTGGCCGTGAACCTCTCGTCCGTCCAATTTGCCCACACGAACCTTCCGGCTCTCGTCGAGCGTGCGCTGAAGCGCTCGGGCCTTCCGCCGGAGCGACTGGAACTTGAGGTCACGGAGTCGACGCTGGTTTCCAACCTCGAGCGAAACATCGCCATCCTAAAGGAGCTGAAGGGCCTCGGGGTCTCGATCACCCTCGACGATTTCGGCGCCGGGAACTCGTCCCTCAAGAACCTGCGTCGCTTTCGCTTCGACAAGATCAAACTCGATCGCTCGTACATCGCCGAGTATGAGACCAATCCCGAGGCGAGGGCGCTCATTCGCGCCATCATCGCGCTCGGTCACAGCCTGGACATCCCGGTTCTCGCCGAGGGCGTCGAGACCGAGGAACAGCTCGCCTTCCTAATCTTCGAGGGCTGCAACATGGTCCAGGGGCATCTCGTCGGAAAGCCTGGCGAGGTCAAATCCGGACTGGTCGCAGCCTGAAAGCGGCAACCGCGTGGCCAGGAGACGCCATCCGATCCCTGCTGCTTGCCTCTTTCCGCGGCTGCATGGATGCTTCCGGAGGAACATAGGGCAGGAGCGATGAATCTGGACGAGATCCGGGACTACATCACGAAGATCGCGCAGGCGTCGGGCATCTCGAGCAACGCCGAATGGGCAGTGCTTGCAGGGCTCGACGTCGGGAAAGTCGAGGCGTTCCTCTCCGGTGGAGACATCGGCCTCGCCGACTTCGTCGCCCTGAGCAAGGCGGCTGGCGCTTCGGTCGTCCCGATGCTCGACAGCAAGCTCGACGAGGCGGTGATGCTCCTCGAGGACGAGGGCATCCTCGCCGAGGGCGTCTACGATCCGTCGGCGAAGTACCGCAACATGTGAGGGCAGCGATGCGATCGCTCGAGGTCTGGCTCCACGACGAATGCATCGGGACCCTCACCCGCGAGCGTTCCGGGAAGGTAACCTTCTCCTTCGACAAGGCATGGCTTGCACGGGCCGACCGGCCGATCTTGTCCATCGCCTTCGAGCAGCGCCCCAATCAAGCCCCGGTGCGCAAGCTGTTCATGTCGGGCACCGGGCTGCCGCCCTACTTCGAGAACCTGCTCCCCGAAGGGGAGTCGAGGAAGCTCCTTGCCGCAGTCCACCGTGTGAAGGAGGGCGACGGCTTCGGTCTGCTCGAGGCGGCCGGCAGCGATCTGTTTGGCGCCGTGAGGGTGATTGGCCCGGGTGCGCAGCGCACGGAGTCGGGTGTGACCGAGGTTGGCAGTGCCGACTCTTCCGTGGAGGTGGATTTCCTGCTCGCGGGCATGCAGCGCAAGCTGCTGCTGACGCGGACAGACACATCGCGCGTGACCGCGCGGACCGAAGACTGGATCATCAAGATCCCCGACTTCACCCACGCCGGTTTGGTTCGGAACGAGTACGCGATGATGAAGCTTGCCAAGGCGGCCGGCTTCGACGTTCCCGATGTCGAGCTGACGACCATCCGCTTCCCGCGGGACGGGCAATTCTTCTCTGATATGCCGGAAACGATGACCGTGCTTGCCGTGCGGCGCTTCGACCGCGGGCCGGACGGAGCACGCATTCACGCCGAGGAGGTGAACCAGATGTTCGGTCTCAGCCTCCCGACGGACAAATACGCGTTCTCAAGCGAGGCGGTTGCAGCCCGATTGAAGGACTCCGGCATCGATCCGCGTCGTGTGTTAGCCCGCTTCGTCTTCCACGCCGTGATCGGAAACGGTGACGCCCACGCCAAGAACTTCGCAGTGACCTATCCCGACGGTCGCACGGCCGAACTTGCCCCCATCTACGACGCCGTTTCGACCGTCGTCTATGGAGACGGGGATCTCGCGCTCAAGATCGGCGGAGCCAAGAAATGGGGCGAGATCAACATGATGGCGTTCGAGGCGTTCGGCGCGAAGCTGGACATCCCGGTCGATGAGGTCCGCAAGATTGTCACCAGGACAATCGATGCGACACTCGGGGCCTGGCACGAGGTACGCGACGACTTTCCCGACCACCTGCGCGACCTCCTGGAGCGTCACTGGACGCAGGGACTCACGCTGACGCGGCTCTACATCGCGGAACACGGCTTCCCACCGCCCTTGCCCCGCATCCCTGATCACCCAGAAGGCACACACACGGTGAAGAGGACGCCCGAGGCGTCGATCGTACGCAACCGGGATGGCTTCGTCGACAACCCGATCGATGCCGCGATCGTCGATCGCCAAGGGAACGAGAAGTTCAAGCTGGGCGGACGCGACGTGCCTCGCGAGATGATCCTCGGCCAGAAAGCCAAGCCAAGTCCCTGACAACGGACTGGTGCTCAGAGGGGCATCATGCTGTGGCACTCGCAGGAAGCCGATCGGACAAGTTAGCCGTGCTGATCGCCCGGCTGGCGCTCGTTTCCTTGGAACGGTTAGCGGCTTAACCCATGCCGACTTCTCGGAAAGCGGTGGGACTATGTGTTCCAGGTGGAAGCGTCGTTCTCGTTCTCCGGGATGAACATGGAAACCCGCCTGCTGCGGCATTCCTGACAGAAGAAGCGAAGCCTGGAGATCGGTGTCAGGTGGGCGACGCCCTCGCGATCGAGCAGCGCTTCGGCCGCGACCTTACCTCGATGTCCGCAGTCCTCGCACCGCAGGCACAGCGGGACGCGCTTCTGCACGAGGAGCCTGACGTCATCCATCTTCCCGACGAGTCGCACAGATTGTGCCCCCATCTTCGTCCTCGGCAACGTCGTCGACGTCCCTCAACAAGGGAAGGTCGCCCTCCTTTCGCACTTCCTTTCGCTCCATGAGCTTCTTGCGGGTGGCCGGCTTCGGCCGATGCCATCCTTCCTGAGGCTGTCTCCCTACAACTGCGACGAAATCCTCCCTGTCCCTGATCATACGCCGACGGGCGCGGGCGCAGGTGTCCATGAACCACGAAGACAACTTAATGTTGTAAATGATGTCGACCCTCTTCGGCCGCCCTCGCTTCGCCGAGCGCTCAAGAACTGGCTCCGGCGTCACCTCGTCGGCTATGCCGGAAGAGACCAGGTCGCTCATATATTCGGTGATCTTCTCCCAAGCGTCCCTAGCTCTGGAGTAGGTGCCCATTCCAGAGATCTGCTGTATCTCAGAGGCGCGGATCTGGAATTCTCGCTGGGTCACGTCCCGAGAGAAAAGAACGAGATAGTGCAGACGCTTGTAAACCCACCTCGGGATCGGCTTGAGGCTCATCAGGAGCCCGTAGTCCACATCATGGAGATCGAGCCGCTTGATGGCATCGGCCATGAGTGAGTTGAGCCGGATCCGCGCAGTGTTTCCCGCGACGCGGTCCTTGTTCGTGTTCCTGCGATACCGGAGAGTCGGGAAAATCGGCTCCGACAGGATGTTCTCGACCTCCTCTCCGTCGGCGTCGGTGTCCAATCTGCTGATCTCAACCTGAGCCTTATTCAGAATGCTCAGGGCCTCCTCGATTTCCTCATACCTGTACCAGTGCCCATTGGACTGCAGCTCGTTGTAGATCTGATAGAGGCCAACCGTCACGGAGACCACCTCGTCAGAATCGAGGGACATGTCCCGATGGATGGTAGCGATGCGGCGGATGGCCAGTTCGACAAGATGCTCCCGCTCACCGGGATACTCGTCGGTCTCCCGGCCGTCCTCGTGCCGGATGCGGGCAGGCCGCAGTGTCAGCTTGTAGACCCGGCCACCAGCCTCGAACGTCCGGTCGATCGACCTCAGGAACCGACCAGACTCCCGGTCCTCCTGCGAGGTGTACAGCACCGTGTATGGCGCCATGTCCCACAACCCGAGAGCTTTCGAGTAGCCACGGTCGTCGGTGGCGAAGAAATCGAACTGGAGGGGCTCCGGCTGGATCGTCCTCGGCTTCGAGGGGGTTCCCGGGCGCTTCTGAATCGCCATGGCCTTGTCCTTGGGAAGCAGCGGACTCAATCAAGCCACGGGAGATCGGCTTGTCAAATTTCGGGGCCGGTTCGGGCCTACGGCTATAGGGTATTTGTCGCGAAATTCGCCCCCCAAACGGGCTTCCAGCTATAGGGTATTTGTCGCGAAAATGCGGTTCGGAGCCGTGCCAGCTGCCATCCAGACATCGCCAGAGCCTCTGGAGGCAGCTATAGGGTATTCGTCGCGAAATTGATTGTTGAATTATTTCAATGGCTTATGACAACGCTGAGCGGCGTCCGAGAGCCGGGGCGGGGATTTTCGCGACGAATACCCTAATGCCAGCCTCTCCTAGCGGCCCATGACCCCGCGAAACAGGTCGGTTTCCTGGGCTGGGTCTATTTTCGCGACAAATACCCTATAGTTCGGGGCTCAGAGAGTAGGGTATTTGTCGCGAAATTCCCCTCTGCCCCGTCTGCCAGACCGATTCCGGCTCTCCAGCTATAGGGTATTTGTCGCGAAATTCGGATCCTGGAATAACGCGACAAATACCCTATAGGGCGAAGCGTATTCTAGGCCCGAAATTCGGCTGATGACTTGACCGACTCAAGCTAGTTTGACTTTTTGACAGATCATTAACCGTGGCGCGATTCCGCGCGCGCCATGTCATTCATGGAGGATGCGATGTGAAGGATGCCCAAAACGAAACACCCGCCAGCTGGCACTGACGGGCGTTCGTTGTGACAGGGTGATCTGCCTTCCCAACTGTCCGTTTGAAGGTAGCGATCCCCCGAGAACCGGTCAAGAGCAGTCGGGCCAGTTCCCGAAATGATGGGGTATTGCCTTCGTTACGCCAGCCGCCGGTCGCAGCCGATCCATCTCGGAGCCAGGCGGCGGCAGCGAAGGTCCAGATTCCTGAGAATCCAGGCCCCCGTAGGGTTGACCCGGTCCAGAGACTCGGCGCTCACTAACAAGCTGTTAATAGGTCTGTGGATGGAGCGTGGACAATTTCTCCCGCTCCCGGCCCTCAGCAAGGAAAGACGGACATGTGACGCCATGCAAAACGAAACGCCCGCCAGCTGCAACTGACGGGCGTTTCCTGAACCAAAGCGGCACGGGGCCGCTGGGATCTCTCGCAACGAAGAGACCCTAGCGAATCACCCCTCCATGGTCAAGCGAGTTCGGGTGTTTTCCCGAGACGCTGGCCTATTGCCGCTCCCCTGAAACCCAAGCAGCGCGCCGTTTCCAGCATTCGGCGCGATGGGAGCGTTTGTCATGGCTTTCAGGCCTTCCAGGTACGGACCATCCCGCTGGTCCGGTCCCTATTGGATGCCGGGTCGCCTGCGCGACTGGCTCAACAAGCAACTAGGCGAGAAGGAAACCCCTGCCCATGTGCTCGCGCGTTTCCTCGCGCGGTTTCACGCCGGACCCAGGACATGGGGCCGGCGTTTTGTCATCTGCCGCGTCGCCCTCGCGAAGGTCGCGGAACTCGGACTGACCGAGAAGCAGATCCGCCTCGCCATCGCCAGGCTCGAGCAGATCGGTTTCATCGCCCGCACCACTGGCGTCGAGTGGCGCCGCCGGTCCGGTGGTTGCCAGCGCTCGCCGATACTGTGGCGTTTCGCCGGCGTAGCGGCCTCTATGTTGGCCTTCATGCTGAGGAGCAAAAGGGTGGGGCCAGAATATATCGCTAACGCTCGCAAGATTAATTTTATCAGGAATCAAGAAAGCTCTGCGAGCGGAGCGATTCATTCTGGCCCAGGCGCTCTTGGAGCATCTCCGGGAGGGTTTGGGACAGGCATTGGATGGGGCTTCATCCAGCCGATGGGAGAAGCCTGATGCGTACCGTGCCGCTCATGCCACCCCGGCGCGCGCCGTCGCTGTCGCATCAGTCGATATCGACCCCTGACGGGAAGTACTCGCCGGGCGCGACCATTCTCGTGGTCGTGGCGCTGACCGTGGCGACCATCGTCGTTTCGTCTTCCATGATCTGAGCCGGACCGATGCTGGCAGGGCTCCTCATTGGTGCGCAGAAGGTGACCTCCCGTTGCCGACGGCGAAAGGGGCGACCGGAGAGGTCCTGGGTGCACAACCGCATCATGGCGCTGCGCCAGATGATGGCCGACACCCAGCAGGAGCGCCGCGAGATGGCGCGCAACGTCGGCGACTGCGGGCGCTGGTTCAGAGGGACGATGATGTTGAACGGTTCGGAGCGCGCGGTCGCGGCCGCTGCAGCTGCGGCCGAACTGCAGAACAGCCCGGCGAATGCCAACGCGGAACGCCGAGCCTTCAGGTCGAGCCGCGGGATAGCGAGCGCATCCGCTTGGTCACATGCCGAAACGCGGGGCTTCTCCGATTTCCCGGTGTCGATCTGGATCGATGACGAACCCGATGAGACCGGGCTTGTACTCCTCAACCGGGACGAGAAACGTCCTCTCCTCGGGATTGGAAGTGCTCGACCAGGAGCTTCGCTTCCCGCCGACCGTGGCGATGCACTCCACCATCCCCTCGTGCTCCTGCGAACGGATGGCGGAGATCACGATCCAGTCGTTCGCGTGTCGCGCCCTCAGGATGCGCTCATCTTTCGTCCTGGACTGCCCTTCCTCAAGGATGACGCCGTTGACCTGTTCGTACTCATCAGGGAACCAGTCACGGAGGATGCGGTCGGCTGTCCTGCGCTCACGGTCCGTAAACAGATGCGGCAGACTGACAGCGACCTTGGCCCATTCGCAATCCTCTTCGTACCAACCGTTGGATCTGCGGTAGGAATCCGGGATCGATTTGTTCAACCGTTTGGGGACCCAGAATCCACCGTGACTTGGGGTGGTGTGGCGCTCCACCCCATCACCGTAATCGATGTATCCGTCCGAGCGGCCCCAAGGGGTCTTCTTGTCACTCGGCCTCCATATGCGCCCGAGTTCGGACTGCTGGGAAAAGTGCAGGTCAAGATCGTTCATCTCAGCGATGAACGCATCGAGGTCATCGACGATTCCATGGAGTCCTACGAGATCATCCTTCGTGATGGTCTCAATCGCCATATCCGTAACAGGCGCGTATCGGATTTGGATCGGACCGTTGCCGACGGCGACATACACCGTGTCATGGATTCGGATGGCCGGCGCCCCGTCGGCGGTTCTGGAGAGGCTTGCGGCCGTAATCCTGCTAGCCTTTGTCTCGTTGCCCATCTCGTCTCCTCCATGTCTCGGAGGAAGCGTTCGCTGGGCCCAAGCAAGCCGCAAGCTCTAGGCGATCTCACCGCATTCCGCCGCCCTTGTTCGTGCGAGCAGCCTTCGTGCGGCGGGGCCGATGTCGCCTTCCTTCCAATGGGGCCGACAGACGGAGACATAGCGTCCCTCGCTTCCGACCTCCACGACCTCACCGGCGCGTTCCACGATGCCGTCGCGGTTGTAGCGCAGGATCATCGTCGCCTTGCGGCCGCAGTGGCAGAGCTGCTTGATCTCCTGCAAGTCGTCAGCAAGCGCCATGAGCACATGCACGGTCTCGCTGAATAGCTGCCCGAACGCGTTGTTCTTGAGGCCGTATGCCATGACGGGGATGCCGAGTTCGTCGACGATGTCGGAAAGCTGCCAGGCCTGCGCTGCAGTCATGAACTGAACCTCGTCAACGAGGACGGCGGTGACGGGTTCGCGGGAGTGGGCTCCCTTGACGATGGCGAGGATGTCGTCGGTTCTCCTTAGCGGGATGGCGTCCGCCTCAATGCCGATGCGCGAACGAACCTTCCCTACACCGTAGCGGTCGTCGATGACACTGGTGAACAGCATCACGTTTCCGCCGTTCTCGATCCAGTTATGCCGGACCTGCAGGAGGTGGGCCGACTTGCCCGCGTTCATCACGGAAAAAAGGAAGTGCAGCTTCGCCATTGCTGTCTCCGGCCGTCCGGGTCGATTTTGGCCGCACCCCGCCGCGGGAGGCAACCTCCGCGGGCTGCCCCGGGGTGTGGACGGCGGGAATCCTGATGACGATGCCTGAATTGGTACGGATAATTCGATCTGCGTGAGCCGGGAACGTACGGAGTACCCATGCCCTCCTCCTTCCGCATCGCTCGAATCCTGGAATCGGAAATTCGGGTCCATCAGCTTTGGCTCTGGGGCATCCTCCTCTCGGCCGGGCTCGTCCTGGTCACGGAAGGATGGAGGGCGGCCATCAGCGACATGGCGACACTGCTGCTCGGCTATCTGTTCGTTCTCCTTCACGAATTCGGTCACGCACTGGCAGCGAGGCGCTTCGGCATCGGCACGCCTACGATCACGATTTATCCGTTCGGGGGCGTCGCGTTCATGGAGGGATTCCCGCGGTCGCCACGGGCGCAGGTCGTCGTCTCCATCGCGGGTCCGCTCGTCAATCTGGTGTTCGCCGTGCCGATGCTGGCGGCTGGTCTGTGGAACGGGATGCAAGCGGACGAATTCACGCTGGCGTGGCTCGTGGACACCTGCGTCGCGATCAACTTGGTCCTCGCGATCTTCAACCTACTTCCGGCCTATCCCATGGACGGCGGTCGGATCCTGAAGGCCTGGACTGAGGTCATTCTCGGCGATCGCGTTGCCGTACGTGTCGCGTTCGTCGCCGGCCAGACAATCGGGGTCATCTTCCTCGCGGCGTCCATCGCTCTCGTCCAACCGATGTTGGGACTTGTCGGTCTTTTCGTCCTCTTCATGTCCGCCATCGAAACCGGTCGACACCCGCTTTGGATGCTGGGCCTTAAGCCCACGGAGGCCATGATCCGGGCCGCCGCCAAGGTCTAGGAGAATCAAGGATCGCGTCGATGGAGCCCTGCATCGCCCGCTTGAATCCTCTGGGGAACTGACCATCGGCGACAACCAGCGCGTCAGAGGCCCGATGGGTTACTGCCCAACGTTGAAGTCATCTTCCATGAGGTCATGACCGCCGTCGCCGAATGGAGGCAAGAGCCTCCTAGCGTTCCTTTCCAGGGCGAGCGCGAAGACGCGAGGAAAGCGCTGGCCTGTATTCTTAGCCTCCGAACACCCGCGCAATCCGATCTGGGAGATCTACCGGACGCTTCTCGAAGGCACTGAAGGTGCGCGTGACGTGTGCCAAGACATCGGTCGTCGGCGGCGACTCGGGGGACTCCGCAGCAATGAATCTGTCGGCGGGTGGCATTTCGGGGAGCCCATCCGAGAATGATCGCGGACCGGATGGATCGAGCGAGATTGAAGAGAATACGACGGTCGGTTCGGCCTGCCGCTCGTCTCCGTCAGGAGACATGGCGATCTCCGTCGTCTTCATGGCATCCAGGCCTGATGCGGCGGGGGAACTCGCATCGACGGGAATGGGGGACGATGCCAGGACGGGGAGTCCTTCCAGCCCCAGAACGGAGCGCGGCCGCATCCGTTCGCCCGTCGCGTCCGTCATGGCGACCGTCGACGTCGGCGATCGGAATGAAGTAAGCCCGAGCATGTCCATCACGGGAAGCTCCGGGGCCAATTCCCGCCTCGGCGGCAGCGGCACGGCCATTGCGACGCGCGTTCCGGCGGACGCGTTACGCTGCGGGGGAGCGGGAAGGGTGTGAGGTCGATCCGAACTCCTCGACGCCTTTCCCTTATCCTGCGCGACCGATGCGACCTCGACGCTGGTGCTTTTCGCTGCCCGGCCGAATCCGAACAGGGTTTCGAGGAACGATGGGCCGTCCTCTTCGGCTGTCCGGTTGTTGCGTTCAAGCCGCGCTAGCGCCTGTTCGTAGCCTGGCATTGGCTTGCCGTCTGCCGGGATATGAAGCGTCTTGCCGTCCGGGAAAATGCGGGCGAGCTGACTCCTCGTCATGCGCGGCCAATGGCGCACGCTGCCGACGTCCACATGAACGAACGGCATACGCGCGTTGGGATAGAAGCCGACGCCGCCATCCTCCATCCGAAGCGCGATCTCCCGCAGCTTGGACGCGGGAACGCCGGGAATATGGAAATCGATGGCCTTTCCGTTGATATGCTGGCTGTGCTCGGCCACTGCCTTCGAACGGCGGCGCAGCATCTGGTTGGTGCTGCGGGAACGGTATCCCGAATGGACGTGGATCGGCTGCGTTGCCCCCGATTGCCTGTAGACCTCCCAGATCGTGTCGAAGAGGGCCGGATCCATCTTGGTGGCTTCGTCCTTCCTCCAGTCGCGGAGGAACCAGTTCAGCTTCTCGAGCGCCCGCTGGTCGTAGCGGCCACCGCGCTTGAACGTGACGGTAAGGCGCTCCTTGGTGTTGGTGTTGTAAAGATGAAGGGTCCTGTCGGCGGCCCCGGCGGATGCCGGCATGGCCAGCATGGCGGCGACGATAGCCGCGCGAGCCGTGGTCTCGATGGCCTTCCGTGTGCGTGTCGGACGCGGCATGTCGACTCTCCGGATGCGTCGCTCGTTGCATCGCCCCCGCGGGGCGGGATAGACGGGAATTGTCCCGTTGGCCTCGGAGCCGTGTCAACGATCGAGTCCCTCGGCGCGTGAACTCGTTGTCGCGAATCCCATTGCCGCTTGCCCGCATTCGGACAAGGATTCGATCACGGGAAGCCGCAGGGGAGCGTGCGATGACGGACCGCGCCGAACTCGCCACCGCCGACGACCTCGCCGACATCGCGTTCCTGGCCTCGTGCGAGGCGGAGGAAATGATCGACGGGAAGGGGACGGCGACGCCCGCGATGTCTCGCCTGCTCATGGAGATGGGAGACGCCCGGTGCGGTCCTCTCCAGGACGCCATCGAACTTCTGGAGACGGGTTTCTGCGGGCTCAGGATTGACCGGGAAGGCCAACGCCGTCTCCTTCGGTCGGCATGCGATGGATCGCGCGACGCCGGCGATCTCTTCGCTGTCAGGGACCTTTGCCAAGCCATCCATGACATCCTTTCGCTCGGGCCGGATCGACTCCGGCCCGATCTCGTTTTTGCGCCCGCTAGACCTATCCGACGCAACTTTCGACGGCACAGGCCCCGTCCGGTCCTGCCGGACCTCCCGAGGGCCGCGGCTGCTGGCCGGGGCAGGTGACTTGCTGCGCCATGTGATCCGATTGGCAAGGTCAAGGCTAAGTGCATGGGAAAGTGATGGTTACGACCGAACAGCAGGACTCCTGGCTCCCGATCGAGCCGCCATTGCCAAGCGTTTTCAGCGGCAATTTCCTTGGGGACTGGGTGCCGGAGAAGCCTCTGGCCGACAACCTGGAGGTTGTCCGATTCCTGTCCGAGCTCGCGCTTCAGGATCTCGGGGGCAAGCCGATCACCGGACCATCGGAGGAGGGAGACGAGATCCTGGCCAAGATGATGGCGGCCGAGACTGCAGCTGCCATCGAGCGGGCCGGACGCTCATCCCTGCACTGGTACACGGACACGCTTCAGCGGGCATTCGCAGTAGCCGCGACCATGCATCCCGAGGTCCTCGTCGATGCAGCGGCTCGCCCGCACGCTCACATCGGTTTCAGGTCGGCCGAGGACGCGCGCCTGGTCCTCATCGCGGCCATGGCGATCACGAGCCAGAACATGGTCGTCCAGGCCAACATGAAAGCGGCGCTCGAACAGTACCGACACTTCCTGGGGGAAGGGCGGTTCCTTCCGAAGGCTTACGGCGCCAAAGGGAAGCCGATCATGGCCAACCTCGAACGCTTCAACCTGGTCCTGGAGGCCCTCGGCGGCGATCTCGGTCGCATGAGGAAGCTGCTCACGGCGCGCTTCACGATGGGGGAATTCAGGAAGGCGGCGGAAAAGTTCGGCATCCGCATCGGCGGCAAGGAGCTCGTTTCCGAAGCGGTCTACGGATCGATGCTTTTCGGCCCCAAGATCGGCAACTTCATGCAAAACCTGCTCGGCAACCATGAGCCGGTGACGATCGATCTTTGGTTCATGAGAACGTGGGGCCGCTACACCGGGACGCTCGTCGGCGGGGAACTCCCCGCCGGGGCCGTTCCGCGCCTCGTAAAAGGACTTCGCCGGTCCATGCGCGGGAAGAGGATGGCGGCGAGTATGGCCGAAGCAGGGATTCCCGAGCCCGGGGCGTTTCGTTCCATGGATTCGGAAGAGCTCGTCGCGGCCTGCCGCGAGGTCGTGCTGTTCTGGGAGAGGATGCGGCGCGGCATGGCCCGCAAGGGCGTCACCAACGAGGAGATGTCGCGGATCAAGGCAGACCTGTCATGGCCAGGGGCGGCCGAGTCCGTGGTCCGCGCCCTAGGGGCGCCCGTCGATTCCCCGAGAACCGCCTCGACCCGTCGGTGGATTCGATCCGTGGTGTTCAGGGCGCTTGAAATCCTGAAGGATTCGGGCTACGAGATGACCGCCGCCGACATGCAGGCCTGCCTCTGGTACCCGGAGAAGGAACTGTACGATCGGCTGACGGGACGCCCGGTGGGCCAGCTCAACCTGGGCTACGACGAGGCGATGTCGGTGATCGCGAGACAGGAGGGCATTCCGGATGACGAGGTCGAACGCGCATTACGCTCCGTGGGAACGGACGGACTGGGACGACGCGGAGGTCACGGAGCCCCTCGACGAGGCGACGCCGGAGCAGATCCGCGGATTCGTGAGGGAGTTGATGTCAATCGCGGAGACGCGGGAGGCTTGGGCGACGACCACGAGCGAGGAATGATCCCGGTTCCAGGCATGGCCGCCTGACCATGGCAGGTGAAACCCGCCAAGGGCGGGTTCTTCCTGCGCCGGAGGTGGCACGAGATCGCAAGGAAGTAGGTTGGCCGTCCGTCCGATCCCGGGCGGCTTCAATCTTTGCGGAGGATCTGACACGGAAGGGCATTTGGCGATCGGATTGACGGCGCTCGATCAAGGAGGTGGCGGAAGCGAAGGAGCGTCGCTCAATGGCGTGCAGGATCGCCGCTGCTGTCGAACAAGAAAAAGGCCCTGGATTCGCATCCAGAGCCGTTCATGCGGTCCTCGACAACCCTCCCGCTCGTTTGATCTTGCCGCCCAACAGCAGGAAGGGAGCCACAGAGAAAGGAAAGGTGCGGCCCGATGAGCCGAGAACCATCCGTTCTCGATCCTTTCAATATCGCGGGATGACCGCAAGGATCAATAGCCAGCGGCCGGTCAGTGCGGACGGCGCAGCCGTCTGGGACCCTTCCTGGCTGCTGGTCACCTACATGCCCATCACTGGCTCCAGCTCGGCCCGGCGCATGACGCCGCTCTGGACGAAGGAGGCAATCTCGCGCAACGATCGCGACACCACGATGCGATCATGGTCGTCGAACGCATCGGCAAGACTATCGATCGCACCCGCGAAGTCGGTGAGAACCTTTGGGTTCCTTAGGTTATCCAGCGAAGACATGGCCTCGCGCACCCGGAGCGCAACGTCGGCATTGATGCCAACCTGATCAGCTACCTCCAGTGCTTCCTGCACCCGCTCAAGGACCGTATCAACGCTCTCGTTCCTGAACTGCCTGCGAAAGGCCCTTCTGATCCGCGGTTCAGGCACCTCGGCCGACACACAACCTTCATGGAACCTTAGGATGACTGTCACGAAGGATGTCTAAGCTTCCGCCGTCACTGCAAATCATGGTGCCGGGAGGCAGGCGGACGTGAAGATCATCCAGATCACCGACACACATCTGAGCTCTTTGAAACCCCACTTCCAGGAGAACTGGAAGCCATTGGTGGAGTGGATCGACTCGATGGAGCCGGACCTTGTGGTCCACACCGGTGATCTTACTGTCGATGGCGCCGACATGAAGGAGGACCTCGTCCACGGCCGCGAGATGCTGCGCGACCTGCGCTACCCGACGCTATGTGTGCCGGGCAACCACGACATCGGCGACATGCCGGGCACGCGGCAACCCGTCGATGCGGAGCGCCTGTCCCGCTGGCGCGACATCATCGGACCGGACCGCTGGGTGCACGACATCGGCCAGTGGCGGCTCGTCGGCCTCAACAGCCTCATCATCGGCGCCGGGACCGTCGAGGACCAAGAACAGCTCGAATGGCTCGAGCATGTCCTCCGCACTCGCGAGGGACGACGGGTGCTCGTGTTCAAGCACAAGCCGCTCTTCGTCGAGGATCCGGAGGAGGGCGAGACCGGATATTGGGGCCTGCGCCCGGAGCCGCGCCGTCATCTTCTCGCGCTCTTCGCCGAGAATGGCGTCGAACTCGTCGCCAGCGGACACCTGCACCGGGCCCGGATCGTCGACGGCGCTCCCTTCCGCCGCGTCTGGGGGCCGTCCTCAGGGTTTGTCGTCGGCCCGATGGTGACCATGCCCTACGGCGATGCTCTCGTGGGCGCTGCCGTGCATATCCTCGGCCCGACAATCACGAGCAGCATCGTCCCCTTGGACGTGCTGAAGCACATCGTCCTCGACGAGGTGCTCCATGAGGTCTACCCGCCGACTCCCGTTGAGGAGGCGCTGTCGTGAGCGGACTGGCGCTCCGCGGGATCTCGAAGGCATATGGGGACAATCCCATCCTGCGCGACGTGACCCTCGAGGCGAAGCCGGGCGAGTTCGTTGCCCTGGTTGGCCCCTCGGGATGCGGGAAGACGACGCTGCTGCGGATTGCGGCAGGATTGGATTATCCCGATCACGGAAGCGTCTGGCTGGGCGACCGGGACATGACAGCGCTGCGCCCGTCCGAGCGGGACATTGCCATGGTGTTCCAGTCATATGCTCTGTATCCGCATCTGACGGCGGGACAGAATATCGCGGTGCCCCTGGCGATGCGCGATCTCACAGTTTGGCAGCGCCTGCCCTGGATCGGCAGCCTCCTACCGGGCCAGCGCGAGCTTCGCGCCGACATCCAAAGGCGGGTGATCGAGACGGCCCGCAGCCTCAAGATCGAGCACCTGCTGGACCGCAAACCGGGAAAGATGTCGGGCGGGCAACGGCAGCGCGTCGCCCTCGGGCGGGCCCTGGTTCGCAGCCCGGCCGCGTTCCTCATGGACGAGCCGTTGTCCAATCTCGATGCCAATCTGCGGGTCCACACCCGGGCTGAGATTGTTGAACTGCACCGGAAGGCAGGGGTCACGACCCTCTACGTAACCCATGATCAGGCCGAAGCCCTGAGCATGGCCGATCGCGTCGCGGTCATGATGGGCGGACGCCTTCTCCAGTTCGACACGCCGGAGGCGATCTACCGGAGCCCGGCACACATTGACGTCGCCCGCTTCATCGGCAGTCCGCAGATCAACCTCCTGGCCGGGGAAGTGGATGGGGCCCATGGCGTTCGCATCGCGGGCCGGCTCTTCGCCGAGGGAGTCCAGGCGGCACCAGGCACGGCGGTGACGGTCGGCTTTCGTCCCGAAGCAATCAAGCTCGGTGGTCCCGGGCAGGCGGGCCTCGGTGCCTGCGTCCGGCGTATCGAGTTCCTGGGATCCGAGACCCTCGTCTTCCTCGATCTCGCCGAGGGGGGCGCGACTCTGGTCGCAAAGCTCGCACCCGCCGAGGCAACGGCCTTCGGCCCTGGCCAAGCGATCACGCTCGCGGTGGCGTCCAGGGACGTGCTCGTCTTCGGGACCGACGGCGCGCGCCTTTCGGTCTCTCCCGCCATGAGGATGGCCGCCAATGGATAGCGTCGCGCTTACCGCGGGGCTCTCCGCTGGGACGTCCGGTGCGGGGGCGACCGCCCGTCGCGCGGAAGCTTTCGCCGGATGGCGCCTGGCCGGACCTGCCGTAGCCCTTCTGACTCTGCTCATCCTGTTGCCCACCATCGGTGTCCTCGCACTGAGCCTCACCGATTTCGAGCTCGGCTACGACGGCATCCGGTTCGTCGGACTCGACAATTACCTCGAACTGCTTGAGGACCGCACGTTCCTGATCTCGCTCGGCAACACGCTGATCTACACTCTGATCGTCACCCCGCTGTCGGTCCTGCTCGGCCTCGGCGCGGCGCTTCTCATCGAGGCGGAGGTCCGCGGGCGCGCGCTGTTCCGCACCATCTACTTCCTGCCCGTAGTGTCGCTGCTCGTGGCGATGGCGACCGTCTGGCAGTACCTGCTTCATCCCACCATCGGTCCGGTGAACGCCCTCCTGCGCCTCGTCGGGATCGACGGTCCCAACTGGCTCGGCGGCAGCGATACCGTACTGCTGAGCCTCGCCCTCATCGGCGTGTGGCAGGCGGTCGGCTTCAACATGGTGCTGTTCCTGGCGGGCCTCACCGCGATCCCACGGGAATTGTATGCGGCGGCCGAGGTCGACCGCGCTGCCACGGCCTGGGACAGGTTCTGGCTCGTCACATGGCCGATGCTCGGACCCACGACCCTCTTCGTCGCGACCATCAGCGTGATCAATGCGGTCAAGGTCTTCGAGACCGTCTCGACCGTGACGCAGGGCGGTCCGAACCGCGCGTCCGAGGTGCTCCTGTGGACGATCTACCAGGAAGGCTTCGTATACCTGCGGGTCGGCTACGCATCGGCGATGACGGTCGTCTTCCTGGCGATCCTCATGGTTCTCATGGTGCTTCAGTACCGCGCTCTCGACCGACGGGTTCACTACACATGATCTCGCGAACCTGGAATCTCGCCCGCGCCCTGCGTCTGGCGATCCTGTCGGCCGGCGCGCTGGTCTTCCTTGCGCCCTATGTCTGGATGCTGTCGACCGCCATGAAGCCGCGCGAGGAGATCTTCTCCTCGTCGCTGGCCCTGATCCCGGAGCGCTGGGCCGCCGTGGAGAACTTCTCGAAGGCGTTCACACGGGTGCCGATGCTGCAACTCCTGATGAACGGTGCGATCGTCTGCGCCGTCATCCTCATCGTGCAGGTCCTGGTCGCGCTGCCTTGCGCCTATGCGCTGGCGAAGCTGCGTTTCCCGGGCGCCCGCCTGATGATCGCCGGGATCATGCTCGGCCTGCTCGTGCCGATCCACGCGACCGCGCTGCCGATCTACGTGGCGCTGAGCGGGGCAGGGGTCCTGAACACCTACTTCGCGCTGGCGGCGCCGTTCATGATCTCCGTCTTCGCGATCTTCCTGTTCCTGCAGTTTTTCCGCGCGATGCCGGACGACCTGATCAACGCGGCGCGCCTCGACGGCATGTCCGAGCTTGCCATCGTGCTGCGGGTCATCGTCCCGAACGCTTGGCCCGCCATCACCGCATTTTCGATCTTCTCCGTGGTGGCGCACTGGAACGACCTGTTCTGGCCGCAGATCGTGGTCACAGAGACCGCGATGGCGCCCCCGCCGCTCGGCCTGATCTTCTTCCGTGCCGCCGAGGCCGGTGACGATTACGGCGCGCTGATGGCGGCCACGGTGATTGTCACGGTGCCGTTGCTCGCCGCGTTCCTGTTCGCCCAACGACGCTTCATCGAGGGCATCACCCTCACGGGACTGAAGGGCTGACGACCGACAAGACGAAACCACGAACCCCACACAAGGAGACGATACGTGACCAGGATCAAGACGATGCTTGCCGGAGTGGCCTTGGCCGCTTCGCTCGCCAGCGGCGCGCTGGCCGAGACGACCCTCAACGTCCACTACCCGATGCCGGGCTTCTTCAAGGACGTGATGGACAAGATCTCGAAAAAGTTCATGGAGGAGAACCCCGGGATCAGGATCAACTTCGTCAGCCCGTCGCCCACTTATGAGGAGGGGTTGCAACTGATCCTCCGTCAGGCGGGGACCGCCGAAATGCCGGACGTGACCTTCGTCGGCCTCAACCGTCTCAGGGTCGTGGCGGAACGCGAGATCTCGGTCGACCTGAAGCCGTTCGTTGCGAAGGACGGGAACATGGCCGAGCAGGGCTTCAGCGACAACATCCTGAAGCTCGCGCAGTTCGGCGGGCAGCAGGCCGGGCTGGCCTTCGCGACATCCAATCCGATCATGTACTACAACGCGGACCTCTTCCGCCGCGTCGGCGCCGATCCCGACCTTCCGCCGAAGACCTGGGACGAGGTGATCGCGATCGCGTCCAAGATCAAGACGTTGGGGGACGGCATCCAGAGCATCGATTTCCGCTGGCAGGGCGATGATTGGATGTTCAGCGCGCTCCTCTTCGGTGCCGGTGGGACTATGCTGACGCCGGACGAGAAGAAGGTTGCCTTCGATGGCCCCGAGGGTCTCGCGGCCGTCCGGCTTCTGGACCGCATGGTGAAGGAAGGCGGGATGCCCGTCCTCACCAAGAGCAACGGCGAGCAGGCCTTCGTCGCGGGCAAGATCGGCTTCGCGTTCCAGACCACCGGCGCCCTGCGCAACGTGATCAACAACGTCGGCGAGAAGTTCGACCTGCGGACCGCCCCGATTCCGCTTCTTTCGCCTGAGAAGGGGCGCCTGCCCACAGGCGGCAATGCGGCCGTCATGCTGACCAAGGACCCCGCCAAGCAGGAAGCGGCCTGGAAGTTCATCAAGTTCGCCGCCGGCCCCTACGGTGCGTCCGTCGTCGTTCCCGGAACGGGCTATGTCCCCAACAACGAACTGGCGGCGAAGTCGTCCGAGTACCTCGGCGAGTTCTACCAGAAGAACCCGCTTTTCAAGGCGGGCCTCGAGCAGATGCCCAAGATGATCCCGTGGTACGCCTTCCCGGGTTCAAACGGCGTGAAGGTCACCCAGACGATCGTGGATAACCTCTCGCGCGTGGTGGAACAGAAGGCGACTCCCGAGGAGGTCCTTGCCGACGCCGCGCGGGAGGTTCAACGCCTGCTGCCTCGCCATTAAGGGCTGGCGAATAGGCAATCTGTGTCAACGACCGTGGTGCACCAGTACCCTTGAGCCTGTCAGGTCCACTAGACATCGGATGGATCCCATAAGTGGAATGCACTTTTGGGATCCATCCGATGCCCCCTTCTTTGACGAGCGCATCGTTGATGCACTACGGTCGCGTTGTTCAAGAGCTTCGCGTGGGCTCATGGGAGGAGCCACAAAAGCGTCCTCGTGGCGCGATCTCGGGTCGACAAGACCGATTTTGCGGCGAGTGGCTGGGTTACTTGCGCGTCGCCAGTGCTGCGGTAACCCCCAGGCCGATAAATGAGGTGCCGGCGAACCAGCGCAGGAAGCGCTGAAAGCGCCGGCTTCCAGGAGGCTCTCGCTGCCCTGCTGGGCAAGGACGCCCCAAACCTCTCACCCTCCGTGGTCTCCCGGCTCACCAGCGAGTGGCAGAACGAATACGAGCGCTGGCAGGCCCGCGACCTGTCCGCCCGGCATTACGTCTATGTCTGGGCCGATGGGGTCTATCTCCAGGCCCGCATGGAGGATCAGGCCGAATGTATGCTGGTGCTGATCGGCGCCACGCCGGAAGGCAAGAAGGAACTGGTCGGCTTCCAGGCCGGGGTGCGGGAGAGCACCCAGAGCTGGCGCGAGCTGCTGGTCGAGATCAAGCGGAGGGGCTTGTCCATCCCGCCCCGGATTGCCGTGGGTGACGGGGCGCTCGGCTTCTGGAAGGCGCTCGACGAGCTCTTCCCCGGCACGCACCATCAGCGCTGCTGGTTGCACAAGACCGCCAACGTGCTCAACAAGGTGCCGAAGTCCGTGCAGCCGGGCATGAAGGCAGCCCTACGCGAGATTTACCTCGCCCCGACACGCGCCCAGGCCGAGGTGGCGGTCGATCTGTTCGAGGAGGCTTACGGCGCACGCTATCCGAAAGCCGTGGAATGCGTGCGCAAGGATCAGCGGGCGCTGCTGGCATTCTTCGACTGGCCCGCTGAGCACTGGATTCATCTGCGGACCACGAACCTGATTGAGAGTGTATTCGCCACGGTGCGGCACCGAACCGTGCGCACCAAAGGCTCGTTGTCGCCGACCACCGCCCGGCTGATGGTGTTCAAGCTCATCATGGCGGCTTCGAAAAGCTGGCGCCGGCTGATGGGCGAAAACCAGTTGCCGAAGGTGATCGCCGGTGTCAGATTCCAGGACGGCACCGAAGTCATTCCGATGCCGACAAACAGCGCCGCCTGATCGGCCCCGTCACCCAAAATCCGTCATAGCTCTTCAACAATCGCCGGCTGCTGGAGCCCATCGGCAATATCCCGCCGGCCGAAGCCGAGGAGCGCTACTACGCTATGCTCGAAGAGCCGGCCATGGCAGCGTGACTCAAACCAAAATGCCTCCGGCAATCCCGGCGCGGTTCAGTGCGGACGAAACGACGTCATGAGCGCGGAACTTGCTGCCATGGTGGCCGCCCGGCGCATTTCCTCTGGAAGGAGGCGGATCGAACGCTCGCTGATGTCGAGTCTGTTCGCAATCAACTTCCGCACG
>Ga0207866_1000312_pt1 | contig 74249 bp, 102 predicted proteins | sample HigsolmetaAR203D_FD_184835 | JGI IMG/M metagenome (GOLD analysis project Ga0207866, IMG submission 184835) | Ionic liquid and high solid enriched microbial communities from the Joint BioEnergy Institute, USA - AR20-3-D (SPAdes) (version 2) ...
CGTGACCCCCCCCGGCCGGGGCGGCCCGCCGGCGAACCGGGACGGGCCGCCCCGCTTGCGCTGTGTGCTGGCGCGGAAATGCCCGGCCCCGTGGCTGCGGGGCCGGGCGCCGAGAGGAGAACATGCATTTTCTTCGTGTGCCGCTTCCCGGCGGCGGAGAAGGGGATCCGCCGTGCCCGGTCCCGGAGCGTCGGGCGCCGGCGGTCTCCCCTCCTCTGTGCTGCCCAGACTAGCCGCGCCCCGCCGCCACGGCGTGCGGCGGCAAGCCGGCCCTGGCGTAGATGATCAGCCACGGGCGCCTCCCAGCGGGCCGTGGTCGCCGCGTTCGAGCGCGGTGAGTTCGAGCGCGGCGAACATGATGCCGTCGACCAGGATGTGGCCCTCCCGGCTGGTGACCTGCCGGCCGAGGTATCCGCCGAGGTGGAGCAGGACGCGGGCGATGGTGACGTCGCCGAGGTCGGGCAGGTTCCGGCGGAGGTGGTCGGCGAGCGCGGTGGCGTTGCGCCGGTGTGCGGCGGCGAGTTCAGGCGGGTAGGTGGCTGCGGCGGCGGCGACGGCGTTGACGCCGAGGCGTTCGGCGGGGGTGAGACGGCTCATCGATCGGGCTCCTCTCAACGATCCGATGGGGCGGGCCGGCGGGCGCCGCTCAACAACCGGTACAGGTACGAATCCGTGAACCCGAGCTCGGCGGCGATCGCCCGCACACTCTCCCCCGCGGCGCGGCGTTGGCGGATCTGTTCGAGCTGGTCGGCGGTGATGCGGCGCCGCGGGCTGACGCCTTTGGCGCGGCGCCGCGCGGCGGCGGCCTCGGCTTGGGCGCGGGTGCAGGGTTCGCACCGGCAGCCGTGGTTCGTGTAGGTCGACACGCGGCCGTGCACGGGCTGCTGTCTGGGGCGGCCCTTGCGCTTTTTGACCAGGCGGGTCACGGGCTGCCGATTCCCCTTCCCAGGCAGGGTGCCGGTGCGGGCGCGGGCGCCGACACGCCGGTCGGTCCCCCACGCCCCCCGCGGGGTCTCGCCCTCGTGCCAGAAGGCGAAAAACCGGCGGCGAGCCCGGCGCACGTTGACGATGAACGTGCTCGGGTTGGCGTCGAGCGCGGCGGCGGCCTCGGCGTAGTCACCGGTGGCTGCCAAAGCGAGCAGCACCTGCCGTTCCCGGTCGGTGAGGCGGGGCCAGATCTGCCACAGCGCGGTCCGGTCGACCACCACGTCCTCGAGCGGGTCGCCGGCGGGCGGATTCCACCAGTAGGCGGCGTACCGGCGCATGGTTTGGCCGGCGTTGTGGTGGTCGTGGCCGTGCTGCCGCATCTCCTGGTAGGCGTGCCGGGCCAGTTCGCGCTGGGCGGCGTGGATGAGCTCGGAGGGTGTGGGCGGCTGGTCGCTGGCGTAGAGGGTTTCGGCGATCGCCGACCAGGCGGTCTCGTAGCGGGTGCGGTGGTCGAGGGTGCCGCCGATGATCCGCGTGAGGGCCATGCGGGTGAGGCGGTCGAGGTCGGCGAGGTTGTAGCCGTGCCGGAGGGTGTGGACGTCGTCCGGGGCGGGCTGCCAGGCCGGCACGTCGCCGGCTTGGGGGAGGTCGGTGGTGTGGTAGGTGAGCTGCATCAGCCGACCCCCGCCAGGGTGCCGGGCCGCCAGCGCGCGGCGAGCTTGGGGAAACGTTTCGGCAGGTCTTCGGCGAGGGCGTCGGCGACGATGATGTTGCCGTCCATGAACGTGATGGGGGCGCGGCCGCCGGTCTCGAGCCAGCAGGCTGCGCGGGCCACCTCGACGGCGACGGGGTCGAGGTCGATGCCGTAGACGCACTCGTGCATCACCAGCGGCATCACCGCGGTGATGACACCGGTGGGCGGGTTCGGGCCGACCAGCCATGCGGCGTACCAGGCGGCGAGGTGGCGGGCCACGTGCACGGGGAAGATGCCGCAGCCGCAGGCGGGGTCGACGATCGTGATCTGGGAGAGCGGGTTGGGGTGGTCGTCGAGCCGGTCGAGGTGGGCGGCGTCGAGGGCTGCGCTGACCATGTATTCGACCACTTCGGGCGGGGTGTAGACGACGCCGTGGGCGCCGCGGCGGTGGGTGGGGATGAGCTGCTGCCGGATTTCGCCGAGCTGGACGACGTCCCAGGTGGCGGGGCTGTTGGTGAGGCGTCGGTGGAGCCAGCCGGGCAGGTCGGTGGTGGTGTGGGCGGGCCATGGTGGGGTGAGGCCGCGGGCTGTGGCGATGTGGTTGATGACGGTGCGCATCACGGCGCGCTCGTAGTCGATGTCTGTGGTGGTCATGGGTGTTTCGGTTCCGGTGGTTTGCTGCGGTTTCCGTGGCGGGGATGTGCAGTGATCGCTCCTGAGCGCTCAGAGCGCTCCTGAGGACCGATCGCGGGGTGGGGTGATGGATGAGACTCGGGGCGGGTGTTCAACGCCCCTACGGGGCTCCTAGGGGCGTTCCCGGGGTGTCTGCGGCCAGACGCTGCACCCACCGGCGGGCGTCAGGCAGCCACTCCTCCCACCCGGGCGGCCGCCACCCGGAGCGCAGCAGCCCCTCGTAGCGCACCGCGGTCCGCACGCTGATGCCGAGCCGCGCGCAGGCGGTCTCTCGTGTCTCGCCCAGGCTGCGCACCTCGGCGTAGTCCTGCACCCGGGCCGCGATCCGCGGCACCCGGCCGGCGGCGAGGGCGGCGCGGCGGCGCCACCGGGTGTAGCAGGTCCGGCATAGGCCGTGCGCCTCGTGTTCGCGCTCGCGGCCGCATTCGGCGCAGACGCGGATCGGTCCTGGGCGCTTCACGGCTCCCCCTCGGCCGTGCTGGCGAGGGCGCGGCGGGTGCGCGCGGTACGCGCCTCGGCGATCACATCCGGCGCCACCTCGAGCGGCGGCCGCCAACCCGGCCCGGCTATGTGCTCGGCCACGATCTCGTCGGCCAGGTCGTAGACCTTCGCCTCCTGCACATACGGCCGCAGCGTGCGGGCGATCCCGTTCCGCAGCTGCCGCCACTTCGCGGCGATCTCCGGGGTGGTGGTCATGACGCGTGCTCCAGGTTCTTCATCACGGCCCGCGGCACACCGTTGACCGTCACCCACTCCGCCAATCCGGCCTTCACCAGCCGACCGTCGTGGGCGGGTGCCTTCAGCCTGCGTCCTGCCGCGTCCACGCACGCCGCCCCGGCATGCGCGCGGCACGGGGGCCACGGGCACGGAACCTGCATCGCGGCGATCCGCACGGGGTCGCGGTCGCGGCCTCGGGCCTGGTTGTACTCGGGCGGGGGCTCGCTGCCCTGGCCGCGGGTGAGCGCCTTGGTGACGGTGCGGCCGTCGGCGATGTTCCGGATGGCCGCGCCGAGCTCGGCCCGGTAGGCCGTGGTGTCGTCGGCGGCCTCCGGCCGTGGGCTCGGCACGGGGTAACGCTCGAGCCGCTCATGTCGCATCTGCCGCACCCGCTGGCGAACATGCGCGGGCATCAGCCACTCGGTGGACTCCGAGTAGTGCGCGACGACCGCGGCGCGGGCGTCATCGAACGGGAGATCACCCAGCGCAAGGAGCCAGGCGGCGACGTCGGCCTGACCGATGGTGCGCCGGTCGTAGGCGGCGGCACACGACAGCAGGTCGATGATCTCGTCACGGTTCATTGGCGACTTCTCCGATGATCGTGATCGGGTGGGTGAATTCACCCGTAGGCGGCTGGTGCTTGAGCGCCTGGATGGCGGCGACGCGCTCGTCGGTGGTGGACCGCCGCGCCGCGGCGGCTGGCGCGGACCCGGTGCGCGCGACCGCGGGGGCGGCGTTCATGACCTCGTTGACCACCGGTGGCAGCGAGGAAGGATGGAGGCCGCGCGCCATCCACTGGGCCATGCCGCGGCGGATGTCGTCAGGCGCGATGCCCTCGCCGAGCATCTCCTTGATCAGCTTGGCGACGTGGCCGATGACGCGCTGAGGCGGGCGCTTGCTGCAGCGGTCGAGCCACTCGCCGACGAGCGTCTGCGCCGTGGCCTCAGGGGCGTCGCGGCGCGGCGCGGCCGTGCCCGCTGGAAGCGGAACGGGAAGGGGTCTGGGGAAAGGGGAATCCTCTACTTCACCACCGTAACTATTCCCCTTTCCCCTGGGCTCGCTCGGAACCCTCTTGGAAGTGGTTCGGGAAGGGGTTCGGGAAGGGGTTTCGGCAGCTTCGCTACCTGCGGAAACGTCAAAAGGGGGTGCAGGGTCGTTCAAGACGCCGCCGCCGGTGGCCGTGTCACCTGCCGTCGCGCTGGCGGGGGTGCCGTCGCCCGGTTCCGAGCCGCCGGGATCAGGGTCGCAAGTGGCAGCCGAAGGAGGTGCGGAACCCCCTGCGGAAGGGGTTCTGGAAGGGGTTCCGACGATTCGCTCCAAGTCCTCAATGAGCTTGGCGAGCTCCCGGTGGGTCTCCTTCTTCATCTCCTCCACCGGGAGCCGGCGCAGCTCCTCCAAGATCGCGGCCTTCAGAACCCGGGACGACAGCATGTGGATCTGCTCGACCGCGGCCTTGAAAACGTTCGGCTGGGCGTACACCTTGTCGCGCCGCATCAACGAACGGACCAAAAGCTCCTCGGCGTCCTCGTCGATGACCACGAACGGCCTGGGCTTGGCCGTTGCGAGCTCTCGCAGATCCCGTTCAATATCCTCGACCGTCAAGCCTCGGGCCTTCTTCGACCATCGGCGCACACGGAGAGGGATCACGCCGCAGTGCTGCAGGTCGTTCTGGGAGAGCAGGAACATATAAAGACGCTGGCTGCCAGGGCCGAGGTTGAGGAAGTCTTCGTCTTCCCAGATGGAGGCCATCAGCCGAGCGTGGCTACGCGCCATATGATTCCCCCCGGGGTTCTTTAGAAAGGGATATTCGCGGGGTGGTCACTGGTTTCCTTGAGGAAACGCACGATGATTTACAGTCATCTGCCACCCGCCAACGTTTCGACTTGTTCGACTGCCAGGATCTCGCCGCCAACTGCCACGCGGCCGCCAACGAGGAGCTCTCGATGGCCCTCACAGACCTGGTGATCGAATGTGCATTCACCTGAACATCTAGGACAGTTGCCGATCTTGACGCGGCTACTCGCCCGGTTGAAACACGCTCCAATCTCGTTGCGGTCCCCCATGCAGCACATTCCCGGCGGGACAGTCGCGTTGTGCTTGAACTCGTAGGCGATCCTGGCAGCCTCTTCGAAAATCCTTGACTTGTCCCAGGACGAACTTTCTGGGTAAACAACCTTGCAGTACTCTTCCCAGCTTCTCTGCTGACTGTCCGTCAACCCGAAGAAGCCGCCCACTATCTCGTCTTCGAGCTTTTCCTCTTCTTGGACGATCTTGATAGCCCGCAAAAGCAGTTCCGTTTCGCTCGGCTCGCGGCCCGGGTGGGTTTCCTCCCACTCCTGACGCACGAGCTCGAAAGCTCGCTCCCCGCCGTCTGGAAGGTCTTGAAGGTGCTTCCTCATCAGATCGAGCCGACGCCCATAGGTGCCGATCTCGGTTACAGCGATGGCGACTGCCAGGACTAGCTCATTGGCAACCGGTTTGCCGATCCAGCGGTTAACTCCTTCAGCGAGGGTCATGTAGTACGCGACCTCGGTATCGCTGATGTCGAGTTCCTCACTCGTTTTGCACGCTCGGTCGTACAGAGCTGCGTCGTCTTCTGACGTTCCATCTGAGTAGTGCGTGCCAGCGCCGACCAGTTCTCGCGCCTGTTCCTGCAGCTCGGAGACCTTCCGCCATGCGATGCCGCACATGTAGCGGAACACGTCGCCGGACTTGACCTTCTTAGTGGTCATGGCCTTGTTGAGGCAGTCGATGAGGATTTCGGCGGGAAGGCCGGCGGCGATGAAGCGGTCGACGGCGGTCTCCCAGTCATCGGGCCTGGGGATGGGCGTCTTGTTGCGGCCGCCGGTGGTGTGCCAACGGTTCCAAGCTTCGTCGAAGGCTCGCCGTGCGCGCTGGCGCTTGGCGAGGTCGTTGAGCATCCGGTCAGCGGCGACGGAGATGGCTTTGGCCCAGCGGAGTGCGTCGGCTTCGACTTGGGCGACCAGTGGAGCGTCTGGTGGGATGGCGGCTTTGCCGGTGTTGCAGTCTCGGCAGGAGGCCACGAGGTTGGACGGCTCGTCTTTGCCGCCTAGGGCGACGGGGACGACGTGTTCGATGACGAGTTCTGTTTCGGCTGCTTTCAGTCCGCAGTACCGGCACTTGAAGCCGTCCCGCCGGAGGATCTGGAAGCGGAGTGATTTGGAGATGGCCAATGAGGGCTCCGGGGGTTTAGCGATCAAAGTTTGTGTACACCAATGTACACCAAGAAGCCCATGGGTACACTGGCGCCATGGTCCAGGCAGCTCAGGAACTCAGCACGCGCGATGTCCGTGCCAACCTGGCACAGGTCATCAATGACGCCGCAGCCCGCGGTGTAGTCACCTTCATTACGTCTAGAGGCCGGCGCATAGCAGCCGTCGTACCTGTACACGTTGCGGAGGCCGTGGTAGAGGGGAAATCCCTTTGACACGCCGCCCATAGGCCCGGTCACGACAAGAGCAGCTCTAGCCACCGCTCAGGTCCTCCTCTTCGCCGTTTTCCTCGAGGCCGAGCGGCAGTTCGGCCTGCCCCGGAACCGGCCGCCGCGGCACCGACACGGGCCGGGCCGGCGCACGCACCCAGCGCTGCCCTGACTGGGTGGTGATACCGAGGAGCTCTCGGCAGCGGGGGCCGATGTGGTAGCCGAGGGAGGTTTGGTCGGTGAGACGGCGGTGGCAGCGGCGGCACCGCGCCTCTCCCCCGCCGCTGTGCTCGACCGGCCCGTCCGGCTGCTGCGGGGCGGGCACCGGGAACAGTGTGCTCATGGCGTCACGTCGCCTCCCGGCCGCTGCTCGGCGAGGCGCTCGACCACCCGCGCACACGCTTCGACGGCGCGGTTGAAAACGGCCACCCGCCCGTCGCCGCCGGTGGTGGTCATCTTGAGCTCGCGGATCTTCGCGGCTGCCTCGGCGGCGAACTCGCGGCGGACATGCTCCCGATGCCTGTCGAACTCGGCGGCGACGAGGCGGGCGATGCGGAGCGCCTCGTCAGGGAGCCGGAGCGGTTCTGGTGTCGTCATGGGTGGGATGCTCGGGTGTGTCGGGCTGGTCGGGGTCGAACAGCGGTATCTGGCCGGGTATGACGTCCCGGGTCTGGCAGTAGCGGCAGGCGCGGCGGTGGGAGGTGAGCGCCGGCTCGCCGTCGACGATCGCCGCCGCGCACGGTTCGGGGAGCGGCCGGCTCATGAGCGGCCTCCCCGGCGCCTGGCCACGTTTCTGGCGATGAGGGCCATGGCGATGACCGGCCACAGCAGGGTGACGAAGACCAGGAGCATGGCCCGGTAGACGCCCGGGGGGATCCCGGCGTCGCGTGCCGTATCCTCGACCAGCTGGTGCCGGAGGATGATGAGGGCGGCGTAGAGCAGGCCGAAGGCGTAGGCGCCGTACACGTACAGGGCGGCGAGCGGGTGGCCCGGCATCAGATGCTCCCCAGCGCGCCGAAATCGGGCAGGACACGAGCCCCGTCCGCTCTCCCCCACAGGTGGAGCGCGTGGGGGTGGTGGTTGATGTGGCGGTCGGCGGGCGGGAACACCTGGTACGCCTCACGCTCGGGGCCGAACACGCCGTCCTTGAGCGCCTTCAGCTCGGCGTAGGTGGGCATGCGGTCCTCGAGCGCGATGGAGGCGTGGATCCATTCGGCGCCGTCAAACGGGGCTTGGGTGACGATGACGGAGCCGGCGGGCCGCTGGCCGGGTGGGCGTAGCTGTATGGCGACACCGGCCGTGCCGAACGGCATCGGCGGCCGCGGATGGTGTCCGGCGCGGCGCAGCACGGTGGCGAGGCGCGCCAGGTCGCAGTCGAGTATGGGTGTCATGACGCGAGCTCCCGGGTCTGCTGGTTGCGTTGGCGGGCGAGGCGGCGCCGGATGGTTTTGCGTTCGTCCTCGTTCGAGGCGCCCCAGATGCCGTGTTCGGCGTGGGTGATGGCGCGGGCGAGGCAGTTCTTGGTGACAGGGCAGGTGCGGCAGATGCGTTTGGCCGCGTCCTCGCGCAGCTTGCGGTCGGCCGGGCGTTCGTTTTCGGGGCCGAAAAAGAGGCGGAGGTCTGCTCTGCGGCAGGCGGCGCGGTCGGTCCACGTCCAGTCGTAGCCGCCGCTGGTTGCTGGCCTGGGCGGCGGGGGCGCGGCGGGTGGTGTGGCCGGTTCCGGTTCGGGTTCGGGCGGGTCGAGTAGGCCGAGCGCGTCGAGGACACGGCGAAGCTGCTCACGGTCCCCGGGGTGGTGGGGGTGGGGGCAGCCGCCGGGGTGGCCGGGCTGGCAGGGGTGGGTGAGGGCGACACCGGCCAGGCGGAGCGCGGCAGCGTTGCGCTGCTGCTCGCTGGGCGGATCGTCGGCTCCGAGCAGGGAGACGAGCTCGTTGAGCTCAGGGTCCTTGCTGCGGTTGGGGGTGCGGCGGCGTGCCACGGGTGCTGCTCTCCTGTGGTGCGTGCTCGGGCGGTGCGCGGGGCCGGGCCGGTCGGGCCCGGCCCGAGGCTAGGAGGCGAGGCGGACCGGCATGAGCAGATGCCTGTAGACCTGCTCCCCACCGTCCTCGCCTCCGCTGGTCTCGCCACCGGTGCCGGGGGTGACGACGGCCGGTTTCGCCGGTTCGGTCATGCGTAGCGTCACCGTCTTGGTCTTGCAGCCGGTGACGGCGTCCGTCAGATACAGCGGCTGGAAGGCGATCTCGATATCGCCGCTGTGCTTGACCTCGAGCGTCTCCGCGGCGCGTGTTTCGTCGCTGTTGACCCGGACGGTGACCGCACCGGCGGTGAAGGTGAGGCGCACAGGGGTGTGTTCTCTGGCGGCGGCGAGGGAGACGCGCCGGACGGCGTCGGCGAACTCCTGGGCGGGAAGCTCGGCCGACACCGTGTAGGCGTCCGCCTGGGCGAGGAGTTTCCGCCATTCGGGGAACTGGGTGTCGACCGCGCGCAGGGTGATCGTGCGGGTGCCGGTGGCGACGGCGAGGAGGTTTTCGTCAGCGCCGATGGTGGCCTCGCCGGTCAGGCCCTTGGTGAGGGCGGTGAGGGTTTTGGCGTGGGCGACGATCCGAAGCCGGTCGCTGGTGTGGGGCTGCCAGGGGAGGGTGCGGGCGGCGAGCCGGTAGCGGTCGGAGGCGGCGAGGGCGATCTGGCCGCTCTCGGTTTCGACGAGGATGCCGGTGAGCATGGGCAGGGTGCCGTCGTTGGAGGCGGCGACCGCGGTCTGGGCGATGGCGTTGTGGAGCTCGGCGGCATCAACGGTGCCGGCCGCGTCCGGCACGGCGGGGAGCGTCGGGTATTCGTCGGCGGGCAGGGTTTGCAGTCCGAACTCGAACCGGCCGCAGACGATCGTCGCCTCGGTGCCGCCGAGGGCGAGGTTGATGGGCTGGTCGGCGGGGAGGGCTTTGACGATTTCGGCGAGGACGCGGCCGGGGAGGATAACCCGCCCGGGCTGGCTGATGTGGGCGGGGAGGGTGGCGCGGGCGGAGGTGCTGGTGTCGAACGCGGCCACCGTCAGCCGGTCGCCGCCGGCGTCGAGGACGAGCCCGGTCAGGACGGGGATGTGGGGTTTGGCGGGGAGGACGCGGGCGGCCCAGGTGACCGCGTCGCGGAGGTCCGTCGGGTCGAGCACGATTTTCACGGCGTGTGTCCTTTCAGTTGTGGATGGCGTCCTCGTAGGCGGCGATCAGCTCGGCCGAGAGCCGCCCGCGGACGGGCACGTCGATCCCCTGCTCGCGGGCCCAGGCGCGGACCCCGGCGGCGTCGTACGTCCCTGTGGGCTTGCTGCGGCTGCGGCGCTGGGCGCGGAGCTGCCTGATGCGCGTCTGTAGCTGCTTGATTTCGCGGTCGATCGCGGCGATCGTCTCGCGTCTCCGGGCCACCTCGTCGTGGCGCCGCTGCGCCTCGGTGATCTTGCCGCGTAGGCGGTTGATCTGCTGGGTGGTGCGGCGCAGCGTCTGCTGGACGTCGCGGTCTGGCAGGGCGGCGGCGACGGCGAGGAGCGCATCGACGCTGTCGATCTCTGTGATGTTCGGGCTATTCGGGCTATCGGTCATGCGTTCTCCTCTTGCGGGTGGACGGTGATCGTGCAGTTGAGGGCGTCGGCGTAGTCCTCGACGGTGGAGGCGCGCACGACGGCCGGGCGGGAGCGGGCGTAGACGCAGAACATGTAGACGGCGCCGAAGGCGACACGGCGTGCGTCGGCGACTGTTTTGTGTCCGCGGCGCTCGGCGCGTTCTGCGAGCGCCGCGGGTATGTCCAGGCCGGTGGCGATGATGGTGCCGCTGCTGTCGCGCAGGGCGATGGTGTGGCCGATGGCGTGGGCGTAGTCGACAGCGCGGCCCCAGCGGGGGCTGCATGCGCCGCGTTCCCAGCGGGAGACCTGGGGTTGGGCGGCGCCGAGGGATTCCGCGAGTTGCTGCTGGGTGATGTCGCGTGCGGCACGAAGCTGGGGCATGACGGTTCCGGGTCTAGGCACTGTGCAGCTCCTGGCTGGCCTGTTGCTGTAGTGCAGTGAGGGCGGCGGCGTAGCGCTGGACCTGGCGGACGGTGACGCCGAGCTCGAAAGCGATCGCCTCGTTGCTCGGGCGGGGGCGGAGGGCATCGAGCTGGGCGTACCGCTCGAGCATGCGCCGACCGCTCGGGCTGGTGGGGACCCAGATCCGTTCGGCGGGCTGGACGGTGCGGGGGAACTTTTCGAGCGTGCCGTGGACGCTGTGCCACTGGTGGCAGCTCGCCCTCAGACCCCGGCCCTTGTGCGTGCCCGGGCGCCCGCAGCAGACGCAGTTGACGGTGCGGTACCGCCTGGCCATCACGCATCCACCTCCGGCCAGCGGACCGAGCCGAGCGCGGCACGATGCGTCGACGGCATGGCCGCGAGCGGGCAGCCCAGGTAGTCGGCGCCCATCGCGGCCAGCACCACCGCGTCGGCCAGGTTGTCGTCCCCGCCGGTTTCGTACTGGGGGAAGCGGCGGGTGACGGCCTCGATGACCGCGCCCTTACCGCTGGCTGCTCCTCCGGCGCGGCCGAGGGCGTACCGCTTGAGCGCGGTGGGGGTGACCTCGGCGACGGGCACGTTGGCGGCGCGGGCGAGGTGGACGATGCGCCACCACAGGCCGGCCCGCTCGTTAGCCCCGCCGTATGCCTTGGAGAGCGCCGGCTGCTCGACGACGAGCAAGGCAGGCATCGGGTTGAGGATGCCGGTGATGATCGTGTCGGCGAGGTCGAGCAGCGCGTCGGCCCGTTCGTGCAGATGGAGTTTGAGGATGCCGGTTCGGCCGACCCGGTGGCACCAGCCGTGGTTGTCGGCGAGGCCGGTGCCGGTGAGGGAGATGTCGGCACCGACGATGCGGGGCGTGCTGGTCACTGCTGCTCCTCGATGGCTCGGCTGCGGGCACGGTCGGCCCAGTCCGCGGCCGCCAGGAACGCCATGCCGATCCGCCGCGCCGTGCCCGGCTCGAGCGAGATGACGTCTCCGCCCCAGACGTGGGGGTGGTCGACGAACACGCACGAGCTGGTGTCGGAGGGGTCGTCGACGCGGATGGTCCACGTCTCCGCGGGCTGCCAGACCGGGCCGGGCAGGCTGTCCGACGGTGGGGCGATACGGTCCGGCCGCGGCTTGACGGCGGTGTCGATGTCGGCGACCAGCCCAGCGGCTTCGCGGCGGACCGCTGCGAGGGCAGCAACCAGCGTGTGGTGCGGGGTCGTCACGGCTTCTTCTCCCCGCTTCCGCTGATGCTGGTGATGGTGACGTGCATCTTGGGAGGGCGGCCCCAGTCGACGGCGCGCACGAGCCTCGCCCGCGGCACCACCGGGTAAAAGGTCACGTCGGTGTCGCCGCAGGAGCACCTCCACTGGCCGCGCGCCAGGCCGACGGTGTGGGTGGTGCCGCTGGTGGTGACGTGGGCGCGCATGACGTGCGGCCCGGCGGCGCCGGGTTCGGTCCCGGCGTAGACGACGGTGATTCTCATCGGTCGGTGTCCGTGGTCGTGGTCGTGGTGGTGGTGAGTTCGCCGAGGCGGTCACGCAGCGCCGCGTTCTCGGCAGCGACGATCTCCAGGGCGCGGCGTGTGCGCAGCAGATCGCCCTCGTAGCTCGACAGGCCCAGTGCCCGCTCGGCGGCGACGGCGGCGTCCCCCGGACGTCCCTCGCGGAGGTGCGTGGTGACCTCGTTGAGGCCGTCGGCGAGACGGTCGGCGAGCTGCCGGGCATGGTCGCGTTCCCGGCGGTACCGGTCGCGGTCGGCCCGCGCCTTGGCCAAATTGGCGTTCAGGCGCCGCCGGTAGCACCAGTGCTGGGCGGCGGTGATGCAGCCGACCGCGAGCGGCACCACGACGAGGGTGACGGTGGCGAGCACGCTCACCCGCGGGCCTCCTGCGCCTGGCCGTCGCCGCTGTCCCAGGGCCAGCATTCGCGGGCGGCGCGGTACAGCGTGTAGACCGCGCCCAGCCACGAGACGCCGGCGGTGAGCAGATCAGCCGACAGGTTGCCGGGGATCAGGAACGCGGCGCCGGTGCACCAGAGGGTGATGGTGACGAACATGAGGGTGATGCCGAGGTAGATCCGGTAGATCACGCGTTGCCTCCCATCAGCGAGCCGAACAGAAGCGCGGCGGGGCGGCCCGCCCACCCGTTGCCCTCGGCACGCCGGTCCTGCTCGAGCTGGTCGGCGATGTGGTCGGGCAGGGTGATGCCGTGCCGGTCGAGCAGGGCGCGCAGATCGTCGATGGTGGTGATCTCGCCGCGGGTGGTGCCGTGCCAGAACACCTCGATGTCGTCGCCGTCCGGGTCGTCCGCCGGCGGCCGGTCGAACGCCATCGCGAAGAAGGTCTCGAGGGGCCGGTCCCAGCCGACGGTGATTTCCCGGCCGTCCGGGGTGCCGGGCGGGTTGGGGATGGTGTGGCGGCTCATTTGGCGTCTCCCTTGGGTTTGGCGTGGCGGGGCTTGTACGGGCGGAACAGCCGCCAGATCCGGCGGATCACTGGTTCGGTCCTTTCTCGACGGGGTCCCAGACCGGGTTCCGCGGTTCCCCCGGCGGCGGCGCCATCAGCCGGTCGATCCGCTGCTGCAACTGGTCCGCATCGGGGGGGATGTCGAGGGGACGGGTGAGCCCGTCCCGCGCCTGCGCCTCGATCGGCTGCAGCGGCTGCGTCCCCGCGTCCGCTGGCGCAGGCCACACCTGCACCCCCGGCGCAGGATCGGGCGGCAGCGGCGGCAGCTCGGCGCCGATCCGCGCCAGCAGCTGGGCGAACCCCTCGGCGAGGGCGCGCTGCTCACCGGCGTGGTGCTCCTCCTGCGCCGCCTCACGCTCGAGCTGGGCAACCTCGTTTTGCAGGGTGTGGATCTGGGTGAGCTTGCGCTGGATTTCGTCGCGCAGGGCGGCGGCCCGCGCCAGATGCGCGCGCTCTGCGGTGGCGTGCGCGACGAACGAAGCGCTGTTGGTCTCGACGACGGCGCGCCGGGCCGCCTCGTTCGGGAACTCGACTAACGGGTTGTCCTTGAACATGCGTGGTCTTTCTGGTCGTTGGGGCTGGGGTGTGTCCCGGGCCGGGCCCCCGATGCCGGCCCGGGACACACGCGGAACTGGCGATCAGCCGTCTAGGCAGGTGTGGGCGACGCGGGCGGCGTTCACCTCGGCCCAGGTGCGGCCGCCGACATCGCTCACGCGGCCGCGGCAGGCGGCGCAGCGCAGCACCGCGTCGTCGAAATACATCGCGGCCACCGCCAGCTCGGCACCGCCGTCCGCGCGCTCGAACACCGCGCGCATCGCGCGCGCCTCCCGCTCAGCGCTGTCGGCGCGCCGCCGAGCCAGCTGGTAGTCGATCCGCGCCTGGTGGGCGTCGCGGCGGGCCTCCACCAGCTCCGCCTGGAGCCGCTCGACCTCGGCGCGGAGCAGCTCCGCCTCGCCGCCGAGGAGCATGCGGAGGCGGGCGGCGGCGGCGCGGACCTTCTGGCCGATGGTGCGCTCACGCATCGCCCACCTCCTCGCCGAGGATGGCGCGGGCTACGGGGAGCCCGGCCGCGGCGCTGGGGCAGTCCGTCCAGTCCTGCGTCCAGTACTCGTCGGCGGCCGCCTCGAGCCAGCCGGCGATCAGCTCCGCAACATCCGGCCGGAACACCACCGACACGTCTAAGGCACCGGTCATGCGCTGCGTGGACGCGGCGACGAGCTCCCGCAGGTGCGCGGCGGCGGCGCGCATGGTTTCTACCTGGGACGGCATCACTCACCGTCCCATTCGGCCGCGGCCTCACGATCGATGATGGCCTCACCCTCCGCGTAGCCGATCCCGGCCGCGCGCAGCGGCGGGCACGGCCACGTCACCACCTGCCCAGGCTCATTGACCTCGACCGGCGTGCAGGCCTGGCAGAAGGGGTCGCCGCCGAGGAGGGGCAGCTCAAACGGGTGCTGCGCGAGCAGAGCGGCCTGCTCTGCCGACGGGGTGAAGGCGGGCTGGCTCACCGCTCCTCACCTCCTGCGTCGAGGACCACCCGGGCGACATCCACGGCCCGGTCGAGCGACAGCAGCGCGTCACACTCCTCGACCTCACACGCGGTGCACCACCGGTGGTCCGGCGCCCGCGGATGATCGGGGTCAACCGTGTGTGCCTCGGCGAGGACCGCCGCCTGCTCCAGCCAGGCCGCGAGCGGACCGGCCAGGCGGCCGAGGCCAGCGCGGTGGTGCCGCAGGGAGTCAGCCGCGGCACGCAGCAGCACCTCAGGCGAGGTGATACTCATTTCCAGTAACGCTCCAGGTAGGCGAGGGTGATCAGGGCGGCGGCCCAGATCACGGCCTGGGCCGCCAGCTCTCCGGTGCTCACGCAGGCTCCTCGCCCGGCACGTCGCCGGCGCTGAGCCTGCGCAGGAACTGCTCCAGGTCCTGCTCCGATGCGGTCTCCGGCGTCACACCGCCGCTGTACCGCAGGAACGCCTCCTGCAGCTGGGGCATGGTGCCGGGCCAGGCGGCGACGATCTGCTGCCACAGCTCGCCCCGCCGCCCGTCATCGGGGACGGCCAGCTCGGCCGCCTCAGCCGCCTCGAGCTCGGCGCGCCGGGCCGCGATCGCCGCAGCCACCGGATCATCGTGGTCGTCCAGCGGGACCCCGGCGCGCTGGGCGCGGCGCCACACCTCCCGCAGCTCATCCAGCGTCGCCGCGCCGTGGGCGGCGGCGACGAGATCCTCGCTGTCCTGGCCGCCGGTGTCAGGGTCAGGCCGCGGCCCCTCAATCGCGGCCTGCCCCTCACCCGACCCGCCGACAGCGGCCACCGGAACACCAGCCCCCGTCGCCAGCACCCGCACCGCGCCCGACAGCACCTGGCCGGCCGTCGCCCCCCGCAGCTCGACCGCCACCACCGGGAAATGCTTCGTCTGGCCATTCGCGACACGGGTACGCTGCTCGATCCGCAGCCGCACCGGGATCAGCGCATCAGCACCGATCGACCCCTTCAGCACGTCGACCGCCGCGGCCATCTCATTCGCCGCGTAGTACGAATGCGTCTCAACCCGCCACGCACCGATGTCCGGCATCTCCGGCAGGATCACGTTGAGCCGCGTAGTGATCTTGCAGGCCGCGTCCCGCGGAGCGGTCTCCCAGAACGCATCACCCCACTTGGCGCGGCACACGCACGGCTGATCCGTGATCGTCTCGGTCATGCCGTCGCAACGGCGCTGCGCACCACCGCGCGTCCAGTACTCATACGACTGCGACAGAGGGTCCCCCGGCGGCAGAAGCGCATCCAGGCAGGTGGCCTCCGTGATCACCCGGTACTGCTGGGCGCCGTTCCCGAGCGGCTGCCACGCCTCCACCTGGCCGCCCCACACCTTGGCCGCGGCCTCCAGGTAGTGCTTGGCGTGGCTGGTGATGATCCACGTTGAGGAGCGCACCGGCCGCGGCTTGGGCCCGGAGCAGTCCGTGTAGCCGGTGCGGAGGCGGCCGAGCTCGCGCGCCTGCCGCTGCAGAGTGAGGATTCGTCCTGCCATGCTCAGGCCACCTCCTGGGCCTGGGAAGTCCGTGTGGGCGGGGTCAGGGCCTGGCCGACGACGTTCTTGGCCAGGCCGCTGTGGAACTCGGCAACCTGCCGAATGTGAAGAAAGGCCTCGAAGACCTCGTCACCGCACCGCAGCGGGTACAGCCTGTACCCCTCCGGGCGCAGGTGCAGCACGACACCGATCTCGTACGCGCGGGGCAGCTCGACGCGGGTGCCGTCGCGCAGCCACCCGTATTCGGCGCGGCGGTAGGCGGCCATCTGCACGCCGGCCTCCGGGTAGACGCCTTTGATGCCGCCGCCGTAGGTGCGCTCGCCCAAGGCACCGCCAGTCTTGGTGTCGCCGAGCAGCACCGCGTCGGCGGGGGCGCCGATCGCCTCGGCGATCAGCTCCGAGCGGAGCATGTAGTCGAGCGTCCCGGCGTACCCCTCGGTGTAGTTGGCGACCACCATCTCGGACGCCTCGAACTCCACCCGCCAGTCCCGCACGAACGCCTCGAAATTGGTGGTGTACGGCGCCAGCTCGGGGTCGGCGAGGATCTCCTCCGGGACCGGCTTGCCGAGGACCTTGGCCTCGATCAGCTGGTGCACCGCTGATCCGATCGCGGCCCGCTCGTCCTTCTTGCGGGTGTGGGCGTGGCGCAGCCAGTCGTAGGCTTCCTTGGCCTTGACGGGGTCCATGGACGCCTGCACCAGGCGGGGCAGGTTGTCCATGGCGGTCTGGGCGACGATGTTCCCGGCCCAGTGCGTGACCGCTTCTTTGGGCGAGCCCTGGCCGATGATCGTGGTCACCGACTTGAGGTATCGGCCGGTGACAGGGCACAGGTAGTAGCCCGACGCGGAGCGGCGGGGGATGCGGGCCGGGCCGACGGGCTGGCCGGAGCCGGTGCAGGGCACCGGCCCGGCCGCATGCTTGCGGATCGTCCCGGTCTTGTTGACCCGCTGCTGGGTGCCGCACGCGGGGCAGGCGGCACGCTCGGCGCTCACTTGGCGGCCTCCTGCCTGGCCGGGCGGGTGGCCGGCACCAGACCGGTGATCACCACATCACGGTCCGGCAGGTGCAGCACGTCACCCACCTTCAGCTCGCGCACCTTCACCGGCCACCCCCGTACGGCGGGCGGTAGTCGCTGACCAACGGCCGCAGCCAGAGCCGCGCTTCACGCGCGGCCGCGCGCTCGGCGTCCCGCCACCGCTGGCGGCTACGCCACCAGCCGGCGATACGGCGACGAACCGGGCCCATCTGCTCGACGGGGCGCGGGGCGCTCACACTCACGCCACCTCACCCCCAACCGTGTCCTCGGCAGGCTCCTCGGCGCGGTCAGCGATGGCGAGCTCGGCGCACCGGCGCTGCCAGGCCGCGCACAGCTCCTCGACCCACTCGGCAGGAGGCATGGGTGTGGTCACTCCCCCACCCCCTCGGCCACCGGCGCCGGCCGGTACTCCAAAACCAGCGGGCCGCGCGCCTTATTGACGTCCTCCCAGCGGGTCAGCTCGCCGTCGGAGCTGGCGCCCACGAGGTACAGGCCCCGCAGGGCGCGGCCGGCGACCCGGACCGCATGCCAGCGGAAACCCCGGCCGTCCCTCCAGATGTCGCCCGGCTGCGGGGTGCCGTCGGCCGGCACCAGCCGGTCGACGGAGACGGCGCCGGTGCGGCGGGGGATGCCGATCAGGTGTCCCTGCAGGTCGACCACGAACCGGTCGCCGCGAACCTCCACGACCGTGGTGTCGTGCAGGGTGATGTTGGCCGTCTCGCCGATGACCAGGGGGTTGTCCAGCCGCCGGGGGGCGCCGGCGCGGGTGGGGGTGGTTTCGGCCAGCAGCGCATCGGCGCGCTCGGCCGCGGCGATAGCCCGCTCGTCGATGGGATCGGCGGCGACCCGGGCGGCCTCGGCCGGGGTCAGGTTTGGGTGGTCGGCGGCGACGAGCGCCGCGGTCAGCGCGGTGCGGGCGAGCGGCGGCAGCGGTCGCAGGGCGTGGGCGACGGCGTGCAGGACTCGGTCGCCGGGCTGTGGAGGGGGTACTGTAGGGGTCAACGTCCCAGCTCCTTTCGATGGGTGAGGTGCTGGATGTCGTGGCCCCCGTCTACGGGCGGGGGCCTATGCACGTCGCGGGTTTCAGGTGGCGCTGGGAGCGCGCCGCCGGCCGCGGCCAGATGTCTTGGCGGGTGTGCGCTTCTTGCCGGCGGGGCTGGGCAGCTCGCGGATGGACCGCACTCCCCACGCGTCGGCGATCTCTTTGATCTGCTGCAGGGTGAAGCCGTAGGCGCGGCCACGCCAGGTGAAGGGGATCTCGCGCCGCGCGGCCTTCTTCTCCAGCACGGCGACCCCGACGCGGAGCATGTATGCGGCTTCATGCTTGTCGTAGATGACCCGGGGTAGCCGGTGGACGCAGTCGCAGACGTTCTGCTCCTCGTCGAGGAGATCGTCGAGCTTCACGCCGAGCGCTTTGACGATGGCGTGGAGGGCTTTGGGGGTGGGGCCGAACGTTCCCCGTTCGATCCGGCTGATGATCGTCCGGTCCATGGGGTGGCCGTTCTTGGTGCACAGCTGGGCCAGATCGTCCTGGCTTAGGCCCTGGCGCTCCCTCAGCTCTCGCAACCGGTGGCGCGAGAAGGGGAGACCGAGGCGCGCTCTTCCTGCCATGACCGCACACTAACGCTCGGTATCGAAATCGTGCAACATGCTCGCTCATCATGCCCGCAATCGATACTGACATGCGACTTTTCCGGCAACAAAGTCACCGGTAGACGTGCACGCGTGGCCACTTACGGCCTCCGAGCTGCCTCCGCGGCCCAACACGACCGCTCATCATGCACGCTTCCAGGACACTAGTTGCGATCTTCAGCGTGTACACAGCGCCCACGATGTGCACTTGGTCCTCATGAGCGACTTTCTTGCAGGTCAGACCGGAGTTCCTTTAGGGCTAACAGGGGTCCCCAGCGAGCGGTTATGTGCGGTACAGTGCGGTACAGTGCGGTCGGTCGTTGCCGTAAATCTGCCGTACATGCCCTGGAGGTCCGCTTGCGAAACCCGCGAGACGACACACCCCTCGGCTACCACCTAGACAAGCGGCGCCAGGAACTGCAGCTGTCGTGGGAAGAGGTCGCTGACCGGGTTGGTGTCACCACCGGGCACCTCCGGCGCATCCGCAAAGGGCTAGCCCGCTTCTCCGCACCTGTAGAGGCCCGGCTGGAGGACGTGATGGGCTGGCAGCCCGGCAGCATCCGGGAGATCATGAAAGGCGGCCGGCCAACACTTCGCGCCCCCCAACCGGCGGGCCAGCTCGCGATCGAACTCGTCGATCTCGGCGACGGGAGCACGGTCACCGTCCCAGTGCCGCCTGGGCTCTCAAAGCACGCCAGGAGCATCGTGGTTGAACAGGCGAGGAAAATCGCGGAGCAGCTGGCGGGGATTGAGGGATTAAGGCACACACGCCATTAGCGCATGAAAACCTTGATCACAAAGATTACCAATGTTACAGGTCTTGCGGCAAGATTCGGAAAGGAGCAGTATATACGGGCATCTCTAACGCCTAGTTGCAGGAGGCACAAAGTCGTGCTCCGCGTCCACACCCGGCTGGTCCCTCCGGAGCTCTTAGCAGGATGGCTAACCCTGTTCCGGCTGTGGCCCTGCTGTGGAACGGTACACACCTATATGTCTGAAGGCCACATCCACCCGGCGCTCGCCACCGAAATCACCCGCCTCGCCGAACAGATCAGCGTCAGCGCCAACCTCGTCGCGCTGACAAAGCCGCGCACAACGCCGGCGCTCAACGTCCGGTACCACCGCGTCCGGAACCTGCCCGAAGGCAAGATCGCCGTCGCCGAAGTCGACGCCGCCACCGACACCGCGCACTTCCGCGTGGCAGCCGACATGATCACCAAGGAAATGGCCGACGCGCTCGCCGTACACGCGACCCGGGTGTGCTACCAGCTCGCACCCGCGCACAAGCTCGCACCCGAACTCCAGTAACGCGCCCCCGCAAAAGGGCATTCAGAAGGGGAGGGCTGAATGGCGTACGCGGAGAGGCGCGGTAAAACCTGGCGCGCACGCTACAAGGAACCAGACGGAACCTGGGGGTCCGAGTCCGGTTTCCCCACCAAAACCGCTGCTCTCGCCTACGGCCGCGAACAGGAATCCCGCATCCGCCGCGGCGACTGGACAGACCCCAAAGCCGGGCAGATCACGCTCGCCGACTTCATAGAGCAGAAGTACCTGCAGGCGCTCGACGGCGCCCCCAACACGGTCGCCAGGCACGAAAGCCACATCGGCCGCCACATCCTGCCGAAGTGGGGGCGCTGGCAGCTCGGCGAGCTGGTGATGGCGCACGTGGAAATCAAGGCGTGGCTCAAGGATCTCCGCCAGGAGTACAAGGCGACGACGGTTGCCAGCATCTTCCAGGTGCTCACCGCGATCATGGACACGGCTGTGGAGGCGCGGCTCATCCCCGCCTCGCCGTGCCGGAGCATCAAGCTCAAACTCGACGGCTACGAGACCTCGCGCGGGCTGGTCGCCACGCCCGTGCAGGTGCTACGCGCCGCGATGCGGCTCCACCGGATACGCCACCGAATCCGCCGGCAGGGCGGCCTCACCGAGCTCGTCCTGTGCCTGATGGCCTTCTACACCGGCGCACGCTGGGGAGAACTGGTCGGCCAGACCCGGAACGAGTACGACCAGGTCAACAAGGCCATCTGGGTCGTGGAGCCGCTGAAGGAGGTGTCCGGCCGCCTGTCCAAGGGCGGCCGCCCGCTCGACGCGCCCCCCAGCACGCCGAGAAAACGGCCGGCCCGCGACGGCGGCACCAAAACCCCGGCGGGCACCCGCTGGATCCACCTGCCGGACTGGCTGGCGGCACTGTATGAGGAGCTGCTGGCCTCACACCAGCATCGGTTCGTGTTCGTGGGGCCGCTGGGCGGGATGATGTACCGCACCAGCTATCGAGCGGTGTGGCGGCGCGTGTGGGACGGCGACCCCGGCAACCAGGACCCGGCGTTCCACGCGCCGATCCTGCCCGGCCTGACGTTCCACGAGTCCCGGCACACGCTGCGCACGTGGCTGGCGGAGGACGGCATCCCCGAGGTGGCCCGCGCGGCCCGGCTCGGCCACAAGCTGCCGGGCGTGGCCGACGTGTATGAGCACGTCACGCCGGCCATGATCGGCCGGACGCTGCGGTGCCTGACCCGGCGCTGGCACCAGTCCATCCGGGATCTGCGCCCCGACGAGCGGGAGCTGCTGGTGACGCTGGTGCCGTCCCTGGCGGGTGAGGTGGAGCGGGCGATGTCCGCCCGCCGCAGGCGCGGCGGGGAAACGATCTCCCAGATCTCTCCCATGCAGGTGGGAAGGCGCCCGGTTGTGTCGGCCTGACCTGCGGTTTCGCCGCCGCCGGGTGCGGGTGATCACTTCTTCCACAAGATGTGGCCGTGCCCTTGGTGAGCTGGGCGGGTTCGCAAAACCGCTGCTCACGTGCGGTTGTGGACCGCCGCTGGCCGCCGTAGACCGCCGCTGACCGCACAGGTGATCTCCCATTCGTCTCCCATCCGTCTCCCACATGGGAGACGCCCCGCACCCACGCCGCCACGGCGATCCGCGGCACGCGGGTGCGGGGCGCCTGCACGGCCAACGGGCTGGGCTCCGCGCACGGCCATGCGCTCCCTGGAGCCCGCCACCGGCCTGAAACCGGAACCCCTCAACCAGGTAACGAGGTGCGCTACGCCTGCACGCTCTCGTCTGCGCCGCGACGATACCCGCAGGCAGCACACCAGAGCGCTCGATTCACACCCTTTGACGCGCTTTTACAGGCTTTGACCCGAAAGGTCGTCGGTTACGATCGAAGATGCTTCTGATCCACGCGAAGGGGCCCCAGCCCGCTCCGGCTGGGGCCCCAACGCTCTACCGCGTCTGCCTCGAGTCCGTCAGGCCGCCGGCCAGTTTCTCACCTGGTCGAGGAACTCCCGCCACTCCCCCGGCGTGACCGTCAGGTACGGCGCGCTCGGGTTCTTCGAGTCCCGGATGGCCACCCCGCCGCCGGGCAGGGCCGCCGCTTCCACGCAGTTCTCCTTGGTTCCGCTGTAGCTGCTCTTACGCCAGTTGAGCCTGTTGTGCTTCTGATCCATTGCTCATGCTTCCATCTGCTGATACTTGCCTTGCAGCTCCGCCAGATAACCCACCGTCTCCTCAGGGGCCAGCGCCGACTTCACTGCCTGCTCGAAGAGCAAGTTATAGCTTTGAACATCATCCGGGTCTTCCACAAAAAGCGACTTTGTTCCTCCTTCGAGATAGACCATCGGAGCGTCCCCCTCGCCGGGGAAGTCGAGGATGACGAACGGCCCGTTGATAGCGGCATGCGCGCCGGCGCTGAACGGGATCACCTGGATCGTGACGTTCGGCCAAGCCGCGGCGTCGATCAGATGCTCGATCTGGGCACGCATCACCTTGGGCCCGCCGACCTGCCGGTGCAGCGCCGCCTCGTCGATGATGGCCCACAGCGTGGGCGACTGCTCACGTGTCAGGATCTTCTGGCGGGTCATCCGGGCCTCCACCCTTCGGGCAACCACCTGCGGTGTCAACCCCTGCTCTGCGCGGATTACCGCGGTGGCGTACTCCCTGGTCTGGAGCAAGCCGGGCACCAGCAGCCCTTCGAATGTCCGGATGGTTGAAGCGCCTTCCTCGTATCCGGGCAGTGCCGTGGGGAAGACGTCGCGGTAGGACGTCCACCACGCCTTTTCGTGGGTCTGGCGGACAAGTTCGAGGATGGCCTCCCGGTCCTTGCCAGTCACGCCGTACAGGTCCAAGAGCGCTACGACGTTGGCCTCTTTGGCCTTCTTCCATCTGTTGAGCTCAATGTAGGACAAGCTGCCTTTGGACCAGCCCAGGCGTTCGGTGACCTGCTCGACGGTGAGGCCAGCTTCCTTGCGTCGTTTGACCAGCTCCTGGGCGAGATAGCGGAGCCGGATCGTGGAGGTCATCGGTGTGCGGCCTTCCTTGCTGCGGGGGTGGTAGGCGGTCGTGTAGGCGGTCGCAGACAAATTGACTTTCAATTTGGTCTTGAAATGATTGTGCCTCACCGACACGATGGGAGGGAACCCATCACGTCCAGCGAGGCAACGATGACGCTCCCCAACCGCAGCCTACCCATCCGCCCCACCCGGAGGGCGCTCTTCGGGACGACGCACGAACGTCCCAAGCCCAGGCACCTTCTTCACCAGCCCCTCGTCCTCCAGGTGACCCAGCACCTTCCGCGCCGTGTTCAGCCCGATGCCGAACTCCTGCATCAGCTGCTGGAGGGACGGCACCGGGAAACCCGGCTTGTAGTCCCCGGCGGCAATCCGCTCCTTGATGATCTCGGCCACCTGTACCCAGAGTGGCCGGTCCAGGTCCGGCGTCCATTCGCGCATGCGGAGGAACCTAACCAGCCCTACCAGGGCTTATTCAGCCTGGACCAGTCAGGCCCAGGCGCACCCAGGCAGGGCAGGGTGGGGCATGCCCAGACAGAGTCGCAACTCTGTGTAACCGTCGTGGGGGGTGGAGAGCGGTGATCGAGCTCACCTGGGAGATCCCCCGCCAGTGGGAGGCCGTCGGCATCGTCCGGCGGGACGTCTGCAAGCTCCTCGCCGACTGGGGCATGGAGAGCGACGCGCCAAGCGTCGCGGTGATCATCTCCGAGCTGCTCACCAACGCGCTCCGGCACGGGGCGGGGACCGTCACCCTCTGCCTGGCCCGGCACGGTGAGGGCATCCGGGGGGCTGTCTCCGACCACGGGGCAGGGACGCCCCGCAAGATCGAGGCCGCGGGCGACGCCGAGCACGGCCGCGGCCTCGCGATCGTCGACGCCTACACCACCGCCTGGGGCGTCCACCCGCTCGCCTGCGGCGGCAAGCAGGTGTGGTTCGACTACAAACCAGCAGGGAGCCCGGCATGAACGAGGAGAGGCTCCTGCAGATCATCCAGGTTGATCACCCGGGCTGGAGCATCAGCCGCAGCAGCTCCGGCTGGGTGGCCACCCGCCTCACCCCGGCATCGCCCAGGGCCCGCGCACACGGCGCGGTCGACACCGTGAGCTCTGCCACCCTCGCCGGCCTTGCTGGCCTGCTGAGCCAGCAGCTGGCGATCGACCAGCGGCACCGTACCTGAGACTCCCGGCGGCAGCCACTGCCACCGGGCGCGGGGCGCGGCGGCGCAGACACCAGCCCACGTGGGGAGGGCCAGGGCGGCGCCGCCGCAGCCCCGTCCAACCAGACCGCCCGGCCGGGCCCCACACCCGACCCCAGCCCGGCCGGGCTCAACCACGAAAGGGGAGAGGGGAGAAACGATGGTCCACCGCAAACCCGGCCCAAGCCCCGGGCCCCGCCTGCTCGCGGCGATCGTGATCTGCGCCCTGGCGATCGCCGCCACCGCCGCCATCCTGACCAAGATCACCTAGGGAGAGTTTTGTCCACCCTCCGCACCCCGAGCACCTGCCGCATCTGCGGCACGGACTACCACCAGCACCCAGACACCCCCCGCATCCCGCACCAGCGCGGGCAGGCATGCGCGGCCTGCGTCCCAGTGGAGGACGCGCTCGCCCACGTCGCCGTGGAACTGCGCCGCCTGGAGCGCGTGCTGGACGTGGTGGTGGAGCGCGTCATCCGCACCGCCACCGCACCGGCGGTCGTCCTCGCGCGGGCGCTGATCCGCACGGCCCGCGCCGAACTCGCCCCACCCCAATAACGCGCGCGGCCCCCGAGCGGCGATCACAGCGCCACACGGGGGCCGGGCCCACCACGGGCCGCCACCCCTGACCTGACCAGGAGTGACCAGTGACACACAATAACTACCCCATCACTCCGCCGCTAGCCCCGGCGGAGACCAGCACCCTCCCCGACTGGGTCACCAACCCCCCGATCCTCCTCATCATCGCCACCGCCACGGTGGCCCTCGCCGTCCTCATCACCGCCGCCGCGCTCACCGCACGGCTCGTGCGGCGCATCCGCCGGCCCGCCGAGGACATGCTCACCCTCGGCGTCGCCGCCCTCGCCACCGGCGTGTCCGCCCAGGGCATGTGGCGGTTCTTCGAGGACAAACTGGGCATAGACGGGCCGCTGCGGATCATGCTGTTCGCCTTCATCGAGCTGGCCGTCGCCGCATCCGCCATCCGGGCCCGCCGGAACATGCGGGACACCGGCTCCGCCGGCATCGACGGCATCGCCGTCTGGGCGCTCGCCTCCCTCACCGCGACGCTGTCCGCCATGGACGCGCGCAGCACCGCCGAGGCGCTGTTCCGGCTCGCCGCCCCGCTGGTTGCCGCCTGGCTGTGGGAGCGCGGCATGGCCGTCGAGCGGCGCCGCATCACCGGCCGCCGCCGCATCAACTGGCGGATCACCCCCGAGCGCATCCTCGTCCGCCTCGGCCTCGCCGAGGCCACCGAGCGCACCGTGGGCGAGGTCGACACCCAGCGCCGGATCACCCTGGTGGCGCTGGCCGCCGAGCGGCTGCGCTACCTGCGCACCATCCAGGCCGCCCACTGGCGGATCCGCCTGGCCACCTGGCGGCTGCGCCGCCGCTACACCGCCGCGGCGCTCAACACCGGCATCGCCGGCAACACCGAGCTGCAGGCCGCGCTCCGCCGCGAGGTGGCGGGTCTGCTCGCGGTCGACCAGCTGGCGGACATCCAGCCGCTGGCCGCATGGTCGCAGGCCGACCAGCCGCGGCCGGTCGACGACCACTCCGCGACCGCGACCGCCGAGGACGTGGACGCGTCCACCGGCCGCGACCGCGGCCAGGACGCGACCGCGACCGACCAGCTGCTCGTCAGCTACACCTCCGGCCGCCGCGGCCGCACCGTACGGTGGGCGGACGCCGAGCTCGACGAGCCGACCACCCCGACCGTCCCGGTCGCCGAGATGCCGACCGCGACCACCCCGGCCGCGACCGGCGCGCACGACCAGAGCGACCAGGACGCGGCCACGGCCGGCACCGCCACGGACGACACCGCATGGAGCGAGCTGGTCGGCCAGCTCGACTCCCACGAGCAGCGGCCGCAGTCCGACCACGAGCGCGGCATCGAGATCATCATCGACTACTACCGCGCGAACAAGACCTACCCGAGCAAGCGCCGGCTCGCCGACGAGCTCGGCCCCCAGCATGGGCTCACCTACAAGGCCACCTGGTGGCACGAGCGGCTCAGGGACGTCCGCGCGATGCGCGAGAGCGCCGGCTCTGAGCCTGCCCTCAACGGCTCGCAGCACCTGGGCCACGGGTGACCGCCATGATCGCCGTACACGACCACGACCGCCCCGGCCGCGACCACGCGACCGGGGCAATGCCCTGCCGCGACCACTACCGGTCGCGGCCGCACCCGACCGGCCGGACGCCGCGACCGCACCGCGACCACACCCCCGACCGGCCGGTCGCGACCCCGACCATCACGACCCCGGCCGCGGTCGCGACCGCCGACCACGACCGGGTCGCGACCGGCGACCAGCGACCGGACGCGACCAGCCGAACCAGCCGCGACCGCGACCGCCGGGGACGTGGACGCGTCCAGCGGCCGCGGCCCACCGACCACCCCGAAAGGACCACCCAATGAGCGACACCTGGCGCGGCGAGATGCTGCGCAGCCCGGAGCTGGTGGAGGCGTTCGCCGGCCAGCTCCGGCGCGTCCTCGACGACGTCGAGCGGCTCGTCGCCCACGTCCGCCGGGACGCCGAGCCGATGTGGCGGGAGAACATGCCTGCCGAGTACAGCGCGATTGAGGCCGCGCTCAAGCGCCGCAAGCTGACCAAACCGCTGCGCGAGATCCAGCGCCACTTGGACGCCGCGATTGAGCAGACGTTCGCGCTGGACGCGCGCTACCGGCGCATCATGCACGAGATCCCGCAGGAGCGGCGCACCGGCCGTATGGAGCTCGAACGCGGCACTCAGCGCCGCCCCATCACGCCGGGCCGTCCCCGGCCCGTACAGCGCGCCTCAGACACGCCTGAGCACCAGCAGCCGGAGGCCACCGAGGTGTCATTCCTCGACCTCGTACGGCAGCAGAAGCGGGGGTCGGCATGAGCACCCGCGTGACCGTCACCTCGCCGTCACGCCGCCTGGAGAACAAGCGGCGCATGTGGACCGAGCGCGTGGAAGCCGCCCGAAACCAGGTCGAGGTGGCGCGGATCTGCTTCGAGCGTGCCCGCGCCGCGGCCCGCGCCGCCGAACGCGCCGGGCGGCCGGACGCCTGGGACGAGCTCGCCAAAACCCTCGCCGAGTGGTCCGCCACCTGGGAGAAGTGGGAGGCCGAGACGCTGCAGGAGCAGGAGGCCGCCAGTGACGCACGGTGACAGCCGGAAGTTCATCTGGGCCTTCATGTTCATGTTCATCCGGGCGTGCGCGCGCGCCTTCCGGGCCCCCTACGCGCGTACGCGCGTACGCGCGAGGCTCGAGGTGGCCGCGCCGGTCACTCTCTGTGGCCGTGGGGGTGGGCGGTGAGCGGCGACGAGAACGTCGTGTCGATCACGCCGACGATCCCCAAGCCGCCGCCGATGGCGCCGCCGCCGCACCTGCTCCTGCCCGGCCCCGGCGAACCCGGCAAGGACGACAAGAACAGCAAGGACAGCGGGGAGCTGCCGTGGGGCGACGAGCAGCAGCCCGGCGAGGACGAGCTCACCCCGCCCCCAGTGGACAACCCGGACAACCCCACCCCCAGCGAGGTGCTCGCCACCCTGCTGGCCGTGCTCACCGCCATGGGCGTGGCCGGGGCCCGGCGCCTGTGGCTGCAGATGGGCGGCAAGGACACCGCAGGCCGCGACCGGCAGAACAAGACCGACCCGCGGACGCCATCGTCCCCGACCGGCCGGGACAGGTCGCGGTCGCCGCTCGGCGCGACCGGTCGCGACCGCTCCAGCCGCGACCGGACACGACCAGACCGGCGCGACCACGACCGGCCGCCATCCCGGCCGCGGTCACGCGACCACGACCGCGACCGCCGCAGACGCCGCGACCGGTCAGAGGATCCGGTCGCGACCGCCATCCGCAAGGCGGTCGCCGCCGCCCGCCGGCGAGCCGCCAAGAAGCGCGCCGAGGAGAAGGACGGCCCCTCCGGCCAGCCGCGACCGGACGACCAGCCGCGACCGGCACGGCGACCACCGCGGCGCCGCCCCGCCGGCGCGCTCCCCTCGACCCGCCGCCCCGCACTCGACCGCGGCCAGCCCACCCGCAAAACCCGCCGCGAACGAGCCTGGCGGCGCTGGCGGGCCCGACACCCCTGGTGGAAAGCCGCGACCAGGGCGGCCCGGGCACGCTCCAGCAGAACGACCGGCGCGACCGGCGCGGACGGGGGCACACGCGCCACCACACCACCGCCCCCACCGCCGCCGGGTGGCATGCGGCCACCACCCGGCGCCACCCGTATCTGGGCGGACGCCGAGGTCGTCGGCAAACACCCACACCGACCGCCGCAGCCGCCCCCGCCCGCGGCCGCCTACCGGCACAAACCCCCGCTACCACCCGGACCAGACGACCACACCGGGCACCCGCCGGCCACACGAGGAGCCCTCATGACAACCACCGCGCTCGCGCACACCGGTGCGCCGCCACGACACGACGACCCCGAGATCACCGTCCACGACGTAATCGAGGCAGGCCGCGACGCCGCGCAGGAAATCCAAGACGGCGCGGCGCTCGCAAACCGCCTCGTCGACATGGCCATCGGGCTCGGCGCGCAGTTCGACACGCTCCGCGCCGACGCCGCCGAGCTCAGCGTGCCCGGCACGCTCGTAGCCGATCTCACCGCGCTTTCCGAGCGTGCCGGCGTCATGCAGGGCATCGCCGCCGAACTCGCCGCTGCACTCATCCGCGCCGCCGACGCGGTACGCGCCGCGGCCGACACCGCAGAGCAGCACCATCGGCCGCTCGCCGACACCACCGCCGACCACGGACACGACCGCCCCGCCGACGCCGACTACCACAAGGACTAGCCCATGGCCGACGCCATCGCCACCACCAGCAGCAGAAGGAACGCGGTCTCCGCCGAGCTTGAGCGTGCCCGCTACCAGCGCATAGTCCAGCGGCTACCCCGCCTCGCCGAGGAGCTGAGCACGCTCGCCGAGCAGATCCGCCAGGGCGCCGCGTTCGTGGCCGGGTGCGCGGAGGCAACCCGGCACCGCGCCGAGCAGATGGCCGCCCTGCGCGTTGACACCGACACCGTAGGCCGCCACTACGAGGCCGCCACCGCCATGGAACAGGCGCGTAGCCTCGTCGACCGGCTGGCCGCGACGATCGCCGAGATAGCCACCGCGGCCAACCACACCGCCGCCGCTCACCGTGGCCAGTACGGGGGCGTCGCCGAGGCCGCCCGCTCTATGGCGGTGGAGCAGGCCGACCCGAGGTTCTACGCCAACCGGTGATCGCTGTGACGCTGGCTCACCACCGCACCCGGGACGTCCGCACCTGGCCCGCCTACACCCGCACCCGCCGCCGGATCGCCCGCCTGCAGGACGTCACCGGCCGTGCCGCCACACTCGCCGGGCTCGCCCTCGGCGGCACCGGCATGCTCCTGCCCGACGTCGCCCTGCCGGGTCTCGCGGCCGCCGCGCTCACCACCGGGGCCGGGCTGGCCACCTTGCGGGCGTGGCGACCGGCCGGCGTCACCAAAGCCACCGCGACCGCCATGTACGCGCTGCCGGGCGCGGGACTGTGCGCGCTCCTCGGCTGGGAAGCCCTCGTCGGCGGACCGCACTGGGGCATGGCGCTCGGCCTGCTCACCTGGGTCACCGGAACCTGGGCGATCCGCCCCGCATGGGCCGCCCGCCGCATGCTCGTCGGCCCACCCCCGCAGCCCGAGCTCGTGCCGCCCGAACCCGCCGCCGAACTCGAACCACCCGCCACACATAGCGCGGCGCGTTGGTGGGCCGAGCACGCCGCCACCGAGGACGGGCCCGCCCCCGGCACCATGCTCCGCGAAGTAGAGCCATACGGATCAGGGGTGCGCGCGATCATCACCTCAGCGCACCCCGGCCGCCCCGTACCCGACATCAACATCCCCGCCCTGTCCGCCCTCCTGGACGTGCCAGAGGACCACATCCACCTCGGCCCCGTCCCCGGCCGCGGCGCCGGAGTCCGCCAGCTCACCATCGGCGCACCACGCCAGAACCAGCCGGCCACCACAGCCGAGGCGTGGCGCGCCCAAATCGCCCCCGCCGCCATGCGCGACTCCGAGCTCGTCGAGGTGCGGTACGGCACCGGCACCCGCGAGGGAGTGGTCGAGTTCCACGCCGAAGTCCCCCGCGGAAAAACGATCACCTACGACTTCGGCGCGCTCGTCTCCGCCCTCGACGCCGAGGACGACCCATCACGAGTCGTCGTGGAGGCCAGCTACCGCAAGGCGATCGTCACCCTCTACCCCCGCAACCCGCTCCTGGACATCCAGCCCGTCACCCTCAACGAGCTGCTGATGGACGAGCGCGGCTACATCACCGTCGGCCTCTACCACAACGGCCGCCCCGCCCAACTGCGCCTCTACGACCCCGAAACCGGATCGGCCCAGCGTTTCCTGCTGTTCGGCACCACCGGCGCCGGCAAGAGCCGCACACTCCAACTCCACCTCGCGGCGGAGAAACGCAACGGGATCTGCTCGCTCGTGGCCGACCTCAAGGGCGGCCAGTCCGTGCCCGAGGCGCTGCAGAACGTGTGCTGGCCCGTCACCAGGCAAGAGGCGGCGATCATGATGCTGCGGTCCGCGGCCGCTGTCGCCGAGGACCGCATGCGCCGCTACGCCGCCCAAGGCCGCAACGCATTCGAACTCGGCGTCGATCCCCTCATCCACGTCACGATCGACGAGGCCAACCGGCTGCTCGAGACCGGCGCGCCCTACCGGGACGAGGCCGTCCGCCTCATCAAAGAGATCGCGCGCACCGGCCGCTCGGTTGGTGTCGGCATCCGCCTCGCGGCCCAGGCATCCCACCTCGACGAGCTGGGCGGCAGCGACACCATGCGCGGCCTGCTCAAAGAGGGCGAGGTCACGCTGCTGCGCTGGTCGTCCTCGATGATGCGGCAGCTCGTCGCCGACGGCCTCCTGCCGCCCGGCGTGCAGCTCACCCCGATCCCCAAACGGATCGGCACCACCCCCCTGGTCAGCCAGTTCGACGAGGCCGGCGCCGAGGACGCCGGCGAGGGCACCCAGGGCATGGCCTATCTGCTGTCGGGCGCTCACCCGACGAGCCTGATGCGCCATTTCAGAGTCGGCGCCGTCGAACCAACACGCGGGCTCGACCCCGAGATCCTCGCCCTCTACGGGCCCGAGCCGCCGGTCGAGCTCGGCCCGGAGGACGCCGCCGCGGCTGGTGAGGCGTACGCGCTCCGCCACGACGAGGACGCCGTCGTGCGTCTCTTCTTGGGCCAGACCAGCCAGCCATCTGGCGCTGCGCGGCCTGCCGCGGCGCCGCAGACCACCCCGCCCGCCCAAACCAGTCAGGCACCCGCTGTGGCGCCGCGGCACCTCAACGACCGCATCCTCGACGCCCTCCGCGCCGCCGGCCGATCCCTCACCGCCGCCGAGGTGCTCGAGATCGTCAACGCCGACGGCGGCCGCACGGTCGCGCTCGGGTCGATCCGCAACGCGCTCTCCCAGCTCGCAAACCAGGGCCAGGCCGTGCGCACCGAGCACGGCCACTACACCATCCCGCAGGAAGGAGACAACAAGTGACCAGCAACCCGACGTTCGAACAGGTCGCCCGGCACCTCTTCCAAGACACCCTGCCCCGCCGCTACACCACCCTCTACCTACTCCCCGCCCTCATGACCGCGGCAGGCGCCGCACTCGGCCTGCTGCTCGGCTGGCTGCCGCACAGCACGATCATCGGCACCGCCACCCTCGTCGCCGCCTACACCGCCGCCACCAGACGGGATCAGCGTCCTGCTTTCGCCCCCGCCAGCGCGGCCGCATACCTCCAGCGGCTCCGAACCGAACTCCCCGGCGACGCCATGGACGCCATCGCGGACGCGGTCGCCGAGTGCAAGACCCGCGGGATCGAGGCCGACGTGTACCGGATCACCTGTGCCTGCGGCCAGATCATCTGCACGTGTGAGAACCGGGTCCGCGCCGCCGTCGCCCCCTTCGGCCCGCGGTACGCGATCATCGCCGTCGGCGACCGCCTCGCCGACACCACCGGCCAGCTGCGGTTCGTGCTCGCCCACGAGCTCGGCCACCTCGCCGGCTTACACCGCGTCTCCCAGAACGCGTGGCATGCCGCCAACACGCTCGGCTTCGCGATCATCGGCCTCCACGCCACCGGCTGGACGCTAGTCACCGCGTTCATCACGTGGAGGCTCGTCTGCAGTCTCTGGTACGCGGTCAACGAGGCGGCGTGCGACATCCGCGCCGCACGGCGCTACGGCTATGAGGCCGCCGCCTACTGGAAGCGCCGCGTCGAAGCCGCGCGGCTGGCGCGCTCGGCCCGGCCGGTGTGGCATCGGCTGGTGGCGTTGCCGGTGCAGGTGCTGCCGATGCATCCGCCGCTGCGGGTGCGCGCCTGGTACTGCCGGATCGTCGGCACCCGGCGCTAAGCCGGGGACCGCACCCGCGGGCGTGGCCCTGGCACGTCACACACCGGGGCCACACACCACCCACGACATATAGCCGATTCGGCGAACTCCAAGCCGTCATCTTGTGCATCGTGGACAATAAGAGCGTTCCCCTTTCTCCCCTTCAGGAGATCACTCCATGCCACAGCAGCCCGTGCTGTCGATTCTCCGGATGCCACCCGGAGACCCGCTCACCGAACGCACCTGGCACGACACCCACCTCGCCCACGCCAAAGTGCTGGAATGGGCCGCAGACAGCCAACGCGTCCTGTGGGCCCGCCCCGCCAAGCAAATCCTGCTGATCCAATCCACCCGCCACGTCACCCCCAGCAACCTCCCCGCCGGCCACCACGTCACCTGGCGGCAGGTACGCACCGACTGGGAACCCGGCACCCAAATCCGCTGGTCCCTCATCGCCAACCCCGCCAAAGCCCAACCCCGGCGCGACGGACCCGACGGGCGCTGCACCAGGCCGAGCCCCCGCGTGCCACTCCCGCCCGCCCAGCGCGACCAGTGGCTTCACCGCAAACTCGGCGCCGCCCTCACCATCACCCACATGACCGGGCAGCCACTCGGCCGCCGCACCGGCAACCGGGCCGGGCACCACATCGTCCACGAACTGCACTGCTGGGCAGGCCACGCCGTCGTCGCCGACAGCCACGCCCTCGCCGCCCTGATCACCCTCGGCGTCGGCCCCGGCAAGGCCTACGGCGCCGGGCTCCTCATCGTCCAGGAGGCCGCATGACCTACCCATCCGGACCGGTGATGGTGTGGGAACTCGCCGGGCGCCCCAGCCGCGCCTCCATCCGCGTCGAACCCATCCCCGCCCCGTGCGCCATGTGCGGCCAGCACGCCGCCGAAACCGCCGCCACCAAAACCGCCATCGGCGGCAACTTCACCGACCAGTACCTGCTCGCCCGCCCCGACTCCCCGCGGATCTGCTACGCCTGCACCTGGGTGTGCTCCGGCAAACCACCCGACACCATCCGCATGTGGACCGTCGCCGCTGCCCCCGGCCGCGGCTTCGGCCCCTCCCACCCCAAATCCCCCGGCTGGGGCAACAGCGACCTGCTGCTGACCGCCCGCAACGACATGCGGGAGGTGGTCGCCCTGCTCGCCGACCCACCCGACGGGCCATGGCTGGTGTCCATCGCCGAGACCGGGCAGAAACACCACCTGCCGTACGCGCGGATCAACCACGGGCAGGCCCGGTGGACGGTGCGGATGGACGCCGTCGACATCACCGCGACCCCCGCCCAGTTCCGGCACGTGTTCGGCCACACCGTGGCCCTCCGCACCGCGGGGTTCACCGCCGCCGAGATCGAGCAGCTGGCCCCGCCGGTCCACAAACTCACCGCCGGCAACCTGCCCATCTGGCGGCACCACGCCCAGCAGCTGGCCCCCTACAAGGGCAGCGCGCTCCTCCACCTGACCAACTTCGTGATCAACAAGGAGCACCTCAATGAATACGCCACCGCCTACGGCGCCCCCGGACCTCGACACGATGATCAGCTGGGGCAGCCAGCTCATCAACGCCCTGCTGGACACCCCCGGCGTGGCCCAGACCCTCGGCCGGGACCTGTGGACACGGGCCCGCACCGCGCTGGAGACGGGCTGCTCGACGGCGTCCTTTTCTGAAGCCGTCTCCAAAACCGCGGCGAAACTGCAGATCGACGGCGCCCTGCCCGCCAAGACCAGCGAGGAGATCGTACGGCTCGGCCGCCACCTCGCCGACCCGGCCGTCTTCGGGGCGTGGGCCGAGCTCATGCGACGCGACGCCGTCTACGTCATCGCCATCGCCCGCGTCGACCGCAAAACCCGCAAACCCGCCACCAGCACCGTCACCAGCGCCGACGACGACACCGAAAGGGTCCCGTTCTGATGACCAGCGACCTGCACGCCCTGCACGCCCTCCCCGACCTTCACCTGCCGCTCACCCTCACCGCCCTCGACCCCATCTCCCACGGCGCCGGCACCAGCGGAAACACCCAGCTCCTGCGCGTCCAAGACGTGCTCCAGCCGGACGGGCGGCGCGTGTCGGTGCCCTACATCTCCGGAAACAGCCTGCGGCACACCCTCCGTGCCGCCCTCGCCTGGCACCTGGTCCGCACCCTCGACCTGCCCGACCGGGCCCTCCCCAAGAACGTCGTCGACCTGCTGTGGTCCGGCGGCGCCTTGTCGGAGACCGGCAACCAGGTCGACCTGGAGACCGCCCGCCGTGTCTCCGCGACACTCCCGGCGCTGTCGCTGCTGGGCTACTCCGCCCGCAGCGACATCGTCGCCGGCACCCTGTGGGTGGACAACGTCCACCTGGTGTGCGCCGAGAACGTCTTCCGCCTCCCCGACCGCCTCACCGGCCACCCCCACGCCGACCTGCCCGCGGGGGCGATGCGCGGCGAGGCGTTCGGCACCCGCCACGACGTGCGCGGCACAGCCGTCGACCGGTACATCGCCATGCTCGCCGACCACGGCGAGACCGGCATGCTCGGCCTCAACACCGCGGCGGACGCCGAACCGGCCACCACCCAGATGATCTACGACATGCAGGTGATCAAACCCGGCGCTGTCCTGTGGACCGGCCTGCACCTGCTCACCCCCACCCCCGGCCACATCGCCGCGCTCGCCGTCGCCATCGACGAAGCCATGCCCATCGTCGACGGCCGCCGCATCCTCGCCCTCGGCGGCAAACGCTCCACCGGGTACGGCTCCTGCGCGGCCGACGTCGACCTTGCGCCGCTCGGGGACCTGGCCGCGCTGCGCGCCGCCTACGAGGCGCACCTGCGCGAGCACCGCGACACCATCATCACCATGCTCAAGGACGTGGTGGGCTGATGCTCGTCGAACCCGGCACCATCGTCGACACCACCACCGACAGCCGGTGGACACCCGTCCGGGTGACCGCACACCTGGCCGAGCCGATCATCAACCTCGACGGGCACGCCTGCCACCTGGACGGCCCGGCCGCATTCGCCGCCTACCTCGCCTACACCGACCGCCACGGACACCACTCGCTGCCACCGATGGGCCGCGACAGCGTCGTGGATTTCGCCCTCCCCCTGGCCACCTGGACCGCGCCCGCCCCAGGCCCGGTGCACCAGCTCGCCCGCGCAGCCACACCCGGCCACGTGTGGGGGTGGGCATGCTCGGCCGCCGCCGCCGACCCCGCCGCGTGGACGGTGGTCGAGGTCCGGCGCAAGCCGGACTCCGAGGCGATGCACCGCTACGCCCCCGACCGCAAGGTCCACCTGGCCACGGGCCCGCTCAAGGCCCGCAACGCCACCCACCCGGCCACCATCGTCCGCACCATCACCTGGTGGGCGCTGGCCGACCCCGACCGGCTGCACGCCCTGCTCTCCCGCGTCCCCGGCCTCGGACGGCACACCCGCCACGGCAACGGCCGCGTCCACCGCTGGGAGGTCACCCCAGACCCGCGCGCCGCCACCCTGTGGCGGCGCCGCGTCTGGCCCGACCCGGACGGCACACCCGACACGATCCGCGCCCCCTACCACCACCACACACGGCTCATGCCCTGCACCCCGCCACCACAGCGGGAGGAGGAGCGGTGCTGATCGACTCCCCGCGCATCACCACCCGGGACCGCGCCCACTGGGCACGCATGGAGCACTACGACGACGTGCTGTCCCGCTCCCCGCGCCTCGACCGGCTCGCCGAGCAGGCCCGCGCAGCGGTCACCCGCTTCGCCGACGCCGGCGACTTCTACATCAGCGTCTCGTGGGGCAAAGACAGCGTCGCCGCCGCACACCTCGCGCTGCAGGTCGTCCCCGGCGCGCGCCTGGTGTGGGTGCGCTCCAAGCACTTCGAGATGCCCGAATGCGAGCAGGTCCGCGACGCCTTCCTCGCCACCCACCCCCAGGCCCGGTACGAGGAGATCGAGGTCGAACTGCGGAATCCCAAGCGGGGCGAGCCCGGATTCGACGAGCGGCATCTCGACCCGCACGCCGACCACCAGGACGTCCTGAAGGAGAACCTGACCGGCCGCTACGTCTCCGGGGTGCGCGCCGAGGAATCCCGCATCCGCCGCATCAGCGTCGGCCACCGCGGGCTGGTCACGCCGAACACCTGCCGACCGCTGGGCCGGTGGGAGGCGACCGACGTGTTCGCCTACCTGCACCGGGAAGGGCTCCCCGTGCACCCGGCCTACGCGATGACCATGGGCGGCGCCCTCGACCGGCGGTGGATCCGCGTCCACCCGCTGTGCTCGGCCCCGCCCGCCCAATCTGCCGTGCACCGCCACGACCCCGCCTACTGGGAGGACACCTACTACCCGGACGTGATCGCCGCCGCCCGGGACGCCCGGGCACACATGTGGGGCAAGAACGGTGTGGCCGGCTGACCGCTGCCCGGTGGCGATCCCCACCATCACCGCCCGCGCCGAATCCGCCGCCCGCGTCACCGGCTGGTGGCGTGCCCGCGGCGTCGAGCCCGTGGTCGAACTCCAGGACCCCGCCCTCCCGGTCGGCCCCGCCTCGCACGTGGCCACCTGCATGACGGTGATCCGCCGCGCCCTCGACGCCTTCCCGCAGGCGCGGCACCTGCTTTTGTGCGAGGACGACGTCGAGCTCGACCCGGCCCTCCCGGGCCTGGCTTCCATGCTGCTGTGCGGCCGGGTCGTCACCCTGTGGACGACCCGGCTGGCGCACCTTCCGGCGTGGATGGTGCGCACCGTCCAGCGAGGTGACCCGCTGCCGTCCCGCACGCTGGTGCGGGCGGTCGGGCTGCGGTCCTGGCACGGCAGTCTCGGCCTGATCCTTCCCCGGGATGTCGCCGAGCGGGTGCTCGCCGCGCCGGTACGGCGCGGCGGGTTCGACATGCATCTGAAGGACTGGCTGATCGAGCACGATGTGCCGCTGTGGGTGGCGGTGCCGAACTTGGTGCAGCATCTGCCGCTGCCGCGGCAGGCGACCAGGGGCGGTCCGCGGTGGGTGCGGTCAGCCACGTTCGGCTGGCCTGTCACCGGTGAGAACACGCCGCGGGGCGCATCGGCTAGGGAGGAGCGGTGACGCGGGCGGACGCGCAGGGCTTGGAGCGGAGGCTCTGGGAGCTTCTGCCTGGGCGTGCGGACCGGAACCGTGTGGCCGACGCTGCCGTCCTCGCGGCCAGGCTGGGTGTCCCGGTCGGCGAGGTGGTCGCTGCTCTCGACCGTATGGAGAGGTCCGGTCATGCTGTCCGGGACCGGGCCACGGGGAGGCGGTCGCAGCGGTGGCATCGCGGCTTGCCCTACCCGGATGCCGTTTCGGCGGGCGGTGGGGTCTGCCAGCCGGGCTTGTGGTAGCCGGCGTGGAACACGGTTGAGGCGGATCGAACCAAACCACTTGTGCTTCCTAAGTTAGGAAGCTAATGTGGTTGTCACAGGTCAGGGGAACGGCCCCAGACCACGACCGGAAGGAACCGGCATGACGCCCACCACCACGCTCGCCCGCGGATACAAGCTCGGCAAGGACTACCAGGCCGACGGCTGGTACGGCTACATCAACGGGGGTTGCTACACCAACGAGCAGGCGGACGCCCTCGTCGACGCCCTCCTGGACGCGATGGAGCGCGAGGTCGACAAGCTCCTCCCCGCGGGCTGCCACTGGTACCCGACCCTGGCCGAGATCCAGGGGCCGATCACCGCCACCCTCGAGGGCATCGACCTCGACGACCTGCTCGAGGAGGCCGCCGAGGCGGTCGCCGAGCGCTTCGAGGAGATCGAGGCCGAAGTCACCGGCCGCAAGTAGACCCGTCCGAACCGGTTGCCCCCGGCCCGCCGCCGGGGGCACGTCCATGTCTGGAGCCACCATGCCCGAACGCACATACAGCGACCCGCCGGGGATGCCGGAGGACGAGCGGATGACCCCTGCCGAACTCAAGGTCGTCCGCGAATACCTGGGCCTGTCCGGCTCCGCCCTGGCGAAGCTACTTCAGGTCTCCGACCGGACCGTGCGCCACTGGGAGGAGGGGAAATACCCCATCCCTGACGGGGTGAGGCTGGAGATCGAAAACCTTGAGCGGATCACGGCGGAGTTCGTCAGCGGCGTGATCGCAAAGCTCATGGACTACCCAGGGGACCCCGTCGTGGTGACATACCGGAACGACAAGGAGTACCACGCCGCCCACCCGGAGAGCCCGTTCCCGGCATCCTGGCACCGCGCGGTGATCGCCCGGGTGGCGCAAGAGGTGCCGGCGCTGAGCATCGTGTACGCGAGCGACATCCCCAAGACAGTCCGGCCGCAGCTGTAGGCCAGCGACCGCCATGACCATCGAGGCGATCAACAGAGGGCAGGTGTCCCACAAGGACAAGGTTCGCCTCGGCGCGCTCTTCAACTCCCGCATGGCCTTTCTCCAGGCCACCACCGGGCAGGAAACCCCCGAATCCGCCCAGGCACCCGAGACCAAGCAACCCGCGCTCACCTGAGGACCCCGATGACCACCAACCAGCAGAACCCGGCGGCGGGCACCCTGCCCGCCGCCCCGGCGGACCGGCCGCGTAGCTACCTCCGCGACACAACCGCCCCCGCTCTTCGTGTGGAGGAGCGGGGGCTCCAACTTTTAAACCCTAGGGCTTACGAACCCTAGACACTCGTAAACCCTAGGGTTTATATTAGGGGTGTCGAAAGGAGCACCCCGATGACCTGGAACAAGCTCACCCGCCGCCAGCAGGACTACGCGCGCCGGCTCTCCGCCCTCATCCCGCACACCCAGTGCCCCAGCGCGACCGTCTCCCAGGTCGCCAAGCACCTCGACGCCGTCGCGCAGGCCGCGCGGGAGACCGGGCACGGCCCGATCGAGGGCGAGGTCCTCCGCCGCCTGTGCGAGCGCACCGGCTGGGCATACATCGCCCCCGCCCGCAAGATGACGGCCCGGGAGCTCGCCGCCGAGCTCGGCGTGTCGATCACCACCATCTACCGCCGCTGCCGCCAGCACCTGCTGGACGCCGTCAAGGACGCGCAGGGCCGCTGGGTCATCACCGTCACCGCCTGACAAGAGAAAGCGACAATGAGCGAGATCCTCGCCACCGACGACTACGACGACATCGAGGCATACATCGCCGAGCACGCCCCCGACGCCCGTCTCCTGGAGGAGATCACCGCCGAGCTCGACGCCGCCTACCACACCGTCTGGTTGCACGGCAACACCGTCTTCCACGCCTGGGCATACCCGGGCGAGGACACCTGGCACCTGGACAAAGAGCCCGCCCGCGAGGCCCTGGCGTGGCTGCGCGAGCAGCTGGTGTGCGTCTTCGACCGGCTCGCCGACCCCGACAGCTACACCGGGGACCCCCGCGGGCCCCGCCTCGTCGAGCGAGACGAGGCCGTCATGGCGGAGTACCACGACGTGGAGCTGGCCGCCTGGGGCATCGCCGACGACCCGGTCGCCACCGACCGGCTCATCGTCCGCCGTATCGCCGCAGCCCGCGCCGAGGTCGCGCGCCTGTCGAGCCTGCGCGCGCACCACCTGCGCCGCGCGTGGCAGGGGGACGGAGACCGCGGCTGGCAGACCAGAGCCGCACAGTCCCTGGGCATCTCGCCGCAGGCAATAACAAAGATCCTGGCTGGCGACGACCGGCGGGCTTCGGCCCGCCGCAGGGCCGCCAGGCAGGACCACAGCTGAGACCCGCTGTCAACCGCCCTCGCCGATCTCCAGCCTCCACGCCGCGGCCTGGCCGCCCGGCTGCGGGGCTGGCTGAGCGGCTGAGCACCTGAAGCAGAACGCCCCCGCCCCTCAACGGAAGGGGCGGGGGCGACGCGTGTTCCAGGTCTCCCGACAGGGGAAACACCAACACCCAGCCTAGATGCGCCTCAGGTGTGCCGATGACCGATCACCGCGGCCACCTCGCCCACACCATCGGCGCGCGGGTACCGCTCCACCAGCTCCACCGCGATCGCGCGCACACTCGGCCGGTCCCGCACCTCGGCCGGCGCATACGCGCACGCCGCGCGCAACGCCTGCACCGTCTGCTCCACATCTCCGACCGGCCAGGCGACCCGGGCGATATCCGTCCAGAACCTGCCCCTGCGCTCCGGCGTCGGATACATCTCCTCCCTCAGCCGCAGACCGGCGCGCAGCCCCGCCCCCGGATCCCCGAGCACACGGTTGAGGGTGACCTGGTACAGCTTCACGAACGGCAGCGCCACCTCGGCCTGCCCCGGCGGCAGGCGGCGTGCCGCGCGCTCCGCCTCGCCGAGCCGCTCAAACGCCCGCGGCCGGTCCCCGGCGCCGCCCAGCGTGTAGGCGGCGGTGCACATCAGCCGCACATACATCCCCACCTCGCCCGGGGTGCGCAGCCCCGCCGACTCCAGCCGCCCGGCCGCGCCGTCGACCACCCGCAGCGCCTGCGGGAACCGGCCCGTGGTGCGCAGCATCATCCCAAGCGCCCGCGCCGACGCGCCCATAGCCACTGCGTTGTCCGACCGGGCCGACATCATCACCGACCGGTCCGCCGTGATCCGCGCCGCCGGCTTGTGGCCGATCTTGTTGAGCAGGTCCGTGGCCACATCGTGTACCGCGGCCGCGAGCGCCCACGCCGCCGGCGTGTCCAGCCGCTCCGCGGCCTCCCGCGCCACCGCCAGCGTCCCCGGCAGCGCAGCCATCAGCGCCGTCAGCGCGCTCGCCTCCCACAGCCGCCGCGCCTCAGCCAGACGGCGCCGGATCTGCGGCAGATCCTCCGGCCGCTCCACCTCCGGCGGCACATCCAGCGCGTCATCGAACGCCAGCAGCAGGCTCGCCGGAATCGTCGTGGCCGCCGTGGCCAGCACAACGCGGCGCCTCATCGGATCATCCCCCCCGTCCTGCCCCGGCCCGACCCCGTGCCGGAGCTGGTCACGCTCCACCCCGTACACGCGGCACAGCGCGGCCTCATACTCCGCCGACGGCGAGCGCACACCGTGCTCCCACCGGCACAGCATCTGCTCCGTCAACCCCGGCGCAGGCAACCCGCGCCCGGTGAACACCGCCCGCACCCGCTCCACCACCTGCGCACGCGTCCAGCCGTGCGCCAGACGCCACACCTCAAGCGGCAGCAGATGCGGCAACTGCGCGGCGATCTCCGCGGCAATCCGCCCCGGCGTGTCCCCCGCACGCGCGCGGGCCCGGTAGATGTCGCGGGCGCGGCGCGCCATCTCCGCGCGCTCCCTCCTGCTGATCACCGCCATCGGCCCCTCCCCGCGGCCGCGTGACCTGTGCCACGTGGAGAGTAACCCTGCGGGCACGCTCCGCGCATTGCCCCACGCGGCAATAACCCGCTCCCGGCATTGATCCACCCGCCGCCGCGGGCGGATCGTCGAAACGCAAACCATCCCATACCGAGCAAGGAGGGCACATGACGGCCACCATCGCCACCCCGGCCGACGTCCGCACCCTCATCACCCCGCAGCTGTTCACCCGCCTCACCAGCCGAATTGCCGCAGACCACCCCGACCACGCCCACCACGCCGACCAGATCATGGAGCAGGCCCTGGCGTTCCTCGCCGCCTGCGCCGCCCGCCCCGGCCTCGGGCTCGCCCCGTCTGAGCTCGTGGACATCGGCTGGCACACCTTCATCCTCTACACCCGCGAGTACGCCGAGTTCTGCCACCGGATCGCCGGCCGGTTCATCCACCACGCCCCCAACGACATCCCCGGGATGCCGGGCGAGGGGCTGACCGCCTCGGCTACGGTGCAGGTGATGCGGGACCTCGGCCTCCCCGTCGCAGAGGAGCTGTGGACCTGCAGCGGCAGCTGCAACCAGCAGTGCCAGTCCGGCAAATGCCACCAGTGCCACGCCGGCTGTTACGACAGCCCGCTCGGGAAGTGAGTGTGCCCAGATTCCAGTGGTGTGACCTGCCCGCCGCCGCACGGGACGCGGTGGAGGACCGGTTCGGCCCGGTACGCCGCGCCGTGTCCGCCGGGCCCGGACTCACCCCAGGCGTCGCCGCCCACCTGATCACCGCCTCGGGCGGCGTCTTCCTCAAAGCAATTCCGCTGCGCTCACCCGCGCTCGGCCACTACGAGGCCGAGCGCGGCGTCAACACCGCCCTGCCCGCCGGCGTGCCCGCCCCACGGCTGCTGTGGAGCGGCCGCGCCGGCGGCTGGCTGCTCCTGGTGTTCCGGCACCTCGCCGGTGCTCGCCACGCCGACCTCACACCCGGGTCGCCGGACATCCCCCGGGTGCTCGACACCATCACCGGACTCGCCGCGGCACTGACCCCCTGCCCGTACCCGGACGCACCAGACATCACCGGCAAGATCAGCGGCATGCGTCGCCGGGCGCTGCAGCTCGGCGGTGCCGACGCCGAGCTGCAGCACCTCGAGCTCGGCGTGCTGCGCGGCACCACCCTGCTGCATGCCGACCTCCACGACGGCAATCTCCTCGTCGCCGGCGGCCGGGTGCACGTGATCGACTGGTCGCTCGCCTGCCGCGGCGCGGCGTGGGTCGAGCTGGCGCTGCTCGCGCCGCGGCTCGTCGCCGCCGGCCACCCGCCGCGCCAGGTCGAGGCGCTCCTGTCCAGCGCCCCGGCGTGGCGGGACGCACCGGCCGACGCCGTGGCCGCCCTCGCTGCCGTCAGCTGGGCGTTCTCGACCGCGATGGCCGAGCGCGGCCCGCACGAGCTGCGCGCGCGGCGCCGGCGCGCCGCCGACGCCGCCGCCGCGTGGCTCACCTACCGCCGCGAGCTCAGCGGACACCTCTGAGCTCGCGCGCGAGCACATCCTCGCGGGTGATCATCGTTTCCGTTTGACATCCTCCCCCGCCTGAAGGCGGGGGATTCCAACCCGTCGCTCTACACAGAGAGGAGGACGGGCTGAGGTTCGCGGTGCATCGGCCTGGCAACCCGAAGCCCTTCCCGCGCAGCCACCGCATGCCCTGCGGCGGTATCCCTGATGTTCCTGGCCGCGTTCACATCAGCGTTGGCGGCGTATCCGCAGGACCGGCACCGGTAACGTGCTTGGCTCTCGCGCGCTTCCCGGTCCACGATCCCGCACGCCGAGCAACGCTGGCTCGTGTACGCGGGATTGACCTTCACGACCCTTCCCGGAGCCTTGTGCTCCAGGCGGGTTACGAGCTGTCCCCACCCGGCGGCGAGGATGCTCCGGTTGAGCCCAGACTTCTGCCGGACGTTACGGCCCGGCGCGTCGAGGGTGCCTTTCGCCGAGCGGATCATGTTGGAGATCTTCAGGTCCTCGACGACGATCATGTCGAACCGGCGCGCGAGGTCGGTGGAGGTCTTCTCCACCCAGTCCTTGCGCCGATCGCTCTCACGGGCCCTCAGCCGGGCGATGGCCAGCTTGACCCGCGCCCGCCGGTTAGATCCTCGCTTAGCTCGGGCGAGTTTCCGCTGCAACCGGCGCAGCCGTGCTTTCTCCGTCTCGCGCAGGCCTGGCGCGGTCAGCAGTTCCCCGGTGGACAGCGCCACCGACACGGCGACACCCCGGTCCACCCCGACTATCTCGCCCGTGCCCGGCGCGGGGATCGGGTGTGGCGCGACGGCGAACGCCACGTGCCAACGGCCCGCACGGTCCCGGGTGATCCGGTACGACTTCGCTTCCGGTGGAAGCGGGCGTGACAGGCGGAACCGCACCCATCCCGCTTTGGGCACCCAGACCTCGCCGACCTTCCGGGATACCTTGCGTACGCGGTAATCCTTGCCGACGACACGGAATCCCTCATGCCGTCCCGCCTTGCGCCAGGTCGGCCGCCTGTGCGTCCCGGCGAAGTAGTTCGCCATCGCCTGGGCGAAGTCCCTGAGCGCCTGCTGCTGGATGTTCACCGACCCGGCGCGCAGCCAGTCGAACACGGCGCGGGCCTCGGTGAGCTGGCGGCACTGCTCGGCGAACCCTGGCGCGGACCTGCGGCCCGGACGCCAAAACGACTGCTGTTCGACAGCGAGGTTCCACACGTACCGGGCGTGCGCGCAGTGCAGAAGCATCTGCTGCTCCTGCTGCGGCGTGGGGTACATCCGAAACCTCGACATGGGACCATCTTAGCATCACAATGATCCCATGAAGCATGTGAACCTGAGACTGCCCGACGATCTGCACGAGCGCGCCAAGGCCGCTGCCGCCGCCGACGACCGCTCCCTGAACTCCTGGTTGATCGCCGTAGTGCGGCGTGCCGTCGAAGAGGCTGAACGCCGTTCCGCCCAAGAGCGTAACGGCTTTCCTTGCCCTGCTCCGCAGGGGTCGCATTCACCCCCGGCCTGAAGGCCGGGGCACCCTGCGAAAGACCCTGTGGTCGTGGAAAAGGCCCCCGGCTCCAGATTCCGGAGCCGGGGGCCTTACCCGAGTGTGAGCGACGAGAGTGAGTGGCTAGGTCAGCTGGCGTCCCGCGGGCCGCGCGGGTTGGCCGGCGTGGTGCGGGTCGACTGCGGCGCCGGGCTGGCGGTCTGCGACGGCTCCGGGGTGGCGGTCTGCGACGGCACCGGGGTGGGCACCGGCTTGACGCCGACCTGCTTGCACTCTACGACCCAGGTGCCGCGCCACTTGCCCGTGGCCGCGCAGTGCTTGGTGACGGAGCCGTCCCGCAGGTAGTACGGCGCCGGCCGCACGTCGGCCGGCTTCGGCTGGGGCTTCGGCTGGGCGGGGGCGACCACGATGCGCTCCTCCCGCCAGGTGCACGGGCGGCGCTTGGTGGCGAGGCGGACGGTGCCCTTGGTCTTGTGCGCGCACAGCGTCCAGGTCGTGACGGCGGGCTTGTGCGGCTTCGGCTTGGCGGGGGCGGTGGCGGCCGCGGCGGAGGGGACGGTGGCGATCAGAGCCGCGGCACCAAAAACCGCGGCGAGGATACGCTTACGGGACATCATGGTGAATCTCCAGAGAAAAGGGGATCCCCGAGCCATCTGGGCTCGATGTGACAATCATGCCACGGCCCAACCCCACACGTCCGGCATTTCCCGAAATACACAAACCCGCTACCGGCACGCCAGAAAATGATCACAGCCTGCCCGGCGAAATAGACATACGGCGCACAAAACAAAAAAGGCGCCCTGCCCGCCCCACAAGGGGCAGGCAGGGCACACCACATCACCCCCGCAGAGGAGGCGACGCGGACCCGGTCATCACGAGCCGGGCAGGCGGACCACCGTCGAATCCTCACTCTTCTGGTAGGTCGGCTGAGCCTTCCACCCGAGCAGGGTGCCGACCCACGGCCAGCGGGCCTCCAGCAGCCTGACCACCGTGTAGTAGCCGCTGATCAGAGCGGCGACGACCACCGCGGTGGCCGGCTCGACCGGCACCTCGACACCGAAGCTGGCGAGCCAGCTCACGGCAACGGGCACCCAGACAGCGACCCAGGTACGGATCAGCGACGCGATCACGTCAGACAGGGACATGCGCCCCTCCTAAAAGCAGGGAATTACCGGAGGTAGTAGCCGTGGCGGAAGTCGTAAGCCTTGGACTTCTCACTGTCACCGAGCTTGATCCACACCCGGTCGTGGGTGTTGTTCAGGAAATGGCCGTTGTAACCGCAGCCGGCGGTGTCACCCACGCCGTGGTTCATGTACACGGCGTGAATCCGGTTGCCGAAACCGAAGGTGCGCGGGGTGCCCTGGCCGACGTAGACGCGGATCGTGTGCCGCGGCTGCAGCATCAGCTTGCCGTCGACCTCGTCGACACCGGGCAGCGAGTTCACCGTGAAGGTGTTGCACCCCTTGTCGTTGGTGGCCCGGTTCGCTCGAGCCCACGAGTCCTCCACGACCAGGCCCTTGACGTTGACCGCAGACGGGCCGACGTTGCTGACGTCGACGTGCTCCTGGTTACGGTTCCAGAGCCGGTCGGGCCCGACGGCGTTGTAGCCGACCTGCCCGATCACCAGGCCATCGATGTCCCGCCGCGCCGCCGCGTGGGCGGTGGGCGCGGTCAGAGCCACCAGCAGCACAGCGGTAACGGCGAGCACGACGCCGCTGAGAATGCGTCTCAAAACTCCTCCAACACACAAAACAGCGCCCCCACCTTGAGGGCGCGTCCCAGGGAAGAAAGCCAATCTCCGATCAGGACGTCTCGTCCTCGGGCGGCCCCCCATAGGCCACCAGCCGGACCTGAATCGAGGAGATCTCGGAGCGGATCCGCGCCATCAGCGCATCCGCGTCAATCGCCGCGTCCCGCGCGGCGAGCGCCTCGACGAGCGCCTTAATCGTGGCGTCCTGCGCCTCCAGCTTCGCCAGAATCTGCCGCGACAGGGACAGGAGCTCGCGCAGCCGCTGGTAGGCATCCTTGCAGTAGGCCCAAATCTGGCGGAACGCCGACCGCGGATCGATACGGTGCCCCTCGGCGAAAATGCCCTCACGCTCGGCCCACACACCCTTGGCGACCGTGTGGGTGAGCCGCTTATAGACTTCCTCGGCGATCTCCTTCGCGCTGGGCATGCCGTCGTCCTCCTTATAAACCGGATATCCGTAGCCGTAGATCCGCGAGCTCGACCGGGCGACAGTCTTGCTGTAGACGCCGTCACCGTTGAAATAGGCCCCATTCAGCGTGCCAGAGGTGTTCCCGCCGATCGTGACGATCGAATCCGCGGTGACCCTTTCCACCCACTCCACGTGGGTGCCGCCGTCCGGCCCGTAATAGACCATCGCCCCGGGCTTAGGCGTTTTACCGAACTGGCCGCGTTTTTTGAACCAGTCGACGCCGTTGAGGCAGCTTGCGGTCCACGGGAAATCCTCGCCCGGCTTCAGCCCGGCGCGTTTGAGGCAGACCGACAGGAAGCTGTGGCACCAGGGGTAGCCGTAGCCGTCATGCGGGTAGCCGGGGATCCGCCCGAATTCACGGTTGAAAACGGTGTCGTTCGTCCCCGTCTCCCGATACCCGATATGCCGCTTGAGCTCTCTGCGGACGGCTTCCACAGTGGGCATCACGCGCCTCCCTGCAAGCGCAGCGCGATCATCAACGCCGCACCCACAACCGTCACCACCAGCGATAACGCGGCCGTCAACAGCGCACCCGTCACCATCCGCCGATCTGCTGCGCGCCGCTCCCGCTCCGTCCGCAGATCGTCACGGATCTGCGCGATCGCCTCCTGCGTCGCAGCCAGGTGCGCGTTATGCAGATCGCGGGTGATCATGTGGCTCATCTGCTCGCAAATCTGGTCAAGCCGCCGCGACACCTCCGCCTCGAGGCGCTCCAGCGTGCGGGCGAGCTCGCCGAGGGTGGGCTGCTGCACGGGGACCTCCAACACGCCTCCCCTGAGAAACAAGAGGGCCGCCCGCGCTCCCCTCTACTGACGCACCCGGACAGCCCAGCCCAGGCGCACGCGGGCGGCACGACCCGAAAGCCAAAGATCAGGAACCCAACAAGATCCCCGCGTTACGCAGCGACGTCTTCAACTCGATCAGATTCGCCCTCAGCCCCGACTGGCAGTCATCACGCAACGACCGGTACGCCGAGTGCAGCCCCTCAACCGTCTGAGGGGGATTGGACGGGGACTGAAACACCGGCACATCCGACACCGGGGCCGCCGGCTCGAACGGAATCTCCGGAGCCGGCTCCACCGGGAACGTGGTCCCATCAGACTGGCGCACCATCAACTGACCGTTCGCCGCATACAGGTGCGCACCGCTCTCCGGAGCCGACGGTGTCGACCGGTTAGGGATGACCCACCCGGCCGACGCCGTAGTCAGCGCCGACCGCCGCTGCACCAGGGCGGAGAGCTGGTCAACCCTCCGCCTGAGATCGGCGAGCTCCTTGAGGAGGTCGTCACGGTATTCAGGCACCCGGCATCTCCTCCTCTTCCTCGAACGTGAGGGTGCATTCCTCGATGTCGCTGCCGCGGGACGGCGGCTTGATCTGCATGCCGACCACCCGCCATGCTTTCGCGAAGCTGGCGACGCCGTTCTCGACCGGCCACCACGGGTTAACCAGCATCAACGTCACCTTGTCGCCGAGGTTGCCGGGCCCGAACGTGGTGTTCGCCGGCAGGCGGACGGTGGCCTCGTGCAGCCGCGTCGCACCCGCACGATTAGCCGCACCCCACCTGGCGTACGCGTTCAACGTCTCCACGTCGCTGACATTCGAGTGGTCGGTCGTCACATCCAGCCCCGGCCACCCGGCGTCAAGATGGGCCTGGGCGAGGATCACATCCGACACCGGCGCCTGCGTCTCCTCCGAGGCGTCATCGCTCGACGCCTGCCCGCGGGCTTGGAACGCCGTGCCACCCCGCACATCGATCGACTCCGACCAGGACAGCACGTTGCCGGGCTGCAAGAACTTGTGGTCGGTGGCGTCCGACCCGATGTGCGGGTACCCCCACACCCAATGCCTGGTGCGGGTGCCGTCACCATTGTCGACGACGACGATCATCCACTCGAACCCGTCATCGACATCGGCGAGCTCACGCAGCCGCTCACCGACCGACGCCGCATCCGAGGCGAGGAAATGCGCATCCCGCGTCACCCCGGACGTCCCGGAGGTGAGCACCAGCCCGATGTTGTAGCGCGGCGTCAGCTGCATCGTCGCCAGCAGATCCCGGGCGATCTCAATCTGGTCGACGCCCTCGTACGGGCCCATGTCCTCGCGGATCTTGACCCGGAACAGGTACGACTCCAGGCTCGAGCCCTCCAGCCGCACCTGGATCGGCTGATCCCGGCCACCCCAGGAGATGCTGGCGGACCAGATGATGTAGCTCCCCCAGACCACACCGTTGCGGTACACGTGGCAGACGGTCCGGCCCGGCCCGGTCGACAGGTCCTCCGGATGCCGTGGCACCACGCGGGCGACCTTGGCCGCGGTCACCTCGTCGACGACGCTCACCGTAGCCGAGAAGCTCCCGGGCTCGCCGATCCGCCGCTCATATGTGACGTCCTGCAGATCCAGGTCATTCGCCACCAGCTCATCCGTCAGCAGGTCGGCGAAAACATAGGTGTAGTGGACGACCTGCTCGCTGGAGTCGATGGCCGGGATCGTCGGCGCCGGCGCGGGCGGAGGCGTCGGCCCCGACTGCGACGGCGGCGGCACAATGACCGTGAAGCTCTGCCAGACGTCAACCCAGGGGTCGACCTCGAACCACGCCGTACCAATCGGGCTGTTCGACGGCAGCTGCCGCACGGCCAGCGCCGCGGACGCGAAATCCCGCGACTGCAGCTGCGTGACGCCCTGATGCCCCGCCGGGTAGAACCAGTCGACATCGCCGCCGGGCAGGTACTGGGTGCCCGCGGCCCACCGCAGCGCCAGGCATCCGGGCTGTCTCGGCGTGGCCGCCGGCACCCGGACAGCCCAGGTGAACGGCTCCTCCGCCCCGTCGCCGACCGCGATGATGCCGCTGGCTGAGGCATCCCGCAGCGCGACGATGATGACCACACCGTCCGCACCGGAGTGCTGCGACACGGTGTACGAGGTGGGCTCGCTCGCGGTGGCGACACGCCGCCACACCTTCGACCCGGCCCACGCGTCTATGAACCCGCCCTGCTGGCTGATCAGCGTCCACCCGCCGCTGATCTGCAGATCCGACACACTTCCCTGGTCGGAGCCCATGAAAGCGATCAGCAGATCGCCCGGCTGGACACCGGAGGGCCGCTGGATGGTGGCGCTCGAGCCGGCGAACGCGCGCTGCGAGATGCTGCGGATGGAGGGCACCGGCACCTCCCCGCACATCTATCTAATGTCTGAGGATCGAGAGGGATGGGCTAACCCCACGGCTGAAGCCGGGGTGCTGCGCCCAAGAATTTCGATCAGACGAGGTCAGGTGTAGGACGAGCGGAACAGGATCTCGCACCCTGCGGTGCCGCCGCTATCAGCCGCGAAAGACACCACGTTGGGGCCGGCGGCGAGGATCCACTCCTCCGGCGGCACACTCTGCGTCGACAGGCTGTCCATCTTCGACTGGCCGCCGATCACCGCAGTGCCACGCTTGGTGTCGATATCCAGCCGGTCCCCGTCACCCACCGTGATGTCGAACCGCAGCACCCGGCCGAGCGTGACGTTGGTGATCACCGGGTTTACGACCGGGCCGCGGATCCGCAGCAGCGGACAGGCCTCCATGTCGCCCTCGTTGTCGCAGGTGCGCTGCCCGCCGACCGGCACGAGCACCGACTGCTGCCGCACATCCAGCCGGGTCGGGTCCGAGCAGCGCCACCGCAGCTGCACCGGGGTGAAGTATTGCCCGTAGTGCTGGGTGGGCATGATCCGGCCGTCGGGTTTGGCCTCCACCATCAGCGTTTCGCCCGCGGTCCGGATCGTCAGAAAAGACTCCGTGCCGGACGCGGAGATACCCATCGCTCGGCGGAGATTACGGCTGGCCAGGGTGAACGCCTCCGAGTCGGTGGGCCCGCTGATAGCCACGGTGACCGACACGACCCGCTCGTTCAGCCAGTCACGGCCGGGCCACGACCCGTGCCGCGCACCCCGGGGGGCGTTGCCGCTGATGAGCTCGGGCATGTCATCCCAGCCCTCCAACGTCCCGTTGATGATCTGGTAGACGTTGCCCGGCCCGCCGAAGACCAGCCCGGCCCACTCGATCTGGAAGTCCCCGGTGATCAGGTCGCCGGGGCGGACCGGCACGGTGACCTGCAGGTCCGGCCACTCGGACTCCGTCTCCCAAACACCCTTGGGGTAGGCGTGTTTCCGCAGGTCGAGCGCCGGCCACTCCGCCGCCGTCTCCCACACCGGCAGGAACAGCCGCGCATCCGGGGTCTCAACCAGCAGCGGAGGCCACTCGGATGCCGTCTCCCAGGCCGGCAGCTGCTGCCGCGCATGGATCTGCCCCAGCCGGGGGTGGGCGAAGACGAACCGGTTCGGGCGTCCGCGCCCCAGACGAGCCACAGCGCCACCCCCCTGCTACCAGGACCAGGCCCGGTGCACCGCCGCCGCAGACACCACAGCCCGCCGCCCGCCACCCGGCGGCGGGTACACGATCAATGTGATCCCGAGCCGGACAACGGAATCAAAAATTACCCCCGAAACCGTGAAGCTGGCCGCGGCCACGCTCCCCGCCCCCGCCAGCGCATCCTGGGTAGCACACGAGCAGCCGTGAATCTGGCTGATCTCAGCCCGCTCCGTATGGCCGCTGGGCGGTGTCCACGTCGAGGCCGGGTTCGTCGCCACCAGGCCGAACCTGACCACCAGCGCGCTGTCCCGCTCCGCCGTGGCGGCCGGCGCGGTCACCGTATTGGTGGACCCCGCGTTACCGGACTGCAGCGTCCGGGTATCCGGGTCAGCGTCCGCGATCGCGATCAGAATTACGTTGTGGCGGGCGCCGCCGCTCCCCCCGCCAAACGAGTAGCTGCTCGGCTCGCCAGCCCCGGCGACCCGGTAGGACAGGCGCGCCGCAAACCCAGAGCCGCCGCTGTAGATCTGCGTCCACCCCGACGGCAAACCGCCGCTCAAGCTGTACTCGCTCTGCTGCAGCGCGAACATCAGGTCACCCGACACGACGCCAGTGGGCCGGGTGACATTGAGGCTCGCCGTGGTGCCGGTGGCCGTGGTCGCATTGCCACGCAGAGAGGGCATTGGCGCCCTCCTCTCAGCACCGCTCGAAATACATGGTGGCGCGCACGTTCACCGCGGCGCCGGCCGTGCATCGGATCACGAACCCCTCACCCAGCGGCGAGTCCGGCGACGTGCCGAGCGGCCAGTCATAGATCACCAGGCCCCCGTTCGGGGTGAGCAGCCACTCCTCGACCACCGTCAAGACGGTCGGCTCAGTAGTCCAGTTCTTGGCGGCCGTAAACCCGGTGCCCGCGAGCCTGCCGTACCGCTGCCGCACCGCCACCGAGGTCGAGTTCGTGCCCGGTGCGTTGGTCGCGAACGTCGCCGCGCACAGCTCCACCAGCACCGGTGTCGCCGACGCGGTCACCCCATCGAACGCGACACGGATGCCCAGCAAGTCGACGCCGTGGTTGGCGGTGGTCGCACCCGACTTGACGCCGAGGATGCTCTTGGGGGCTGTGGACAGGGCGACAGCACCATCAGTAGTGATCGCGTAACCCGACTTAGCCACGGTCTGCTCCTAGGGGGTGTTGCGGAGGGTGTTGCGCCACGCCCCACCCTCAGGATCGAACGTGATCTCGAAATCACCGGCCTCAGTGCTGTACGTCTGGCCGAACGCGCGCAGGATCACGCACCGGTCCGACAGCGACGGGCAGTAGACCAGCAGCCCAGCCGCCGAGATCGTCGAGTCGGCCCAGGTCACCGTGTCAAAGCTCCACCCCACCCTGTGGGCATCGCTCAGCTGTCCCCACCCGGTCACCGTCAAATCCGCCCCACCCGGCGTGTAGCCGGTGCCGGACGCCTCGTTCGCATCCCACGGCGACGACCCGTACGCCGGGTCCTCCTGGTCGAAATCCGGCGTCACACCGTCCGTGAACAGGGCGCCTTTGAACGCGCCGGGAGTGGTGTCACCCAGGTCGAGCGCGATGTCATCGGCCAGGGCTTTGACGAACGTGTCGACGAACCAGCCGTCCTGATCGATGGCCACGCCTCACACCCCCGTCCGGAGGTTGATCCGCACATCCTGCACCTCGACCCAGCGGCCGCCGACACGGCGCATGCGCCGCCGCACCCGGTTGCCCAGCTGGTCCAGCACCTCCTGCACGAGCTGGCCGTTCGCATCCCGGTACTCGCGGACCTGGTCACGTGTGGCGTTCGTCCACCCGCCGGCCGGCGGCGTGTGGATCGACCGGAGACGAGCCAGGTCAGCGGCCGTATACGCCTGGATTCGGGACATATCGCCCGCCCCTTTCAGACAACAAGCACAAACAACTGGGTCACGAGGGGATCGAGGTGCGCGCCGAGGCGGCCGTGAGCAGGCGATGATGGCACCGCACACCTGACCTCGATCACGGAGGACCGAATGCGAGCACGATTCACACTCGCCGTTGCGCTGTTAGCCGCAGCCCTGACCGCCTGCGGCGCGCCGACCGTCACCAGCACCGAGGACACCGAGGCGAGCGGCACGTCCGCTCAGGCCGCAAGCGGCGACACCCAGCGCAAGGAGCAGAAGAAGAAGCCGGCAGAGGCCACGATCGGCAGCGTCATCACCCTGCGCGGGTTCGACGACGCCAAGATCGCCGTGAAGGTCAGCCGCGTACTCCCCGATGCCACCGCCGACGGCTTTTTCAAGCCGGACGCCGGCAAACGCTACTACGGGGTCGAGCTCGTCCTCAAAAACGTCGGCGACACCGCCTACGAGGACTCCCCCTCCAACTGCGCCCTCGTGATCGACAGCGAGGGCCAGCAGTACAGCACCACCATCGTGGATCTCAAGGGCGGCGCGTCGTTCGGCGGCACCGTCACCCTCGCCCCCGGCGACGTCCGCAAGGGCGTGATCGGGTTCGAGGTGCCGAAGAACGCCAAGATCACCCGGCTGCAGTTCGCGCTCAACAGCGGGATGGCCGACCACAAGGGCATCTGGCACCTCACCAAGTAGGCGCCGCGCCAGACCCCTTGTGGTCAGCGCATCCGCAGCTGCGCGCCGAGCATGTGCCGCAGCTCCTGCGCGATCGCGAACGGCGACTGCTCGGGTGTGGCGTGGAACTCCTCGATCTGCACCAGCGGCCCACCGCCAGAGCGCAGATCCCGCCACTGCTGATCAGTAAGAACCGGCTCCGGCCTACCGGTGCCGTTGTAGACCAGGCTCGTGCCCGGCATCAGCCAGCCACCCTGGTCATAGTGGCCGAACCGGACCGGGATGTCCTCGTTCTTGCTGACCAGCACCACCACGTCCTGCTGCTGCCGGACCGAGGCCAGCATCGCCGACGACTTGATCTTGTCCACGGGAGCCGCCGCGGACTTCGCGGACGTCTTGCCCGCGCCCGCGGCGGCCTTCCCCGCCGTCGCCGCCACCTGCACCAGCGTCGCCTGCAGCTCACCGGTCGCCTTGGCGACCGTCTCGCCGAGGTTCGTGGTGGCGACCACCAGCTTTGAGGCCGCCTCGGTCTCCGCCTCCGCGACCTGCGTGATGCTCTGGGCCGTCGCCTCCGCCGCCTGGTCCCACGCCGCCGAGAGCGTCTGCGACGTGGACGTCAACCCGGCCGAGGCGCGCTGCCACGCGTCACCGACCGCGCCGGTCAGCACCGTCGTGCCCTCGGCGAGCGCCTCCCGCAGCATCTCGCTCGACTTGACCAGCGTCGCCGAGATCGTGCCGGTGGACTGGGACACCGTGGCCGACACCTGCCGCACCGCCGCGGACGCGGCCGACCCCGAGCCTGTGGGCGGGATCACCCCGCCCGCGGCCATGAACGCGGCCGCCTGCAGCGCCTCGAGATAGCCGCCGCCGGCGAGGCTGGACGCGGGGACCACGGCCTGGCCCATCGCCGCCGCTGCCTGCCCCAGCACCCGCAGACTCCGCCGATCCCGCCGCAGCGGAATGAAAGCCTCCGGCCCTGCCTCACCGAACAGCACCGTCGGAGTGTCGGTGATGTGAGCCCTCGGCCGTCTGATCCCGCCGCGCGCGTACCCGACGATCCCGCCGCGGGCGAACGCCTGCGGCGGGCGGCCGATCAGCTGCGCCGCACGCGCCGGCACCTCACGCACAAAAGCGCCCGTGTAGGGCGCCTCGATGATCGTCGTCGGCGACGAATACAGCCACACGTGCCCCGGGTGCGGGAACCCCAGGTCACCGGGCGACGGGGACTGGACCGGTTTGACCCACGCCATCTGCTGCTGGCTCGTGCGCGGGATGTCCTTCACCCCGGCCGCCTGCCAGGCCCGCATCACTAGACCCGAGCAGTCGAACGCGTCCGGGCCCGTGCCGCCCCACTGGTACGGCTTGCCGATCTGCGCACGCGCGTAGGCGATCGCCTTCCCCGCCCCGGCCGTCATCTCCTTCTCGCCGAGGAAGTTGATGACCTCGCTGATCATCTTGCGGGGGATGCCGACGAGCATACGGCCCCACGCGCTGTCCCCCATCGCCCGCTCCGCCGCATCCAGCAGCGGATTCAGCAGCTTCTCGGCACCGATCTTGATACCGCCCGCGAGGACCTTCTTCACATCGCCGACGATGCCGCCTTCGGCGAAAGCCCCCGCAAACCCGGACGGGTCGCCGGCGATACCGAGCGCGCGGGCCACACCGGCCACACCGCCCCGGCGCGCGGCCGCGTTCATCTTGTGGACGTATTCCTCGCCGACAACCTTCGTCCACTCGGGGCGCATGATCGCCTCACCGCCGGACACGGCGGCCAGCGCGACGTCCTTACCCGGGGTGTAGCCGGGCACCACGCCGCCGCGCGCGAACGCCAGCGTCGACAGCTTCGGCAGCTTCAGGAAATCGGCGACGGTGTTCCAGACCTTGACGATGCCGTTGTTGTAGACGACATCGACGATGAACTTCACCGGGGCGCGGGCGGCTTCCTTGACCTTGTCCCAGGCGGTCCGGATGAGCTCGACACCCTTTTTGAAGCCGTCCGGGATGGTCTTGAAGATCACCTCATACAGCTTGTCGAAGACAGGCTTGAGGAATTTTTCCCAGACCGTCGTGATCGTCGACTTGATGCCGTCCCAGGCCGGGACGATGATGTTCTTCCAGATCCAGGTGAACACCGGCCCCAGCGTGTTCTTGATGAAGTTCCAGATGGCCTGGAGCGCGGGCTTGATGACGTTCTCCCACGCGGCCTTGATGGCCGTCTGGATGCCCTGCCAGGCTGGGACGATGATGTTCTGCCAGATCCACGTGAAGACAGGGCCGAGCGTGTTCTTGATGAAATTCCAGATCGCTTGCAGCGCGGGCTTGATGAAGTTGTTCCACGCCGTCTGAATAGCGGTCTGGATGCCCTGCCAGGCTGGGACGATGATGTTCTGCCAGATCCATTCGAAGACCGGCCCCAGCGTGTCTTTGATAAACGACCACAAAGCCTCGAGGGCGGGCTTGATAAAGCCCTCCCACGCGGTCTTGATGGCCGTCTTAATGGCCTCCCACGCCGCCGTGACAATGTTCCGGAACGTTTCGGAGTTGTTCCAGGCGTAGACCAGCCCGGCGACCAGCAACCCAATCGCGGTGACGATCAGGCCGATCGGGTTGGCCTTGAGCGCGATGTTGAGGACCTTCTGCGCGGCGGCCCACGCCAGCGTCGCCCCGCGGATCACCGCCTGCGTCGCCGCAAACGCCAGCGTCCGGGCCCGCGCCAACGCAGCCTGCGCGGCGATCTTGCCGTACTCGAGCGCGGCCCGGCCAAGCGACGCCGCCGCGCCGGCCGCAGCCCGCGCACCGTTCGCGATCGCCGTCCCGGCCGTGCGGGCCGCCGCGCCGGCGCGCTGCGCCGCCGTGCGGATCCCGTCCCACGCCGCGGTCGCGCCGCGCGCAGCGACCGACCCGGCGGTACGCGCCGCGTTCGCGATCGCCGACCCCGCCGACCGGGCCACCTGCGCGGCCTTCGACGCCGCGGTCTGGATCCCCGACCACACCGCGGCCGCACCCTTGCCGATCCCCCGGGCCGCGGCAGCAATACCGCGGGCGGCCAGGCTGACCCCCTTGGCCGCCAGCGACGCCGCCTTCGACAGCCCCGACCAGACCGTCTGAGCGATCTGAATCGCCCGGCGCACACCGTCGACCGTGGTCTTGATGATCTTCCACGTTTTGAACGCGGCGACCACGCCGAGCACGGCGAGGGTGAACGCCCGCAGCGTCTCCGGCGACAAACTGGCCAGCCAGCCCGTAATGCTCTTGACGATGTCGAGCGCGGTCGCGCCGTCCCCAGCCAGCCCCGACAGCAGATTCGTCAGGACCGTCCAAATGTCCTTGAAGATCCCGATGACCGTCGGGGCGGTCTGCCGGACATAGTCCATGAAGGCCTTGAAACCCTCGGACTTCCCGAGATCCTGGCCCCACTTAGCGAAAGCCGCGGTCGCCTGCTCCAGCCCGCCGACGAACGTCGGCACAAACGGCAGAAACGCCCGGATGAGCCCGGCGATACCGGTCGTGATGTTCCCTATGCTCTTGCCGAGCCCGGTCACAGCGTCGGGCGCCTGGGCGGACAGGTCCCGGAAAAACCCCTGCCAAAAGTCACCGCCGAGCGCACGCCCCGCACTCTTCTCGAGCTCGACGAGCGCGCCGGCCGTGCCCTGCACCAGCGGCGTCAACGGCTTGAACGCCTTCTGCAGCAGACCCAGCGCACCGGTGATCGCCGGCAGCACGCTCGGCGCCAGCGCCTTCTGGAAATCCTCGTAGGCGTCCTTGAACGCCTTGATCTGCTCGGCGGCCGCGCGCTCCGCCGGCGTCAAGGCGCGGGTCTTCTCCGTCGCCTTCGCCTGAGCGGCAGCCGCCGCCTGCGCGGCACGCGCGGCCGCCGCGGCCTGCGCCTTGGCCTGCTCCCGCTCCCGGATCTTCTGGATCTTCTCCTGAAGCTTTTGGATCTGCTGCTGCCGCTTCAGCGCCTCGAGCGCACGCTTGGCGTCGTCAACGCGTTCCTCGGCCTGCCGGACCGCCTTCCGCGCCTCCGCCACACGACGGGCGGCCTCCTCACCCGCCTTCCCGGCGTCCTCGTACGCCTTCGCAAGCGCCTTCTCCTGGTCGAGCACCCGCTGGCTGGCCTGCTCGAGCCGCTCCTTGGCGGCGACAACGGCGTCCTGGCCCTCAACCCCCTTGGCCTGCTGCTCCTGCAGCTCCTGCTCCTGGACCTGCAGCTCCTCGATCCGCAATTTGATCCGCTCGTAGGCGATCTCGGCCCGCTCGATCGCCTCCGGGTCGCCCTTCTCGCGGGCCTTGGCCAGCTCCGCCTCGGCCTCCCGCAGGTCCAACGCCGCTTCACGCTGATCGAGCGCGTTGCCGCGGAGACTGCGCCCCAGGTCGGCGAGGGTTTTGATCGCCTGCTGCCTGGCCCTGTTCAAGTCCTCTTGAGCGCGGATCGCTGCCTTCTGCGCGTCCGCCAGCGCACGCTCGGCCTGCGCCACCCGCTGCGCGGCCGCGGCCTGCGCCTGCGCCGCCGACTGGGCCGCCTGCTTGAGCCTGTCTTTCGCCGCGGCAACCCCGGCAACGGCGTCTTTGACCCGGTCTTGGGCGTTCCGTAGCTGGTCGGCGGCGTTGGCGGCCTGCAGCTGCCGGATCTGCGCCTGCAGCGACTCAATCGCCAGATTCCGGGTCGCACCAGCGGCAGCAGTCAGCCCGGACGCGGCCCGCTGCCCGGCCTTCTCCTGCTCCTCCAGCGCCTCATTGATCCGGCCAATGCTGGGGATCGCCACCGCCGCAAGCCCCGCGAACCCGGCGCCGGCGGCGGCGAGCGGGCCGAGCATCCCGGCGATCCCCGCCGTCAGCGACGCACCGACCGGGATCGCCGCCAAACCGGCCAGCGCCATCGACAGCGTCCCGATCGCCGCCAGCGCGCCGGAGATGTCCACATCCACGCGGACGTGCGCCGTCCGGCCATCCAACCCGGACAGCGCCGTCTCCGCCGCGGCGAGCTGCGCAAGCGCCTGGCCGATGTCCGCACGGACATCAACGGACGCGTCCTTGCCGTCGAGCTGCTCCAGCTCGCGCCGGATCGCCGCCACCTCGGCCAGCGCGGCCCCGGCATCGATGTCGATGCCGACCGTCTTGCCGGAGAGGGTCTCGATCCGGGCACGAAGCTCCTGGACCTTGCGCTGCGCCTCGCTCGCGTCGGCGTCGAGCTCGATCTTCGGCAGCGAACGGAACGCCGCCTCAAGCTGGGCTTTCACCCCGCGGGCGAACGCGCCACCGACCTGCGCACCGTCCTGCCCCGCACGCGCCTGCTCCCGCCGAGCCGCCTCACGCAGCGGCGCATACACATCCCCCAGCTGCGCCTGCACACCCCGGGCGATCTGCGCACCGACCTCCCGGCCGATCTGCTCCGCACCGGGAACCAGGCTCTTGCGCAGCTCCCGGTGGAAACCCCGCGCGTCCGGGACGACGGGGACGACGACCTCACCGGCGACGAACTGGGCCACCGGCTCACCCCCTTTCGCAAGGTGAGCCGGGGCCACCCCGGCGACTACCGGACAGGACGAGTAACCAGACCAGGCGGGGACTGCACCCACATGCCGCGGCCAAGCGGCACCCGCTCCCCGCGGATCCGCGCCAGCACCAGAGCCGTCTGCTCAGGAGTCAGCTGCCGGCGCTTCTTGCGCTTCTTGGAGGGCACACCCGGCCGCGGGATCGGCTCCGGCGCCTTGACCTTGACGCCGTTGACCCGCTGCAGCACGAACGTGTTGGTGCGCACCGCGTCGATCAGCGACGCGATCAGCATCTCCGTGTGTGACCACTGACCCTGCGACGGGTCGGCCTCCTCGGCGAGCCGTTTGATCTCGGCGTCGCTCATCGCGTTCCGCAGCTCGGTCTTGACCGCGGACTCCGGCGGCAGATGCCGGATCAAATTGCCGAGCAGCCGCCACGTCAGCGCCGAGCGGCCGCCGCCTGGGCGCCACAGATCCCGCACATCCAGCTGGTAGTAGCGCCACAGGTCGGCCTCGACCGCGTCATAGTGCTCGCCGAGCAGGCGGGCCAGGCCGGCTATTCCCCCCGGCCGACCCCCTGGTAGTGGCGGGTGGCGGCCTCGATCAGCGCGTTGATGTCAGCGCTGCTGATGCCGCGGATCTTGGCGAACTCCTCGTAATCGTCGCCGAGGAGCTCGCGCATGAACTCGCGCAGGTCACCCTCGCCCCTGCCGAGCGCCGCGGTGACCTGCCAGTCGGCCTCGGTCGGGTCCCTCATCGTGAAAATCTTGCCGTCCACATCGAACGTGAACGGCTCCTTCTTGGCCTCCTGCGCACGCCGGCGAAGCGAGAACAGGCTGACCGGCTCCTGGGCGATCTTGTTGGTAGTCATCAGGACAGGTGATCCTCCACCTGAGGCGCAAAGTAGCTGTGGTAGACCAGGTTCCCGGCCGAGTCGGGGTAGGTGGAGATCGTCCACTCGTACCCGACCATCTCACCCTGCTGGTAGGTCACCTCGCCACGCTCGGTGATCTCACCCTCGGGGATGTAGAAACGCTCCCACACCTGGCCGTCATACACGTCGATCAGCCAGCTGCGGCGGTCCGGCTCCGCCGTGCCGGACTCGGCGTACCGGACGATCCCGTCCAGATCCGGCTGCAGGTCATCCACCTCGAGCCGGTTCTGCAGGGCCCGCACGATCGGGCGATTGATCTCCCACGCCGTGAAGCTGAAAGTCCGCACCGAGCTCGTCACAACCGTGCGGAAAGGCGAGGTCAGACCCCACGGAGTGAACTGCTCGGTGTCCTCCTCAACACCATTCGTCAGACCATCAGTGGAGATCGCGCCGATGGCCAGCCACGGCGCAGGCGGCTGCTCCTCGGGGTCCGACGGCTGCGCCGTACCCAGCGGCGCCACCCAGACACCGCCGTTGGTGCCGACCACCGCGAGCTTGGCGTCCCGGTAGATAGTGGGCATGATGTGCTCCTCACATGCTGGGGCAGCAAAAAGCCCCCGCGACCGGCGGCCCCGGGGGGCGAACAGGAAAAAAGTGCTGCTAGACGGGGTGCACCACCAGGCTGTAGCTCGCCTCGTAGCGGCGCAGAGCCGGGTTGTCGTACGGCACCCGGTGCGGCCGCACCGACGTGCGCACCCGGTTGACCGACACCCCGTCGTAGACCGATTCGGCCAGCTGCTCATGCAGCAGCCAGTGGATCCGGCCGGCCCAGTCGGCCGCCTCCACCGTCGTGGCCGCGAATACGCTGATGTCCACGCTGGGCTCATCCCGGCGGTACCCGTCATGGTCGCCGCCTGTGCCGGTCACCTGCACAAACGGCACCCGCGACTCCAGATCCGCCGGTGTCTCCGTGCTCGCCGGCAGCCTGACCACATCCGTGACCCAGGCCACCATCAGCGCCTCAATATCAACCACGACGCTCATAGGGCACTCTCCGCGGCCCGGCCCATCACCCTGTAGCGGGGCGTACGGCTCGTGCCCCACTCCACATACGGCGCCGCCACATCGTCGTTGATCACCAAGGCCACGGCGCGCGGCCGCGGACCCTCCCGCACACCGACCTCGACACGGAACGACCGGGCGTACTCGCCGGTGTCCACCGGCGCCAGCTCGCGGGCGCGGCGCGCGACCCGCTCGGCACGCTGCCGCATCTCCTCCTGCATCTGCCGGGAGGCCAGGACACGGCCAAAACCGCGGATGTCCGGCCGATACCGTGCACGAGCCGCCGCCACCGCCATCCCCTCCCTCAAGGACGCGCTGCGCTAGCCGGTGACCTTCACCCCGCGGGCCAGCACACCGGCCCGCCACCCGGTAAACGGCGAGCTCCACTGCTCCGGTGTGCCGTCCACCTCATACAGCTCGCCGCGGACCCGCATCCGCGACACCGCCGAGAGATCCGTCCCATACGGGAACGAGACGTTGATCCGGTCGGTGACCGTGTCCCGCGCCTCGGTCTGCTCGCTGCTCCCGCTCGGCCAGACGATGCAGCCCGCCACGTCCCGCTCAGCCCACGTCCAGATCTCGTTGCCGTGGGCGTCGCGCCCGGCCGGCGAGCGGGTCAGCACCGTCACGGTCTCACCCCTGGTCATCGCCGGCCCAGCCTCTCGACCGCCTCAACCCACCGCGCCAGGTCCGCGGCAGGGTCGAGCTGACGCACCCGGGCCTTAGCCTGCTTCGACGCGGCCTGCCACGCCTCCGCGTCGTCGAGCGCGGTGAGCGCCGCCACCCAGCCGTCCAGGTCATCACGCTCGACGAAAATCCCGGCCTCACCGAGGGACTCGCACAGGCCCGGGGTGGGGGTGGCCACGACCGGGATACCGGAGGCCATCGCCTCCACCCCGACCCGACCCCACGACTCATACTCGCTCGGCATGATCAGCACACGGGTGCGCGCATACACCCGCTCGGCCATCTGCGCCGGCGGCACATGCTCGACCACCTCAACATTCGGCGCCTGCCCGACGATCTGCTCACCGTAGGCGCCCTTGACGGCGAGGAACCGGTGGTTCGGCATGCGCTCGGCGAGCCGCCACAGCACATCCCCGCCCTTGGGCTTGTGCAGGTTGACCAGCGTGATGTGGTCGCCGGGGGTGGTGCGGTAGTCGGCTGCGCGCACCGGCGGCCGGACCACCACACTCGCCAGCGGACGCGCGGCCTTAGGGTTCTCCGCGAACCATCGCTCGGCTTCCGCCGCCATCCACTGGCTGTTGTAGACCGCCAGCGCGGTCGTGCCAGACCCGACCGCGGAGAAGGTGGCGGGGAAAGTGTTGTGGCACAACACCACCAGCGGGCGGCCCCAGCCGCGCGCGGCCGCCGCCGCTGCCCGCACGTTCTCCAGATGCGAGACCACCACATCGCTATCCCGCGCCAAGCGCAGGAAATCCTGCCGCGCCTTGACCGGGATCACCTCGACCCCGTCCACCCGGTACGGCTCGCGCCGCCCGTTGTGCTGGGACAGCCACACCCGCACCTGGTGGCCACGCGCCACCAGCTCACGCAGGAGCGTGTGCGCCATCACCTCCGCCCCGCCGCCGTGCTCCGGCACGTAGGCGTGGAACCGCGCCAAAACCCGCATCTAGATCCTCACTGTGATCGTGCCGGTGGTCGTCCGGTACCGGTCCAGCACCCGCCGCTCGGCATCCGTCAACGTCACCGCCAGCCCCTGACCGGGCGTCTCCGACCGGTAGCTGTAGGGGCCCACCGTCTCGCTCGTCACCCCGCCGACCATCGCCGGGGAGGTCAGCGTGCGCAGCGTCATCTGGCACGCCACCGCCACCACATCCGGCGGCACCTGCGCATACCCGTGCGTGTAGGTCACCCGGTAGGTGCCGGGGAAGCCGTCATCGTCCCACCAGATCTCCGGCAGGTTGATGATCCAATTGCCCTCGCCGAGCCGGATCTGGTCGATCCCGTCGAACAGCCAGTCGGCGAGCGTGATGTCGGGGGCGCCGCTGACGCCGATCGCCTCCACCCGCTTGACCTCGATCACGGGCCGCTGCGGCAGCCGGAGCGTCCCCCCGGTCGCGCGCAGCACCACCGTGTCATCCACAGCCTGGGTGAAATCGCGGCCGGTATAGCCCCGGATCAGCGCAGAGGCGTCCGCCAGCAGCGCGCACACCCGCACCCGCTCATCGTCGGTCAGGTCCCGGCCGAGCCGCGCGACCAGGTCGGCCTCAGTCGCCAGACTCTCCACCGGACACCCCCCCTTTTAGTGCGTCAGCCGGGCGAGCATGCGCATCCGGTCACGCTGCGCCGCGACCATCTCCGCGGCCGCCACCCACCGCTCCAGATCCGGCGCCGGATCCAGCTCCGCCGACCGCGCCTTCGCCTTCTTGGAGGCGGTGCCGTAGGCGCGCGGCGTCAGCAGCCGGCGGATCTCCCGCTCCCAGCCGTCCAAATCGTCGCGGTCCACAAAGATCCCGGCCTCACCGAGGGACTCGCACAGGCCCGGGGTGGGGTGCGCGATCACCGGGATACCGGAGGCCATCGCCTCCACCCCGACCCGCCCCCACGACTCATACTCCGACGGCATGAGCAGGATCTTGGTGCGGGCATACACCTCATCCCGCATCCGCTGGCCCGGCACGTTCGGCACGACCTCCACGTTCGGCAGCTCCCGCACGTCCTGCGGGCCGTAGCCGCCGATCACCGCCAAAAACTTCACGTCCGGCATCCGCTCGGCCAGCTGCCAGAACGTCCCCGACCCCTTCGGCGGGTAGAGGTTGATCAGCGTGACGCGGTCACCCGGCTTGGTGGCGTACTCCTCGGCGAGCACCGGCGGGCGCACCACCACCGCATCCGGCCGCGGCGCACGCACCGAATCCAGCCACGCCTCAAACTCGGCGCGCATCCACTCCGAGTTGTAAACCGCCAGCGCACACGGGCCCCGGCGCACCCAGTTCCTCGTCTGGTCGAACGTGTTGTGCAGCACCTGGATGAGCGGCACACCATGCAGCCGGCTGATCACCATGGCCCGGCGCGTGCACTCCAGATGCGTCACCAGCGCATCCGCCGCGTTCAAGAACCGGAACAGGTCCCCCTTGCCGGTGTACGGGTGCACACGCACCCCGTCCAGCTCGTACGGCCCATCCTGCAGCCGTGACGACAACACCACGTCCACCTCGTGGCCGCGCTCCACCGCGGCTCGCAACATCGTGTGGACCATCCACTCCGCGCCCGCGTTATGGTGCGGCGGATACGCGTGGAGCATGGCCAACAGGCGCACCACACAACTCCAATCCAGGAGACACCAACAACCAGCCAGGGCCCCGCGGCCGGCACCGGCACCCACGCATCACGCCACCAGCGCCGGCACCGGCCGCCAACACCCACGCCGCAACCAGGCGGGATCAGCTACCAGCCGTCGACGCCTGAACCACACCGAACGGGAACCGAGTGTTACCGTCCATGTTCAGCCGCGTCACCGGGTTGCTCGTCGCATACGCGATCCGCATCGTCACCCGCAGCGCAACCGAGTCCTGCTGCATCAGGTTGAGGACGACCTTGCCCTCACCGTCGCTGATCACACCCTCGGTGAACATCTTCCACGTGATGTCCTGCCGGAGTCCGATGATGCACTTCGTCCAGTCACCGGCGATCAGCTCAGCCTCAGACGAGTCCCAGGACCCGTTCGACACCTCGGTCACCGGGTAGCCGTACAGCATGCCGCCACCACCCGACTGCAGGTCAGGCTGGTAGATCGGCACACCATCCTGCGACCGCAGCCCGACTAGCCGCCACTTCAACCCCGGCCGCGCGGCAAAACCGGTGATCTGGAACCCGTCGGTGGCGATCAGCTCACCCAGCGACGCGACATCCTGCGCAAAGTCGGTGCCGGTGCCGACCACCACCGTGTTACCGGCTGCCACAGCAGACGAGTAGATGTCCGCCGGCCAGCTCGACGGCTTGTCCACACCAAAAAGACCCGCGGCGTCGATCTTGTAGCCGAGGGCCTCCACGATCCGCGGACGCACCTCATCCCAGATCGGCACCTGCGCGTCATCCAGGTACGCCTCCGGGATCGGCACAATGACGGCGAGCTCCTCGGCGACCAGCATCACGTTCTTCCAGTCCACCGCGCTGGTCTGCTTCATCCCGGAATCGCCGCTCACCCAGTACGCCGTCGGCAGCACGTCAAGAACCGGCTGCCGCTGCGTCTTGGTGGACATCCGGACCTGCGCGGCCCGCTGCAGCAGGAAGGACTGCGACGGCAGCTCCTGGATGATCTGAGCCGACACCGGCTCAGGAATAAGGGGATCGTCGCTGACGTCCCGCGTGATCATGTCGCTGTAGGTAGGCACGGGGCACTCCCTTCAATGCACACAGCAGCGGCCCCGGGCCCCGTGCAAGGAACCGGCGCTGCTCAACCAACAAGGGGAACTAGCGGCGACCACCCATCAAGAACTGGCGGAACGCCTCATTCGGGTCCGGGTCCTCCGATGCCGGCATCGCACCAGGCCGCAGCGACTCCACCGGCCACCCGCCACGAGCACGGGCACGCTCCGCGGCCTGCTGCTTCCGCTCCTGCTCGAGCTCGGCAAGCCGCTCCGCAACCCGCTTCTCAACCAGCGGCTCCAGCCGACGCTCAACCTCGGCGTCGATCCCCTCGGCCAGCGCCTCCGCCGCCTCGAGGATCTCCTCCTCGGTCTCGCCGGCGAGCCGCTCCACCAGGCTCGCGGGCACCGAATGCGCCGACGCCGCCAGCAGCCTCGCCTTGGCGAGCTCCGCCTCCCGGGCGCGCCGCTCCACCTCCGCCAGGCGCTCGGCGAGCCGCTCGGCCTCGCTTTTCTGCGCGTCCTCGATCTCGCGCAGCCGCTCGGCCATCTCCTTGACCTGCTCCGGCCGGAACCGGCCGAAGGCCCTGACGGCCTTCTCGTGCTTCTTCGCCTGCGCACGCCAATACGCCGCCTGCTGCTCAGGCGTCATGTCCTTGACCGGCGTGTTCAGCGGGTACCCATCAGGGCCCACCTCGGCCTCGGCGGGCGGCTCGTCAGGCTCCTTGCCGCCGGGCTCGGCGTCCGGCACACGGTCAGACTGCCGCCCCCGGCCAGACCGGCGCACAGAACGCTCCGGCCGCCCCTCGCCGGCCTCACCATCACCCTCAGACTCGGCAGCCACCGCTGCGGCAAGCATCGCCTCCGCCGCAGCATCCTCGTCGGAGCCAGCCACAGCCTCCGGCACCTCGGCGGCAGGGGACTCGGACACCACAGATTCAGACACGTCAACTCCCATGCCGGGACCACGGCCGGGGCCCTGACGGCCCAGGCCAACAACACAAAAGGCCGGCAGCCATGACGGCCAACCGGCCCACAAGGGGGCAAGAAAGCCTCAGTTGACTTCCTCCCCACGCCTGAAGGCGGGGGATTCCCGTGGCTGAGGCGCGTTCACGCTGCCTCTACCTTGGGTGGTTGGCGCTTCACAGACCGCCCAACGGCGAGGTCTCCACGCCCTGTCACCGCCAGCCCGGCGGCGAGGATGTTCATGGGCTAACCCCACGGCTGAAGCCGGGGGTCTGCGCCCAAGAATTTCGATCAGCGCTCGAGCGTGCCGTCCGCCTTCCACGTCGGCGGAATCAGCTCCCCGAGCCCTAGCTCACGCGCACGCCGCATGATGAACCGGCGCACCCGAGCGCGCGCCTCCTCGGTGTTCGGCCGCACCCGGCCCACCGCGCGAATCGCGTTCAGCAGATCCTCACGGTTCGCGATCGGGAACCGGCCCGGCCGCGGATCGTCCCTGCCGGTGCGCATCGCCTTGCCCTCGCGGACCAGGCGGCGCATCTCCTCCGCGGTACGGTCAGCCATCCGTCACTCCTCCGACTGGTCGCGGCCCTCCCAATAGCGACGCCACACCCGCCGAGCCTCAGCACCCGAATAACCAGCCGTCACACGCCGCCACTGCTCATACAGGTCCCGGGAATGGCCCAGCCACGCCTCGTCCCGCGACCAGACAGGCGCCGCCACGCAAGCACAATGCGGATGGCTCTGGAACTTCGCCGTGGCCTCGCTGTACACCGGCCCGCGACTGATCAGCATCGCGCAGAACGCGCACGGGTTCGCATCCCCGATCCGGGCCCACCCGATCGCCTCCCGGTCCTCATCGACCGCGCCGAGGATGGTCTGCCGGCCCGCGTCGAGGACGATGCGCTCCATGCTCCCGGCCAGCGCGACCCCGGCGTTCTGCCGAGCCTGATGCTCAGGCAGATCGGCGGACAGAGAACGGCCATACGTGCGCGCGCCGGCGATCTGCGCTGTGGTCTCGATCCACTCCCGCGGCGCCTCAGGAGCAGGCGACGGCACGAACAGGCCCGGAACCCGCGCCTCGGCGCGTGACTCGAGGTAGTAGTTCGTCGCCAACCGGGTCGACTCGCGGCGGAAGCTCGAGATCAGCGCCACCAGCGCGGCGATCAGCGCTTCCCACACGTTCGGGGACCGCGGCTGGTAGGAGTCCAGCCACAGCCGCAGCACGTCACGGGTCACCCGAGCCGCCAGACGCGCCTGCGCGGCACGGTACTGCTCAGCGAGCTGGTTCTGCGACGGCATCCGCAGCCTCCAAAACCCGCTCGCCGCCACCCTCGGCGGCCCCGGCGGACTCACCATCCGGCTGCTCCGGCACGCCAGATCCACCCAGCTGCCGGTCCAGCATCTGGTTCAGCTGCTCCATCGCATCCGCGTCCCGCCGAGCACGCTCCGCGGCCGCCTTCCACCGCTCCACATCCGTCTGCGTGACCCCCGGGATCCGCTCCCACAGCTCCTGAGGCGGCACCTGCAGCATCTGCACGAGCTTCCCGAGCGCATCCACCGTCGAGCTGAGCGACCGGGCCTCCGTGTCACGCCACACAACCTGCGCCGCCGTGTCCTCCCAGCCCTTGCGGTCCCCCGCGGCCAGCGACGCCAGCCGCAGCATCTGCTCGTGCGACTCGCCGAACGAGCTCTTGCGCTCGGCGATCTTCCGCTGCAGACCAGACTCGGCCGCGGCAAGCGCCTCAGCCGACAGATTCGCCATCTGGCCGAGCAGGTGATGCGGCGGCGTCTGCGACACCGTGGCGATGTTGCGGATCGTCGCCTCAATCGACTGCAGATAGCCGGACAAATCGGTCTGGGAAAACTCGCCGAACTTGACGTCGGCGTCCTCGGCGACCCACAACCGGTCCACCGCGGCCTGGAACGGCGCCCGCGGCGACCCGTCCTCATCCGTCACCACCATGCCGGCGATCCACCGCTGCCGGAACGCCGCATACTGCTGCGCCATCAGCAGATTGAACGTCGTGGCGTTGAGCTGGTCCTGCATCTCGAACAGCGGTTCGACCTCGCCACGGACACAATCGTCACCGTCGAGGTCGTCACCGTTGAGGTAGCGGACCACCGGGCACACACCCAGCCCGTGCTCCTCCGCCGTGACCAGGCGCAGCTTCCCCGCCTCGGTCTCCCGCGCCTCCATGTCGTACCGGTGCGTGGCATCGTAGAGCCGCACCGACTTGACCTTCCCCTTCAGCGTGTTCCGGGAGGTCACCTCAAGCGCGAACTCCGGCCACTCGTCATCCACCGGGTCGGCGTAGAACGCGGTCAACCGGCGCGGCGACTTGGGCTTGATCACCGGCACCGGCTCACCCGGCAACACCACCGCATACGCCACCCCGTATTTGAGCGCGGCACGGTGCAGCCCATGCTGCCGGGCATCCATCCGGTTCGCCTGCCAAATCTCCCACGCCCTGGCGTTCTGCGACGAGCCCGCCGGCCGATACCCGTCCACATACAGCGCCTGCGCCACCACCGTGACCACCAGCGGCAGGATGTTGACGCGGGCCCGCCGGATCAGCCACTTGTACTCCTGGCGGGCACCCTTCGGCACATAGACGCTCGACGCCTCGCCCTTCATGTAGGCGGAGATCTTCTTCAGCCGCGCCTGCTCACCCTCACGCAGCTCCAGCAGCTTCGCCGCCGCATCCAACGCCTCACTCTTGGAGAGCGTCACAACCAGCCCCCCTCCAAGAGACCTCAGCTGAACCCGAACACCCGGCCCGACCGGGGCTTCGCCTTCGACTGCCTGGACCACTCCGCCGACCCCAGCAGCTTCCGCCGCACCATCCGCGCACCGACCATCGCCACCGCGGCGTCGATCTTCCGCTGCGACTCGCGATGCTCCTTGCCGATCGACACGCCCCACTTGTTCGGGCGGCGCCGCGCATTCACCACGTGCTGCCGCAAAACCCGGTTCCCGTCATGCGTCAGCAGACGGTCCCGGATATCCGTCCAGGAACGCTCACACGCCTCGGTGAACTCCTGCTGATGCGCTGGCGTCCGCATGTCCCACACGATCGGGTGCGGGCTCCGCGACCCCCGCGGCGCCGCATGAATCAGCAGGCCCGCGCCGTGCCGCTCGGCCCACGCATCCAGCAGCGCATCCCAATACCGCTCGCCGGTCTCATCCTCGCCACCGCCAGGGTCGGCGAAGAACCCCACCACCGACCACTCGGCGCACGCGCGGTCCACCCGCGCGTCAACCAGCTCCCGCGGCACCGACCACGGCACCTTGGAGTCCAAGCCGGGCGGGCGCTGCCAGCAGTCGATCAGGAACACATGCCCGTCGGACACGCAGCAGCCGACCAGCACCGTCGCATCATCCGACTTGGAGCCGTCGAAAAACAGCGTGATCTTCTCGCCGGGCTCCACCAGCCGGTCCTTACGCTCGCACGCATCCCACTCGTACGGCGCGACCCACGCGTCCTCGGCGGCGACGATCTGGTTGTACCAAAACCGTCGCGACCGGCTCGGCGGATTCCGCGGGTCCAAGATCGACTGGACGATGCCGTTGACATCCAGCCAGTGCGAATCCCCCCGCACCAGCTCGACCACCCGCGGCGCGGCCTCCGCAGACAGCGGAGCCTCCGCCGGCGCCTCAAGCGAGTCATACAGCAGACCCGTGTCCCGGGCCCGGCCCGCCGCCATCAGCTCATACGCCTCACGTGCCCGCTCCGCCACCGAGTCCTCACCCGGCATGTACGCGTTCGTGATCGCCAGCGCGCGCGCCATACCGTCCGACGACTTGGTCGCGTTACGCTCGATCACCGCGTCCATCTCATGGCCGCCGTTGGTGGCGAGCCAGTGATGCGTCTCGTTCTTGATCGTGAACGTCGGCCGGCCACCCTCGAGCGCACGCGGCGACGACGACACCGCCTCAATCCGCCGGGCACCCTTGAACGCGTAGATGATCTCCTTGCCGAGGTCGATCTGGTACCGCTCAAGCGCCGCCTTGGTGAAGATCCCCGGAAAGATCGTCATCGTGTTCCGGTTCTGATCTTTGCTCACCGCGGCGATCTGAATCCACGCCTCCGGATGCGGCACACCAGCCGGATGCTCATTCCCCCACGGGTCCCGAACCGTCCGCCCCGACGAGTCCAGCCGGCACGGCCCCACCAGCTCCGTCGCCGCCAGCGTCGCGACCAGCGGGTCCTTGCCCCAGCCCTTGATCCGCTGCAGCACGCCATCCCGGAACAGCCACCGGCCATCCTCGTCAACCGCGTACCACCACAGCACAAACCGCAGCTGCTCAGGCGTGTACCGCCACGGCCGGCCCGAGGGATGCTGCAACGCCTCGGCCTGCCACATCACGATGCTCCACCCGAGCGTGCGCTCCGGCAGATACCAGCCGCTCGGATGATCCGGGTCCCGCCGCCACGTCGGGCCGATCCGCACCGGCTCCAACGCGTCAAGATCAACAGTCGTCGTGTTGTCAGCCGCCGAGAGCGTCACGGTAATCGTCCAACGCGAGCACGCTGGCCGGCTTCCCGTCCTCAACACCATGCCGCTCGAGCTCGAGCCGCGCACGACGCCGCGCACCCTCCGTCGTCAGCAGCTCGGTCATCGCTGAGGAGACGGCGGCAAACAGCTGCGCCGAAAACCGGGGCGCCTGCAGCCCGCGCGACATGGCCTCCGCCACATACACCGCGGTCGCCACATCGGACGGCTCGTAGAAGACCGCCTGACCCGACACCTGCAGCGACTCGTACCACTCGCGCGCGATCGGGTGCCAGTCCTCGTGGGCCGGCGGGAACTCCACAACGGCCACACCGGCAGAAACCTTGGTCACCTCGCCGCCTTCCGGCTTGTTCCGGCGGCGGCGCTCCTCGCTCCGCTTGGGGACAGGGCCCCTCGGACGTGCCATCGATTCCTCCCATGTCGGGACGTCCGCGTACCCCATGCCGGGGCACAGCGGTTCAAGATCAAAGTCCTGCGTGAGGCAGGGGTGAGCTCGGCGCGCGGCATGCCACCTCACGCCGATTACGCAGCGTGTCGCGACCTCACAACCCGTACAGACAGCGAGCTGCTATACCGGCCCGGTCGAGAAAAATTTGGACAAAGGGGGGCATACCCACCCATATGTACACAGGCGTGCGCACGGCGCGCCGCGGTGTTGATCTTGGTCGCTCGAGCCGGTTTATGATCTTGGTCGAGCGTGACTAGACGATCTTGATCGGCCGACCTGCAAGCGATCTTGGTCGAGGTGTGCCGCAGCAGGCCGGAGGCGAGGCCGCGCCGGCACGCCTGCTCGAGCGTCAGGGCTCCTCGTCGTCGGCCAAGGTCTCTACATAGCCCTGCTTGATCATCTCGGCGCCGATCGTGACCAGGCCGATCGACTCGATCCAGCACATGCCTTCGGAGTGTGCGAAGCCGAAGACCGTCTCACCGTCCGGCTTGATGATCTTGCAGAGGACGACTGCTGAGGCGATGAGGTCGCCTTCGCCGAGGTCGAGGGTTAGGCCGAGGCCGTCGATGATGTGGCCGATCTTCTGTTCTGTCACGCTACGCCTTTGTTAGGGCTGGGAATGGCGGGCCGTCTGCTGTGCGGCCTGTTGTCTTGTGGGGTGCAGGCGACCCGCCAGCTTGTGGTGTTGATTTCGGAAGGGTTGATCTTTTTGACGCGCTCCCCGGCCTGAAGGCCGGGGATTCAGCCTGTGCCGCGCGTGCGGCACTTCTGTGGCTTCCTGCTTCACCGGGTCCTGCCCTCCGCTAGGCGGCGGGTCTTACGGTCCCTCCACAGGCGTTTAACCTCTCCGCCCGCCCGGCGGCGAGGATGTTCCTTGCAGCATTAACGTCCCGGTCGTGGACCGCACCACACGGGCAAGTCCACTCCCGGACGTTCAGCGGCATCGACTCTTGTAGCGTCCCGCATGCGGAACATAGCTTCGAGCTGGGAAACCAGCGGTCGATCTGGTGGAAGGTCCGCCCGTACCGGGCCGCTTTGTACTCAAGCATGGCGACGAACTGCGACCAGCCCGCGTCATGCACGCTCTTGGCCAGTCTCGTGCGCGCGAGCCCGGACACAGAAAGGTTCTCCACGTATACCGCTTGGTTCTCGCGGATGATCTGCGTGGAAAGCTTGTGTGCCCAGTCCCGGCGCGCGTCGGCCAACTTGGCGTGCAGCTTGGCGACCCTGGCCCGGGCCTTGGCCCGGTTCACGCTGCCCTTCTGCTTGCGGGACAGTGCCTTTTGCGCCTTGCGCAGGCGGCGTTCGGCTCGGCGGATGAAACGCGGATTGTCGATCTTCCTGCCGTCCGACAGCACGGCGAAGTGCGACAGGCCCAGGTCGATCCCAACCTCACCCGTCGTCTCCGGCAGCGGCTCGCCGGGGACCTCTACCACGAAGCTCGCGAAGTACCGTCCGGCCGCGTCCTTGACCACCGTTACCGACGACGGTTCGGCAGGCAGAGCACGGGACCAGCGGACTTCTATCTCGCCGACCTTGGCCACGTACAGCCGCCTGTTTGGGCGGATGCTGAAGCCGTTGCGGGTGAGTCGGATCGCCTGCCGGTTGTCCTTCTTCGACTTGAACCGGGGCGGGGCCACCTTCGGCCCCTTGCGCTTGCCCGTTACCGAGGCGAAGAACGCCCGGTACGCCTTGTGCAGGTCGTTGAGCGACTGCACCAGCACGACGTTGGACACCTCTCCCAGCCAGGAGCGTTCCGGGGTCTTCTTCGCCTCGGTGATCACCTGGCGTTGCAGGTCGGCGTCCTTGATGTACGGCAGCCCGGCCGCGTGGGCTTCCTGCCGTAAGCGCAGCCCGTCGTTGAATACCACCCGGGCGCACCCGAACGCCTTGGCCAACGCGGCGCGCTGACCGGCTGTCGGGTAGAGGCGGAAGTTGTACCGAAGCTGCACGGTACCCAGTCTAGCATTTGGTCTATGGCGAATGATTCCGACTATAGGCGCGGCAGACACGTTGTTTCAGCGCTCCACGTCCATTTGGTCTTCGTGACGAAGCACCGGCGCGGAGCGCTGACCGGCGAGATCCTTGAGCGCTGCGAGCAGATCATGCGGGACGTGTGCGCCGACTTCGAGGCTGATCTTGTCGAGTTCAACGGGGAAGACGACCACGTGCATCTACTGGTGCACTATCCGCCAAAGGTCGCCATATCAAAGCTGGTGAACAGCCTCAAAGGCGTCTCGGCCCGACTTCTGCGCAAGGAGTTCACCGGCCACATGAACCGGCACATCATGCACGGACACCTGTGGTCGCCGTCCTACTTCGCCGCATCCTGCGGCGGCGCACCCTTGGAGATCATCCGCCAGTACATCGAACAGCAGCGCAGACCACTCTAGGGATGGCCTAACCCCGCCCTGAAGGACGGGGCTTGCGGCCAAGATTTCGGGTCAGATGAGTCCGGGGTGTGGCTCCTCCGGACGCCGGCGCGGGATGCGCTTGGCCTGGGCTGCGCGGCTGCCCTCAGACGCGGATTTGCGGCGGTGGCAGTGTGGCCACACCCGGTCATGTATCGGCGCCAGGTTTTCGAGGGAGTGATCATCCCCGGGGATGATGTGGTCGACGGCGTCGGCGCCGGGCCCGTGGCAGACGTGGCATACGCCGTTGTCGCGTTTGAGTACGGCGGCGCGGCGTTTCGGCCAGTCTTTGGGGAGTCGGGCCCGGCGGGTTG
>Ga0207866_1000321_pt1 | contig 73007 bp, 67 predicted proteins | sample HigsolmetaAR203D_FD_184835 | JGI IMG/M metagenome (GOLD analysis project Ga0207866, IMG submission 184835) | Ionic liquid and high solid enriched microbial communities from the Joint BioEnergy Institute, USA - AR20-3-D (SPAdes) (version 2) ...
TTTTCTACAATCGCAAACGAGTCCATTCGGCGATCGGGTATCTCACACCCATTCAATGCGAACAAATGTACGATTATGTTGCGTAATTTTCTCGATTCCATGTGTCCAATCTATTGACAGAGGTCCACTTCCGTATTCCAAGTTTATGTCAACCTCCTTCATCCGTTTTTGCGTAGAACGGGCCCTAACTCGCGATATTTGCTGTCCGACTCGGCAAGAAGTATCGTAACAAACGAGTATCTCAAATGAAGTTGTATAAAGGTCACAAAACAATAAACAAATCATCACAAATTAGGTGGTTCTGTTTGTTGCATGGGGTTAAATGATAAACTAGTTTTCAAAGGTGGGATATCATGAGTGAAATCAGTACCATACTGGTTGTTGACGATGATCAAAGCATTGTCGAACTATTGAGCGACTTTTTAGAGTATGAAAATTTTCGCGTTATAACCGCTTGTGATTCTGTTCAAGCTTGGACTTTGTTTGAGCGGAATTCCATTCATTGTATTGTTCTTGACATCATGATGCCGGGGCAAAACGGGTTTGAGTTATGTCGCCGGATTCGTGAGAAGAGTAATGTTCCGATCCTTTTCTTGAGCGCACGCAGCGACGATGTAGACAAGATTCGTGGCTTGACGCTCGGCGGCGATGATTATATCGTAAAAACCGCTTCACCTGGCGAGATCGTAGCCAGGATAAAAGCTGTACTACGGCGTTCTGTTTCCCAACTGCAAATGAGTGAGAGAATCTTGGATTTTGGCCGCATCAAGCTAAATCTATCCACAAGAGAAGTATTCGTGGATGGGAAGAGTGTAGTGCTCACCCCGAGGGAATATGAATTATTGCGATTATTTGCCGAACACCCTAGGCATGTTTTTTCATATGAACAGATACTTTCGAAATTTTGGAATGGGGTAGGTGACAGGCATACGATTCGGGTGCACATCGGTCGACTTCGCGAAAAAATTGAATCCGATCCGAACCATCCTCAATACCTAGTCAACGTATGGGGAATAGGGTATCGCTTCGAGGGAGGTTAAGATGAGAACACTTCGTATTCGTTCGTTTACTATACTGCTTTTCTTTTTCTTAATGTTAGTGCCGTGGATCTTTTATGTGACAACACACTTCATAGAGACAAAAACGCTCAGCTTCGCAAAAAACGGAGCTCAAGCCGAGATTCTGCAAGGACAATGGATCGAGAAGATCGTACAGCTGATCGAAACCAATTCGGACAATTGGAGGGATCCGAATTGGCAAAACCAATTGCATCATGAGTTGCAACAAGCGAAAATGGAAGCGGCTATTCTATCTGCATCAGATCAAGAAATTTACCGTTCTAATCCGCAGAGCCATGGCATATTGCCTTCTACCGAACGGTTCTCCATTATAGAGGACGGTCATTTACTTGGAAAGGTCATTATTTATCTTCCGAAGTCAAATGCGGCTAAGTTCATTTCGATATTTACCGGGCTATTGTTAGCTTTTTTTATTGTCGGTGTTGAAATGCGAAGGTTTCTTCTTAAGCCTCTCGAAAAGATGAGCTTTGCAGCTAGAAAAATCGCTGCAGGAGATTGGGACGTAGAGTTGCCTAGATCCTATATCACCGAAATCTCTGAGGTACGCGATGCATTCGAAGTGATGGTGAATGGAATGCAAAAAGCTTTTCAAATACAAGCAGAATTGGAAGAAGAGCGCCGATTCGTCATTACAGCTGTCGCTCATGATTTGCGTACCCCGTTGTTCGCTTTACGAGGTTACTTGGATGGTCTGGAACAAGGCATTGCCCAATCCCCGGATAAAATAACCAAATATTTGGCCGTTTGTAAGGAAAAATCGGCGCAATTGGACCGGTTGGTAGAGGACCTTTTCACATTTACAAAGATGGAGCATGTGCAGATGGATCTTCATAATCAGAAGATTGATTTTAAACTCATCATCCTGAAATCGATTGACAGTTTAAGTCCGCTAGCTCGCCAAAAGAACATCTCGATTTCGACCCATATTGAAGACGACTGCTTCATTAACGGTGATGTGCATTTATTGGAACGAGCGATGAACAATTTGTTGGATAATGCCGTCAGACACACACCCTCGTATGGTGAAATTGTTGTTCAATGTTATAAAGAAGGTAACAAAATAAAGTTTATGATCCGTGATACAGGCCCGGGCTTCTCCTCGGAAGAACTACATCGAGTTTTTGAACCTCTATATCGTGGTGAAGCATCTAGAAATCGTTCAACTGGAGGTAGCGGATTAGGCTTGACCATTTCACAAAGAATTGTAAGGCTACACGGAGGTGAACTTTCCGCAGGTAACCATTCGGAAGGTGGAGCGCTGCTAACAGGTTGGATATCCGTAGCTGCGCCATAGGTACGACTTGCATCGAAGAGATCATATTCGTAGCCAGTTTGGTTACAAGAGCCTTTATTAGTAGACGAAGTAATTGAATTTATTCCCGTAAACACCTGTCTACCGCCAGCCAGTGAAGTCTCAAAAGAACCAATAATTGTTTAAGTTACACTTGCACCGTTTGAATTCAATGTAGCTGTCTTTGAAGCAGAAGCGGTGGACATCAATGAAAACCCTTTTTTTATCAGTGACAACTAATTTAGCGGAAGCTCATTCTTATGCAATTTTCTTGAAAATCGCAGGATCAACTCAATCTTCAAGTGAAACACCAGGATGTTCTGAAACAACTTTTTTAACAGTTTCAACATACTGCTTGTAGTAAGCGTCCTTTTGATCCTGTGACAATTCAGTTGCGGGTGCTGCCCCTGCGTACCTGATGACCAGAAATGCAGTACACAGTACAACAGTAGATTTTGCAAATTTTACTAAACTTCTTCATATTCTCGCATCCTCTCTATGTCAATCGTCTGTGAAAATGTCACCTTAACTCGTCTGTGAAAATGTCACTTTTTGAATGTACCAAGTCACCGGTCAGGTGACTTGGCCTGGCGCGAAATTTGTGTTACGCTGAAGCTGCTTTGGACTCCATGCCAACCTCCATGGATGGTTGGCGGCGGGCTTGCGGGGTGGCGCAGGTTCCGCCTTTTTTGTTGGAGTCGCAGGATCACGTACCGGCTTTTCCGTCTCCTTCAGCGCGATGGCCTGACCATGATGCCATACGAGCACCTCACCGGTGAGCGTCTCACGCACCTCAACCGTTGCTCTGGCGTCGAAACGGAACTTGCAAGGCTTGGCGAACGTATACACCTTCCCGTTGTATGAGAGCGTGTTTCCGTGTCCCAGTTTTCGGTACTTGCGGGCCGTGAACACATGCTCCAACTTGACGGACGGATCCGGCTCCATGTATGCCGATTCCGCTTGTTTGGGCTGGACGGCAAACTTGCGATTGTGCTTCTCCAGCAGCTTGGGCAGCGCTTCGTTGGCCTCCTCGATCGTCTTCACGCCGAGCAGCCGCAGCTCAATCACCAGGCGATCCTGAAACGTCCCCCAGAGGCGTTCGATGCGGCCTTTCGCTTGCGGCGAGAGGGCCTTGATATGCTCGATGTGCAGCTCCGCCATTGCCTTGCCGAAGTCGGATAGCGGTTTGGTTTCGCCTGCCAGTTCCTGCTCAAGCGACTGCGTTTCATGGGGTGACCGGAAGATGGTATGTTTGTCGCTGTAAAGCCCCAGCGGCACGCCGTAGTTCCGGATGCCTTGCATCATGACCAGCGAGTAGCCTTCGCGGCATTCCGTGGGCCTGAACACGGCGCCAACGACGGTACCTGTCGCATCGTCGATGGCGGCATGGAGGGTGAAGGACGGTGCCCGATCCTCCAGCCAGGCGTAAGGCGTCGCATCGATCTGCCACAGCATGCCCGCTTGCGGCTTTCGCTGGCGCGGCCCATGAGCCTTCTTGCGCCGACGCGGTTTGGCTTGCTTGATGCCTTTGGACAGTAAAATGCGTCTTACGCTGGGTGTGCTGAGCTTAATCGATTCGTGTTCCTCCAAAAGCTCCGCAAAGTGGCAGTTGTTGCTGCCGTGATACGTTGTGGTGTACAACTCGACGACGTGATCTTTGACTTCCTCCGGGATCGCGTGTTTCGGCTTTCTTCCCCGATTACCGTGGGCCAGTGCCTGGGCGCCTCCTTCTTCCACATATTTCTTCTTCAGCCGAATCACTTGCCGGACGCCGAGTCCGAGTGCCGCCGCTCCTTCCGCGTTGGTCATGTGTCCGTCGAGGATTTTCTCCACCACAAGTACCTTTTTCCATTCTGCTCTGGTCAATGTCACTCTCTCCTGTCCCATAGTGACATTATCTCAGAACAGTTATACCGTGACATTATCACAGAACAACGACACCTATATGGTTTGATTGTTCATGAAAAACAATAAAAAAAACGCAATCATTGATTCAATGACATATCTTAACGGGTAATTGACGGATTCTTTTATTGAAAAACATTAATAGGTAGGTCTTTTAAATCATGGAATCTCTTGACTCTTCCAAACTTAAAAAGCTGCCCGACATACGGGCAGCTGCCTCGCAATCTGTTGACTTGTCTTCATACACAAACGTTTCGAAACGGGCCGGCAACATGCGCTCATACGCCGGCTGCCCGCATTCTCAAATTCCAGAAGGCGTGATAGAGTCCGCCGAGCATTTCGAATCCCGAAGCCACCTCATCCGCAAGCCGCGGAGAGAACAGCAGCTCGTCGATCTCCCGGTTGCAGGCGAGGTAAATATTTTTGCGCTGGTACCACTCAAGCACGGATTCGGACTTGCTCGCATCGAGGATTCGCTTGTAGCATTCCCCTTCAATGACGAACGTCCGCTGGCGCTCGTAGAAAGCCGTCGTCCGGCGGAACTGCTCCGGCTCCTCGTCGATCCATTCGCGCAGCTTGTCCATCGTGTCTTTCGAAGCCGCGTAGAATCCCATCCCGTAGCGATACCCGTCCGTCCGCAGCTCAAAAAAGAACGCGGGACCGTCCTTCCACTCCTCCGATCGGCGCTTGAACGTCATCCACATGGCGTCGCGGTACAGCGATTTGTCCCTGGAGAAGCGCGTGTCGCGATGGATGCGCGAGATCGTCTTGCCCACGGCGGGCCGCGTCTCCAGCTGCGGATCGATGGTCAGCATCGTTTCGCTCAGATCCGCCGCCAGGTCGCGCATCGGCTCCAGCAGCTCCCGCTCGTAAACCGGACGGTTCCGTTCAAACCACGCTTTCGAATTGTTCTCCCGCACGTCGCGCAGAAATCGGAGCGTCTGTTCGGTAAAACCGCGAAACGCCCCCATTTGAACAACCTCCTTCTGCCATTCAGGCCGTTATGGCGTACTCGGATTCCAGGCTGCTGTCCGACGCCTTGCGCAATCGGGAAACCGCCAGCCACGACGCCATCAGCGTGATGCCCCCGGCCGCGATGAAAAGCGTCAGCCTCAAACCGAGGTATTCTGCCAGAACGCCGCCGAGAATCGCGCCGACCGGCGCCAATCCGCCGAGGAAAAATTTCGAGGCGGCGCTGACCCGCCCGAGCAGCCGGTCCGGTGTGACTTTCTGACAGATCGTGACCGCCATGATGTTCGCGGACGCTCCACCGTAGAAGGCGACCAGGGCCGCGCCGACAACCATCGCGGCCTGCAGCGCCCGGGGACCGCCGGCGAGCGGCACAAGCCAAGCGCCGAGCGCAAACAACGCTTCGGCGAAAATGACGACCGCCCCCGGCGTGAGTCCGGCTGCGAGCCTCCAGGCTGTAAATACGGCCGCGACGGCTCCCAGCGCCCCGACCGACAGGACGAGCCCGGTGTGGAAAGAAGTAAAACCGAGATGATTCTTCAGATAGGGATAATACGCGGCCAGGAAAGCGCTGAAGAACAGATTGATGCTGCCCATCGCGAGCGTCAGCGGACGAAGGACGGCGTGCCCGAGCAGGACGCGGAGCCCTCCGGTCACATCCTGGAGCTGGGCAGCCAGGCTCGTCGCCGCACCCGGCACGGTTTCACGGAAACGAATGCGCGCGAGGGCGACAGCCGAAGCGAGAAACGTCAGTCCGTTCACGATCATGGCCAGCGGAGCGGCGACCAGATTGACGAGAACCCCCGCCGCTCCGGGACCGGAAATCTGCGACAGCGATTGGCTGAACTGCAGCGCGCTGTTGGCGTCGACCAACCGGTCCTTGCCGACAAACCCGGGCAGGAACGCCTGATAGGCCGTCTCGAACATGACCGACAGCACACCGACGCCCAGCGCGACGAAGTACAGATGCCAGATGGTCAGCCCGTCGAGAAGATAGAACACCGGGATCAGCCCGATCAGCGCCGCGCGAAAGAAATCAGACACGATCATGAGCCGGAGCCTGCGGATCCGATCCACCATCACCCCGATGAAGAGAGAGAACAACAGAAACGGGATGCCGCTCATCGCCTGGAGCAGCCCGAGCTCGCCGGGCGACACTTCAAGATAGAAGGTCGCCATCAGCGGCAGGGCGAATGTCGCAATGTTGGAACCGAATACGGAGAAGGTTTGCCCAATCCAATATTTCGCAAATTCCGCGTCTCCGAGCATGTTTTTGAGCCTCAATGAGAATCCGCCTTTCAATACGAACGTATGATCGCCGTTCATAGCATTAAATATATATTATGTAATAATTTTCATCAACCCTCGGCAATAAAAGCGCCGCCCGTGCAGCCACCGGATGCTGTCGCTCCGCACGGACGGCGCTTCCTCCTGACGCCATTGCCAGACCGTCAAATTCGGCTTATTCGGTCATTACACGAGCCAGCCGCGAAGCACGATGACCAGCAAGATGAAAAGAACGAGAATCACACCCGTGCTCGTGAACAGCCCGTGACCGCCGAAGCCGCCTCCGCCGTAACCGCCAGGGTAACCCATCCGCAAGCACCTCCTTCCGGTCGGACTGCGTTATCCTATGCACCCGTCCCTCAACACTATTGGGCAGAAAGATAAAATAGGCAGACGCATCCCGCGTCTGCCCTGGATGGATCGATGAAGCCGGCCGTTACCAGAAGAACCCGCCGCCGCCGTAAGGTCCGTAAAACGAACCAAAGCCGGGACCGTAGAACGGTCCGCCGAACCCGCCGAATTCATACGGCGACGACCCGATCGCCAGCAGATCGAACAGCACGAGCGGCAGAAGGCCTTTCACTTGCGCCTTGCCGCGCGGCTGTTCCAGCATCAGCCGGTTGCCGCGGATGCCGACCAGCTTGCCGGAGACGATCGAGCCGTCTTTCTTGAGCGCGTAAATCTCCCGGCCGATCAGCTTCCGTACCTGATCCTTCTTTACTGCCATGCTCTTCGCGCCTCCTCCCTTCAGGCGCAGCTTTGGCCGCGCGTATCATAACGTATGCAACCGCGGCCGAGCCTGCATGGACAACGATGTACAAGCGCCAAAAAATGTACGGCAGCCCGCAGGCCGCCGCAATATGCAATCCGCTTCTATGCGGTTACGGTCACAACGGACGGACACTTCCGCCTGACCCGCCATGGCAAAACACACGGCTTTCCAGCTTCCCCAATCTGACAGGTTGCGCGGCGGAGACGGTCGATAAGGACCCTTTGGCAGCGTAGGAGGTTACGGTGAACACCTTTTCGCCGCGGTTGATAAACACTTCCAGAGAGTACAAGTCCACAAAAAGCTCGAGCACAAGCTCCTCGTCCACCCGGACATCCAACCGATAATCCCGGCCGTCCGCATAACCGGAGCGAACGGAGATCTGCTCCGCCGCGGCGTCCAGTTCCACTGTGATCGCCTGATCGCCCTTCCTTTGCAGATGGAATGCCAGGACATTCCCCTTCAGTTCGTCCAGCTCCGATTTGCTCAGCTCCAGCAGGATATGGCCCGAGCGGCCCTCCAGCACGACCTGCTCCCGACCGGAAGACAAGCCCACATCTCCGCAAGCCTGCAGCGCAAAATGATCCCCGAACGGCAGGAACGGCTTCTGCAGCAGCTTCCGATCCTCGACCGCGAGCCGTCTCGGGATCGACATCATGCCGTTGAATGCAAATGCTTCGGGCAACCCGCCCTGGCTCCAGCTTTGCATCCACCCGATCAAAATGCGTTCGCCGTTCGGGCCGCAGGCGGTTTGGGGCGCGTAGAAGCTCGGGCCTTCGTCCAGAATGCCCTGACTTTCCACCTCAAACCTGCCCGTGCCGTAATCCAGCGTCCCGATGGCATAGGCGACATGATGCGTCACCTGCCCGGCATACTCGGGATCGCACGGCATGACGGAGAAAATCAGCACATCTTTCCCGTCCAGATGAAACAAGTCCGGACATTCCAGGAGCATGTTCTGCTCTTCGGCTGTCTGGTAGATCGAGGAATGAAACCGCCACTTGACCAAATCCTTCGATTCAAACATAACGATTTCGCCGCGGCGCTTCTCGTTCCGCACCGCCAGCACGCAATAATAGCTGTCTTTCTCCTTCCACACCTTCGGGTCCCTGAAATCGCACAACATGTAGCGTTCCGGCAGCTCTTTTTCGCCGATGACGGGATTGCCGGGGTGCTTCTCGAAATGCACGCCGTCCTCCGATACGGCAAGGCACTGCCGCTGGACGACCTGCCCATCCTCCCCGACCACATGTCCGGTATAGAGCAAATGCAGCTTGCCGTCTTTCTCAATGGCGCTTCCCGAAAAGCAGCCGTTCGCATCATAAGGCCGGTCATTGGCCAGCGCGACCGGCTTGTAGTTCCAGCGGACAAAATCCGTCGTGGTCGCGTGCCCCCAGTGCATGTCGCTCCACCTGGTGGAATACGGGTTGTATTGATAAAACAGATGATACTCGCCATTGTGATAGATGAATCCGTTCGGATCGTTGATCCAGCCGATTTCCGCCGCAAAGTGAAAATCCGGCCGGTTGGTGACGCGATGTCTGTGTTGCCGGATATATTGATTTGCTGCTTCGAGTTTGGACAGCATGATCTCCCACTCCCATTGTTTTTCGCTATGCTGCAAGACTTACTTGATGCCGCTCCGTACTGCGCCTTCGATGATATGTCTCTGAAAGAGGGCGTACAACACGATGATGGGAATCGTCACAATGGTCAGCGCCGCCATCATGTGGCTTGTGAAAATGTTGTACGTGTCGCTGAAAATCGCGTTGAGCGCCACCTGCACGGGCATGAGATCCGATTTTGTGATCGCCATGACCGGCCACAGAAAGTCGTTCCAGGAACCGATGAAGGTCAAAATCCCGACGGACACAAACATGGGGAGGCTGGCCGGAACGACGATTCTCCAGTAGCTCCCGAATTCCGTCAGGCCGTCCACCTTGGCCGCCTCGATGAGCTCCTCCGGGAAGGACAGGAAGTGCTGTCTGAACAGGAAGATGTTCATGACATTGACGAAGAACGGGATCAGGTAGCCGGCAAGCGTATTGATCATCCCGAGTTCATGCACGACCAGATAGAGCGGCAGAATAATGGCCTCGACGGGCACAATCATGAGCGCGATGATAAACAACAATATGGCGTTCTTGAACGGAAAATGAAACCTGGCCAGCGCGTAGCCCGCCAGCGAATTGACGGTCAGGCCCGCCAGCACCGTAACGGACGCGTATATCAGGCTGTTGAGCACATTCCGGAACACATTGTACATGGACAACAGTTCCTGATAGGATTTCAGAGTCAGATCCCCGAATCTCGGAACCACGGCATAGATGGTCGAGATGTCCCGGTAGATGACACTGTCGATTTTGAAAGACGACAGGATCATCCACACCATGGGAACGAGAAATTGAAGCGCGATGAGAGAGGCGACGATATAAAAAGCCGTTTTCCTGATGACCTTCACGCTTTTTCCTCCCGAAAGAGCTTCTTGATGAGGACGGAAACGACGATGAGGAAAACAGTGAATACCACCGTGATCGCACTCGCATACCCGATGTTGCGGTGGCGATAGCCGTATTCGTAGATGTACTGCAGAATCGTCATCGTGGAATAATCCGGGCCGCCTCCCGTCATGACCATGGGCTGCACGATGAGCTTGAACGCCTGGATGGTCGTGGTGATGACGAGGAACATCGTAATCGGCTTCAGGCCCGGCAGCGTGATGTACCGGAACTTGCGCAGCGAGCCGCAGCCGTCCAGTTCCGCCGCCTCATATTGACTGGAATCAATGTTCGAGAGCCCCGCAAGGAAAATCATCATCTGATAGCCGCAGCCCGACCACGCCGAAATCATGACGATGGTGTACATCGCTTGCGAGCTGCTGGTCAGGAAAGGCTGGGGAGACAGCCCCAACGCCGTCAGCACCTCGTTGATCAGCCCCGAATCGGGATTCAGCAGCACCGTCCACAAAATGGAGATGACGACAAGCGACAGCACGGCCGGGGAGAAATACGCGGTGCGAAAAAACTCGACGCCCTTGACTTTCCTGTTCACGATGAGCGCCAGCACCAGCGCCATCGTCAACTGAATCGGCACCACGAACACGACGAACTTGACCGTGTTGAGGAAGGTCTTGCGAAACAGGTCGTCGGTGAAGATCCGCTGGTAATTGTCGAATCCGATGAATTGCCGCTCATGCGGCTTCAGCAGGTAATAGTCCGTAAAGCTGTAGTTGATCGCCTTGCCGATCGGCAGCACGATGAACAACACGGCCAGAAGCAGCGCCATGAGAAGGAACGCATAGGCCGTGACGACTTCCTGCCATTTGTACTGCTTGAACATTTGCCCTTTTCACCCCCGTCAAAGATAGTGGCGAGGATGGAACCTCGCCAATTCCGGGTTATCCTTTTTTGTACTTCGCAAATTCCTGATCGATCTTCTTGACCGCGTCGTTCAGGTAGGTCTGGATGGTTGCTTCATCGGTTGTCTTGTTTTGGGCGATTTTGAGCAGGACGTCCTTCGCGAATGTCTCGGACAGGTACGGATACCCCACGGAAACCGGACGCGCCTTGTTCGTATGCTGGACCTGATATTGCATCACTTTCCATGCTTCGTTGAAATACGGGTTGTCCGTATTGGTGTCGATCACATCGATGGCGTTGATCCGGGTCGGAATGGAGCCGTTCTTCGTGAAATATTCCCGCGAAGCTTCATCATTGGTCAGCCATTCCATCACTTCGACGACCTGCGGAATGCGCTCCTCGGGGATGTTCGCGCTTCTGACGAAGGCCCAGCTGCCCGACGGCGTATAGAGACCGTCAAATTCCCCGTTCATTTTCGGATAGCGGAGCGATCTGAATTTCAGATCGGGGTAATTGCCCGTGATCTCGTTGACGTACCAGAAGCCTGCGACAGCCATGGCAGCCTGTCCGGAATGGAAGGCCTTCTCGGGCTCCGCCGCGCTGGCCAGCGGACGATCCCCCGCGAACAGCCGGGCATATTTCGTCATCGCTTCCAGCGTCTCGGGGCCGTTCAGCACCCCGTCAACCGTCAAGCCGTCGTCGGCCACAATGTTCGAACCGTTCGACCAGACGAGCGGCGTGAAATAATACGTGCCGGTCTCATACACGCCGCTTGCCACATCCGTCAGCAGCGTGCTCAAGGCAACCGCGTACTTTTCAAAGGCCGGATCGTTGCTCTCCGAGGCGTATTGATCGATGTCGCGGGCCAGTTCCAGCAGCTCATCCCAGGTCCAGTCTTCATCGGGAGCCGGAATTTTGGCTTTGATGTCATCCGGCAGGGCATTGATCATGTCTTCGTTGTACATCACGACGACGGCCGAATCCGAATAGCCGAGCGCATACAGCTTGCCGTCAACCGTGCCTTGCTCCAGGATCGAAGCGGTAAATCCTTCGGCAAATCCTTCGCTCAGATAGGAGCCCACTTCGCCGATGACCCCCGCGTCCGCGTAGGCGGCCACGTCCGGACCGTCCAGCGTGAAGATGTCGGGCATGTCGCCGGCGGTAATGGCGGCGTTCAATTTGTCGATGTAACCGGAGCCGGCACCGGCCCGCGTAATGTTCTGAATCTCGACCTTCGGTTTGTCCGGATGCAGTTCATTGTATTTCGCCACGCGATCGGCAAACATTTTCCCCTCCGGCGTGTCCGCGGACGCTTGCGTCCAGACTACGATGGTGTCCTTCTTGCCGTTCCCCCCGCCGCTGCATCCCGCAAGCAGCACCAAGGCAATCAGACCGACGAGCAACACGAGTTTCTTTTTCATACGCCCCTCCGTGAGAATTAGTGAGAAAAAACCAGAATAAATTGAGAATACGTATTCTTAAAGTAATCATATAAGACGCTGTAATCGCTGTCAACAATAAAATAATTTACTGATTAAATTGATTTTTATCTTCGGAAATCGTATTCTTATGATAGAATGAAATTAATATGCTATGATAGTTTTAACCATTCGGAACGGAACAATACAGGGTCCTGGAGGCCGACGTGAAGAAAAGAATCACGATGAAGGAGATCGCCCGTCTGGCCAATGTGTCGCAGGCGACGGTCTCGCGCGTCATCAACGGAAACCCCGACGTTAATGAGGAACTGGCGGCGAGGGTTTTGAAGGTGATTGAAGAGGTCGGATACGTGCCGAATCAGACCGCCCAAACGTTGAAGCGCAATCAGTCGAAGCTGATCGGGGTCAGCGTGTCCGAAATGTACAATCCCTATTTCGTCGAGCTGGTCGACCATCTGGAGGACAAGGCGCGGAAGCTGGGCTACAACATCATTCTGCACAATTCCAAGCACAACCCGATCCTGGAGTGGGAGAACATCCAGAATTTCCTCACCAGGCAAATCGACGGATGCGTCATCGTTCCCACCGGAAGCTACAATCTGGAACGGCTCAGCAAGCTGCCCATCCCCGTCGTGTCCATCACACAGACGGTAAGCTCGCTGGACAGCGTGGCCATCGATCACATGAAAGCCGGGAAATTGGCGGCCGCAAGTTTCATCAAAGCCGGCCATACCTCCTTCGCCTATATCGGGAAATCCGATGACGAGAAGTATCTCGGTTTCGCCAGTGTGTTGTATGAGCATCAGCTTCCCGTTTCGGATGTCCGGGTATTTGAACTCGAACAGACGTCCAACGACAATTTTCTCGTGCGTCAAGGTATCGAACGGCACTTCCGGCAGTTCGAGACGTTCCCTTTCACCTGTGTGTTCACCGAAAACGACATCGTCGCCCTGGAATGCATCAAACTGATTGAGGAACGCGGGCTGAAAGTTCCGGAAGATATCAGCGTGATCGGCTTCGACGATACGTATTTGTCAAAGATCATGGGCATCTCCAGCATCCATCAGCCGATCGAAGACATGGTGTCCACCTCGCTGGAACTGCTGATCAACCGCATTGAAGAAAAACTTTCGCCCGACATTGTCAGCATCCAGCTGGAACCGACGCTTATGACGCGCAAAAGCTCCAACCATCGGCGAATCTGAAAACAAAGCGGCAGCCTTGCGGCTGCCGCTGCTGTTTGAGTCTTTTCATCCGAAGAACAGGCCGATCTCCCGCTCCGCGCTGGCCGGCGAATCCGAACCGTGCACGATGTTGCTGTCCACGGTGAGGCCGAAGTCGCCGCGGATCGTGCCGGGCGCGGCCTCGGCCGGGTTCGTGCTGCCGATGACGCGCCGCGCCACCGCGACCGAATCGGGACCTTCCCACACGCTCGCGAATACGGGGCCGGACGTGATGAAGTCGACCAGTTCGCCGAAAAACTTTTTGTCCCGATGCTCCCGATAGTGCTCCTCCGCAAGCTCCCGCGTCAGGGTGAGCACCCGCGCTTCCCGTAGTGTCAGCCCTTTCCGTTCGAGCCGGCTGACGATCTCGCCGACGAGTCCTCTCCTGAAACCGTCCGGCTTCACCATGACGAATGTCCGTTCCATGCCGTATTCCCACTCCTATGCTGTGGTCGTTTGCTTAAGGATGCCCGGCATCCCGTTCATCTGAGCAGCGGCTTGTTCTTGAGCATGTGCAGCGACCGGATGAACCGGATGGTCTGCGTCTTCCCGCGCATGACCATCGAATGCGTCTCGGCGCGGCCGCCTTCCAGATACCGGACGCCGCCGAGAAATTCACCGGGCGTCACGCCCGTGGCGGCAAAAATGACATCCCCGTCGCCCACCATGTCGTTCATTCCGAGAATCCGGCGCGGGTCGTCAAGCCCCATCGCGACGCAGCGTTCATATTGCGCATCATCCCCGATCATCAACCGGCCCTGCAGCTCGCCGCCGAGACATTTGATCGCCGCTGCGGCGAGCACGCCTTCCGGCGCGCCGCCCGAACCGATGTACAGGTCGATCCCGGTCTCGGGAAAGCACGGCGCGATCGCGCCGGCGACGTCGCCGTCGGACAAAAACTTGATCCGGACGCCGGCATCCCGGAGTTCTTCGACCAGCGCGGCGTGCCGCTGGCGATCCAGCATCATGACGGTGAGATCGGACAGCGGCTTGCCCAGCGCAAGCGCCGCTTTCTCCACCGTCGTGCGCACCGGATCCCGCAGGCTGAGCTTGCCGGCGAGCGCGGGGCCGACCGCGAGTTTCTCCATGTACATGTCCGGCGCGTGCAAGAGCTGCCCTTTACCCGCCACCGCCAGGACGGACATGGCGTTGTTCAGTCCTTTCGCGACGATCTCCGTCCCTTCGAGCGGATCGACCGCGATGTCGACTTCCGGCCCGGTGCCGTCGCCGAGCTTCTCGCCGATATAGAGCATCGGCGCCTCATCCATCTCGCCCTCGCCGATGACGACCGTACCCCGGATCGCGACGGAGTCGAACATGCGCCGCATCGCTTCCGTCGCCGCGCCGTCCGCCGCATTCTTGTCGCCCCGCCCCATCCACGGGGCGGCGGACAGCGCCGCAAGCTCGGTCACGCGGACAAGTTCCAGCGCGAGTTCCCTTTCCATGCCCTTCCTCCTAACGGTTTTGCCGTTTTTCCTGCGCTTCATGCATCATCCTGACAATGATGGCCGCCGTTTCCTCGATGGAGCGATGGGTGACGTCGATGACGGGGCAGCCGATTTCCTCCATGATCGACCGGGCATACGCGAGTTCTTCGCGAATCCGTTCAATCGACGCGTAGGACACGCCGCCGGGCAAGCCCAGTTCGCGAAGCCGTGAGCCGCGGATGCCGGCGAGCCTCTCCGGCTCCATCATGAGGCCGACGATCAGTGCGCCGGCCGGATTCTCGACCAGTTCCGCGGGCGGCCGGACTTCCGGCACGAGCGGCAGGTTCGCCGTGCGGATGCCTTTGTGCGCCAGGTAGACGCTGAGCGGCGTTTTCGACGTGCGCGACACGCCGATCAGGATGACTTCGGCCTGGAGCAGGCCGCGGAAATCTTTGCCGTCGTCGAACCGGATTGCGAACTCCACCGCCTCGATCCGCTTGAAATAATCCTCGTCGAGCGTATGCAGCAGTCCCGGTTCGCTCCGCGGCGATCCGTTGAACGTGTCGATGTACGCCTGCATCATCGGCCCGAGCACGTCCACCGCGCGGACGCCGCGCCTGCCCGCTTCCTCGCGCATCATCTCGCGCAGCTCGGGCTGCACCAGCGTAAAGGCGATGAATCCGCCCGTCCGTGCCGCTTCCTCCGTGATGCGGACGATCTCATCCTCATCCTTGATCGGGGCGCACCGTTTCAGCCGCACGCTGCCGCCGTCAAACTGGCGGATCGTCGCTTTCGCCACCGCCTCCGCCGTCTCGCCGACGCCGTCCGAACAAATGTAAATGATCTTCGGGTTCATCTCGTTCTCCGGTTCCGTCACCAACTTCTGCCTCCTTCATGCGGCGCCGGCGGCTGCAGGCTTCCGGCGAGCAGGCCGGCGATGTGCCGGACCGTCACGCGGCCGGCCGCTTCGCGCACCCCGTTCCGTTCGCGGACCACCGGAAGGCAGTCAAGCTCATGGGCGAACATCAGACGCAGCGCTTCGGCCGCGTCATCCTCCGGCGATACGGTCACGACGTTCGGCACCCGGGTCATGACGAGGCTGACCGGAAGCGCCGAGGCGTCGGCTCCGCCGACCGTCACTTTCAGCAAATCTTTGGCCGTTACGATGCCCGTGAACCGCTGCTCGCGGTCGACGACGATCAGTTCCTCGACGTTCTCGGTGAACAGCGCGACCACAGCGTCGTGCACCGAGCTGTGCTCGCCGACGCTGACCGGAACGGCCATGACATCTTTCACTTTACAGCCGGCCAGCCCTTGCGAGGCGGTCCGGGCGGTCCGGGCCGGGCCCGGGAAGTAGCCGACCTTCGGCTTCGCGTCGATCAGGCCGAGCATGACGAGCAGCGCCAGATCGGAGCGGAGCGTAGGCCGGCTGACGCCCAGCATGCCGGCGAGCTGCTCGCCCGTGATCGGCGCATGCAGCTCCACAAGCCGCACGATCTCCGATTGTCTCGCGGTCAGTTCGATGGCCAACACAACCTTTTTATAACATCATATTTCCGTGAAATAGATTATCACATTATGAAATATGATACAATATATCTTGATGGATCTTGCCAACTCTCGCCGAGACTGTGTCTCCCCTCGCTTGCTGTCAGCCGGGCTGCCCCGCCACTTGCCTTTTGCTGCCAGCTTTGCTACGATGAATCTGGTGAAGCACACCGTCCATACCCGACAACGGGCTGGGCGGTGTTTTCTTTTTTTCAAGCGGAGGTGTGGAGATTGGCAGCGGGAGCTGATCCGCCGCGCCATGCGCCACGGGCGTCCGTTCACGCCGGACGATGCCGCCGAGTGGACTGGCCTGTCCAAACGCACCGTCGGCCCGATGCTGCACCGGCTTCGGGTGCAAGGATATCTGGAAGCCGAAATGCCCGATTTCAAAAAAATAAGCGAAAAAACTTCTTCCAAATCAGCGCTTCGGCCGGTTTTCGACCAATTGAGAAGAAGTTTCTTCGCTTATGCGAATGATAGTCTCATGAGCGGGCCGCAGCTCACTCCGCCAGCGCCAGGAACGTGTCGATGTCCTTGAGCGGGACGGCCGCAGCTTCGCGCCAGAAGGCCATGTCGTCCAGCCGGACACCGAGATGCTTCCAGGCCAGATCCTCGACGGTCATGCTGCCGGTGTCGCGCAGCAGCGCGGCGTACCGGTTCGCGAACGCCGGCCCTTCCGCCGCCGCCCGCGCATAGATGCCGCTGCTGAACAGGAAGCCGAACGTGTACGGGAAATTGTAGAACGGCACGTCCGTCAGATAGAAATGCAGCTTCGACGCCCAGAAATGCGGATGCCACACGCCGAGCGCGCCGGCATACGCTTCCCGCTGCGCTTCTTCCATCAAGGCGCACAGTTCGTCCGCGGACAGCAGGCCTTCCCTGCGCCGCTCATAGAAGCGCGTCTCGAACAGGAACCGCGCGCGGATGTTCATGAAGAACGCGACGGCACGCTGCAGCTGGTCATCGAGCAGCGCCAGCTTCTCCGCTGGATCGGACGCCGCCTGCACCGCCGAATCGGACACGATCCATTCGGCGAACGTCGACGCCGTCTCGGCGACGTTCATCGCGTACTCTTGCGCGAACGGCGGCAGATCGTTCATGACATGCTGATGGTAAGCATGGCCGAGTTCGTGCGCGAGCGTCGAGACGTTGGACGCCGTACCCGAATACGTCATGAAGATGCGCGTCTCTCCGGCGATCGGGAACGATGTGCAGAAGCCGCCGGGGCGCTTGCCGCCGCGGTCTTCCGCCTCGATCCATCGCTCGCGGAACGCCCGTTCCGCCAGAGCGGCCATGTCCGGGCTGAACTGCCGGAACCGGTCGACGATGAAAACGGCCGCTTCCCCATACGGCACGGTCCGCGCGGATGCGCCGATCGGCGCTTCGACGTCGTGCCAGTCGAGGCGCTCCACTCCGAGCAGCTCCGCCTTGCGGTTCAGATACCGGACCAGCGCCGGCCGGCTCTCGTCGACCGCCGCCCACATCGCTTCCAGCGTCTCGCGCCGCATCCGGTTCATGTCGAGCGGTTCTTTCAGCACGCTGTTCCAGCCGCGCCGGCCGTACAGTTTGAGCCGGAAGCCCGCGATCCGGTTCAACGCCTCGGCGCACAGGTCGGCCTGGCGCCCCCATTCCGCTTCCCAGGCTTCGAATGCCGTCCGGCGCACGCCGCGGTCGCCGTGCGAGAGCAGATTCTGCATCTGCCCCGCCGAATAAGTCTTCGTCTCTCCCGTCTCATCCGCCGCCCGAAAACGGGTCCGCCCGACGACTGTATGATACAGCTCGCCCCATCCGTGGTAGCCGTTCACCGCCAGATCGCCGGCGAGCGCCTCCTGCTCGGGCGGCAGCTTCTCCTTCGCCCGCTCCCGCCGCTCGGCCACATAGAATGCCGCCGCTCCGGGACCGGTTCCGGATGACAGCCAGTCGTTCCACGTCTCCTCATCGGCCGCGCCCAGCACGCGGTCATAGAGCGTCAGCGCCGCCTGATAAGCCGCAGCCAGGTTCTTCACCCTGTCATCCAATGCGGCGGCCCGGCGGTCGTTCACGTCGGCCGCCGTCAGGCAGGCCGTGAACGATTCCGCTTCCCTGAGGCGCGCCAGAATCGATTGCGCAGCCTGCGTCCACTGCTCAAGCCGGTCCGCGGTCACCGGCGCATCCTCCGCATCGCGAAGCGAACGTTCGAACGCTTCAATATCCCGCTGAAGGCCTTCCAGCTCCGCCGCGAACGCCCCGGATTCGGCCCCGCCGGGATAAATATTCTCCAGACTCCAACGCATTTCTGTTTTTTCCATACCGTGACACGCTCCTTTCCCAACCCGCGCATTGATTTGCCGCCGCTGACGTTGTAGTATAACCTTAATTATACCACGACCGGCGGCCTCAGCCCGCTGAAGGAGGACATCCGATGCCCGGACCGCTGCCTATCTCTCCCGACACCGCAATCAAACTGTCCAAGTATCTTGGCGTGCCGCTCGAGCATCTGATGCATATGCCGCGCCACATTCTGCTGCAGAAGCTGGCCGAGATGGCCGCGAAGGAGCAGGCGCAAAACCAGGAAAATGACCGGGGACAGGCAAGCGACAGGACGGAAGATCCGAAGAGCGGACCTCCTGCCGGACGGAACTCCGAAGCTTCGGACAAGCCCGGAGGGGACGAATCGCGATGATCCCGTTCGAACGCACCTGGCCGTATGATCGGATCATGGGCGACCTCTATGTGCAGGAGTGCCCGTTCTGCAAGACCGGCAACGTCATTCTGCCGATCCGCCCGGAAGAGCTGGACGACATCCGCACGGGACGCCGGAGACTGCTCGTGTTCCCCTGCTGCCGCAACAAAGTGACCGTCATCGACGCCGATCCGGATTACCTGCTAACCGACACCGTGCTGCGCGGAAAATGAAACCGCCCGGACAAATGCAACAAAGCCGATCACCCCGCCCATGCGGGATCGATCGGCTTTCGTTCTCTCCTACAGCAGCTCGACCTCATCCGGCAATTCCATCTTCTTCTCCAACATCTCCTGGCGGATATTCTGCCACGCTTCCCGCGAAGCCTTGATCATGCCGGCGTCCATGATCCGCTTGTCGTTGACGACGCGGGCGAACCATCTCACCGCCTCATAGGGCTCGTCCAGCCGGCGGTAAAGCTCGCCGATCAGATACATCAGCCGCGCGTTGTTGATGTTCACGCCTTCCAGTTCGTACACGCGGATGTACGCTTCGAGCGCATAGCGCAGGAACCTGCGCTCCTGCTCCTGGTTATCCCGCAGCCGATACATCCAGGCGATATGATGAAGAAGACCGGCGGTGACGCGATCCTTGTCTCCCACCGTCTGCGCGCAGAGCAGCGCCAGCTTGTAGCAGTCGAGCGCCTCTTCCCATGTCCGCTGTCCGCCGTAATCGCGACGCACCCAGCTTTTGCCGATGCGGTTCTTGTACAATTCCTTCTGTTTGGGCGCAAGTTCCTGCAGCGAATTCTCGGTGGATGCGTAACCACAGTTCGGGCACACGCGCACGACGTAGAAATCCGGATTGACTTCGTCCCGATAGTGGCTGCAGAAGTCCGAATCGGTGCGGGTCGCCTTCCGGAAACTCGGACGGACGCGGGAGCTGGAGAAGGTGTTCTCGCAGCACGGACACTGGACTTTCACCTGGAATAAAGGATCGATCATGACTCAGCCTCTCCTTGTTCGACCGTATTCACAAAATGATAGGCCGGACCGGACAACCGCTCCAGCATCATTGCCCTGAGCTCCGGCGCAAGCCCGACTTCTTCAAGAGCGCGGCGCATGCAATCGAGCCATGCGTCCGCCCGTTCGCGCGTAATCGGAAACGGCAGATGCCGGGCGCGCATCATCGGGTGCCCGTAGGCTTCCGAATACAACGGCGGTCCGCCGAAGAACTGGCTGAGGAACATGAACTGTTTCTCCATGACAGGCCGGATGTCTTCCGGGAACAGCGGTCCAAGCAGCGGATGCGCCTGGACCTTCGGATAGAAAGCCTCGACAATGCGGCGCAGAACCGGCGCTCCGCCGATCGCGTCATACAGGGTGCCGTATTCACGCAGCATTGTGTTTCACTCCAAACGCCAAGATGTCAACACTTCAGTAGTACAGTCAGCATTATACCATACTTTGGGCGGGATATCGACAGGCCGGATGGCCCGTCGATGCCCGGCGTCATTTCCGTGGGGATGTTCGGCGGCAGACAAGCATATCTATGAGAAGGAGTCCACTTGCGGGAGGGAAGCGGAGTGGCGCGAATGGTTCGGTTCCTGGTGCGGCCGGCTCCGCTCGCCGCATTAGGCTGTCTGCTGCTGGCCGCGCTGATGGCGGCGCATCCCGCCGCTTCGCTGAGCGCGTCGTTGCGCGGCATCGCCGTCTGGTGGGACGTTCTGTTCCCTGCGTTGTTCCCGTTCTTCGTCATGGCCGAGCTTATGCTCGGTTTCGGCGTCGTCCATTTCTTCGGCACGCTGCTCGATCCGCTGATGCGCCCCGTCTTTCGGCTGCCCGGCATCGCGGGCTTCGTCGTCACGATGGGACTGATCTCCGGCTACCCCGTCGGCGCCCGGCTGACGTCCAGGCTGCGGGAACAGGGACAGATCAGCCGGACGGAGGGCGAGCGGCTCGTCGCTTTCGTGACGACGTCCGACCCGATCTTCCTCATCGGCGCCGTCTCGGTCGGCTTCTTTCACCAGGCCGCCCTGGCGCCGTTGCTGGCGGCCGCGCACTACGGCGGCGCTCTCATCATCGGGCTGATCTTCCGCCAGTACAGACGGCGGGAACCGGTCACCCGCGCCGCCGCGAAGGACGGCGCGCGGCTGCTGCCCGCCGCGCTCACCGCTATGCATGAAGCCCGGACGGCCGACGGCCGCCCGTTCGGCCGGCTGCTGCAGGATGCGATCGGCTCGGCGCTTCGGCTGAACATCGTGGTGGGCGGTCTGGTCGTTTTTTTCTCCGTCGTAATGGAACTGCTCACCCGGGCGAATGTCCTCGATCTGCTCATCGGCGTGCTGCAGTCGTTCCTGCATGCGGCCGGACTGCCGCCGCAAATGTCCGCCGCATTCGCGAACGGGCTGTTCGAAGTGACGCTGGGCGCGAAAGCGGCCGGAGAACCGGACGCGACGCTGCTGCATCGGGCGGCCGCCGCGGCGTGGGTGCTGTCCTGGGCCGGGCTGTCCGTGCATGCGCAGATCGCCAGCGTCATCGGCGCGACGGATATCCGCTATCCGCCGTTCCTTGCGGCCAGAGCGGCGCACGGCATCATCAGCTTCGCGCTCGTCTATCTGCTGTGGGGGATGCTCGGACCTTGACCGGATGAAGCGGGCATGTTTGTCTATCGCGTCATTTTTCGCTATGATCGAGGGAGAATGATGCGGAAGGAGACTGTCCGTTGAGATACGTCGTTATAGACCGGGGCGACGACCATTCGCAGCAATTGTCCGAGCGGTTCCATACATTGGCCGCGGCCCAGGGGTTCACGCCGGACGAACACCAGCCGGACATCGTCATCTCGATCGGCGGCGACGGCACGCTGTTGGAGGCGTTCCACAAATACGTCCACCTGCTCGACCAGGTCAGTTTCATCGGCGTGCATACCGGCCATCTCGGCTTCTATGCCGACTGGCAGGCCCATGAGCTGGACACGCTGGTTATGAAAATGGCGGAAGACAAGCCGCAGTACGTCCGCTATCCGCTGATCGAAGTCGTATCGAACACGCCCGACGGCAGCTACCGGTACCTGGCGTTGAACGAATTCACACTCAAAGGCGTCGAGGGCACGCTGGTCGCGAGCATCCACATCAACGACGAGCTGTTCGAGATGTTCCGCGGCGACGGCATCGTCGTGTCGACCCCGTCCGGCAGCACAGCCTACAACAAAAGCCTCGGCGGGGCGGTCATCCACCCGTCGATCGAATCGCTGCAGATCGCCGAGATCGCGTCGATCAACAACCGGGTCTACCGGACGCTCGGTTCGTCCGTCGTCCTGCCGAAGCACCATCATTGCGACATCGTCTCCGCGAAGGAGTCGCAGCGGCTGGCGCTCGTCGTCGACCACATCACCATCGAACGGAACGACATCCGCTCGCTGCGGTGCACCGTGTCGGACAAGAAGATCTGCTTCGCCCGGTACCGGCCGTTTCCGTTCTGGAGAAGGGTGCGCGACGCCTTCCTCGTCGAGCCGTGAGCGGCATGATCGGGCGCTCGCGCGGGGGTTGGGCCGATCTGGTGCATTTCTGCACCAGATCCGGGCAGCTCGCGCGGGGGTTGGGCCGATCTGGTGCATTTTTGCACCAGATTCGAGCGTTCGCGCGAAGTTTGGGCTGATCTGGTGCATTTTTGCACCAGATTCGAACGCTCGCGCGGGGGTTGGGCCGATCTGGTGCATTTCTGCACCAGATTCGAACGCTCGCGCGAAGTTTGGGCTGATCTGGTGCATTTCTGCACCAGATTCGAACGCTCGCGCGAAGTTTGGGCCGATCTGGTGCATTTCTGCACCAAATTCGGGCAGCTTGCGCGAAGTTTGGGCTGATCTGGTGCATTTCTGCACCAGATTCGAACGCTCGCGCGAAGTTTGGGCCGATCTGATTTCTGCACCAGATCCCGAGCGCTCGCGTGAGCGTCTGATATGGTGCAATTATCAACAGCAACAGCCGGGGCTCACCCGGCTGTTTTCATGCCTGTCGCGCAAAATAGTCATTCAATATCCGGAGAAAAACGTTCGGAAACGCAAGAGACGCCATATCTTCGGGACCGATCCACAGCCAGCCTTCCGGCAGATCGTCCGCATCCGACGGTCCGCCGTAAGAGGCGCCGGGTTCGGCGGCCATGCCGCCGGCAGCGCCGGCTGCGGCTTCCCGCCCGCCTGCGAGGAAAAATCCGAATTCGGCGAGATATACGTCCACTTTCCACCGGATATGGCTGAATACATGCTCCTCTTCCGACCAGAGCCGTACGGGGCGGACGAGCAGCCCCGCTTCCTCCGCGAGCCCGCGGCTCAGCGCGTCGAAGCGGCCGTCCCCTGCAGTCCCCGCCATCGACGTTCCGGCTGCCACGGCACCCGCAGACGCTGCCGAATCATCCGCGTCCGCAACCGCCGGCGCCTCGGGCACACCGGCCGCCTTCGCGTCCGCCAAAATCGTCGCGCTCGCCAAGACCCTCGCATCCGCCGCAAAGGCCGCCGCGCCCGCCGCCCGCCCGCGGGACCGCGCCGCCTCATCCGGCGCCAGCACATGCGGCAGCTCCCACATGCGGGCGAGCAGCCCGCTGTCCGGCCGCCGCCGGACGAGCACCTTGCCCGCGTGCTCGCCCCGCCCCTTGACGAGGGCGGCAAGCCGGAGCTCGGGGCGCGGCGGCTTCGCCTTCGATTTCACGGGCAGATCCCGCTCCCGTCCGGCGGCCCGGCCGGCGCATTGCGCGAGCACCGGGCAGAGCAGGCAGCCCGGCGACTTCGGCGTGCAGACCAGCGCGCCGAGTTCCATGACGGCCTGATTGAAATCGCCGGCCCGCCCTTCGGGAATGATCGACGCCGCCAGCCGCTCGATCTTCGTCCGGGCGGACGGCTTCGCGATGTCGTCCTCCAATAGGAAATACCGCGACATCACCCGCATCACATTGCCGTCCACGGCCGGTTCCGGCTTGTTATAGGCAATGCTCAGAATCGCGCCTGCCGTGTAGGGGCCGATCCCCTTCAGCGACGAGATCGCCGCCTTGTCGTCCGGCACGACGCCGCCGTACAGCTCGACCACCTGCCGCGCGCCCGCCTGCAGGTTGCGCGCCCGCGAATAGTAGCCGAGGCCTTCCCAGCATTTCAGCACCTCTTCCTCCGGCGCTTCCGCCAAATGCCGCACCGTCGGGAAGCGCTCCATAAACCGTTCATAATACGGAATCACCGTATCGACCCGCGTCTGCTGCAGCATCACTTCCGATACCCAGATGCGGTAGGGGTCCCGATCCCGCCGCCACGGCAGATCGCGCTTGTTCGCATCGTACCAGTTCAGCAGCTCCGCGGCGAAAAAAGCGGCAGCCGCTTCAGTCTTCTCCCTGCTCATATCCGCTTCCCCCTGTGCCGGCGTCAGCCGCCGCGGCCTGAACTTCCGAAATCCGCCCGCCCTTCGCGGCGGCCCGGTCCGCCATCGCCTTCCGTTCTCCGTAGAGCTTGCGGTAGCGCGTCGGCGAAATGCCCGTATGCTGCTTGAACAGACGGGACAGATAGTGATTCCGCATCCCGACGGAAGCGGCGATATCGGCAATGTGGATATCGGTCTCTTCCAGCAGCTTCTTGACCTTCTCCAGCCGCTGCATGTTGACGTACTGGATGGGCGGGTAGCCGATCAAATTTTTGAACAGGCTGATGAAATAGTTCGGATGCAGATAAGCGATTTTCGCCAGTTCTTCGAGCGTCAGATTCTCCGCCAGATGCTGGTCGATGTAGTCCAGCACCTTCCCCAGCTTGACGTAATCATCGATGTTGCCGAACGCTCCCTCATCCACCTGGCACTGTTCGAGGAAGCAGGCAAGCGCCTCGTACAACGCGGCTTTCGAGCGCAGCACGCTTGTGATGGACCGGTCGTTGTAAGCATCGACCATCGCTTCGAACAGCCGGATGATGTCGGAGTGCCCGGACATGTCGACGCAGACGGGCAGCTTCAGCATATCGATCAACTCGGCATCGCCGAGATTGGCGTCAAATTGAACCCAATAGGCTTCGACCGGCTCCGGCCCCGCCACGCCGCACGACTGCTCGATTCCGGCGGGCAGCAGGGACAGGCAGCCCGGTCTGGTGCCGTATCGCTTTCCGTTCACTTCAATCCAGCCCGTGCCTTTGCTGACATAGACGAGCCGGAAGCCGTGAGGCCGCGAATGCCCCAGGCTGAAACCGGGAGCGAAGGAACTCCATGCGGCCAACGTCACTTCTGCGTTCAGTCTTCTCAGATGCTGCTCCAGGATGATCCGATAAATTCGTTCCATAGTCGCTCCCAGAATTTCAGGATTGTCTGATGCTTCCGATTGTTCATCTGCGTTCGGCGACGGCGAACGCCGATGCGAAACCGCGTTCGTGGGTGATCGTCACATGGATGCGGGTCGCCGACGGGTCCAGTCCGAGCCGTTCCCACGCCCGGGCGGACAGGGTGCAGGTCGGTTTTCCCAGCCGGTCGGGCAGCACATGGATATCGATAAAACGGACCGCCGCCCCGATGCCGCAGCCAAGCGCCTTCGACACCGCTTCTTTCACCGCGAACCGTCCGGCCGCGTATTCCGCCAGCCGCTTGCCTCCGGCCGGCGCCAGCGCGATTTCCTCTTCCGTCAGAATGCGCCGGATGAACATTTCCGCCGTATGCCCCTGCAGAATCCGCTCGATCCGCGCGATCTCCACCAGATCATGTCCGATGCCGATGATCACGTAAGCCGCCTCCACTCCTTCATCGCGCCGCGGTTGAAATATTTCACTCTATTATAGCAGTTCTTGTGTCAAGCCAAAACGTCCCCGAAAAGCATAAAAAAGCGAAGGCCTCCCCGCGAGGAGAGGCCTTCTGATTGTCGGCTTGAGACTATGCCGATCACATCATGTCCATGTTCGGCATGCCGCCCGGAGCTGCTTTCTCTTTCTCCGGCTTGTCGGCGATGACCGCTTCGGTCGTCAGGAACATGGCCGCAACCGAAGCCGCGTTTTGCAGCGCGGAACGGGTAACTTTCGCCGGGTCGACGATGCCGGCTTCGAACATGTTGACGAACTCGTCCGTAGCCGCGTTGTAACCGATGCCCACCGGCTCTTTCTTCAGCCGTTCGACGATGACGGAGCCTTCCTTGCCCGCGTTCGCCGCGATCGTGCGCACCGGCTCTTCGAGCGCGCGCAGCACGATGTTGATGCCCGTCTGCTCGTCGCCTTCGGCTTTCAGTGCGGCAACCGCGTTGTACACGTTGATCAGCGCCGTGCCGCCGCCGGACACGATGCCCTCTTCAACCGCAGCGCGCGTGGAGTTCAGCGCGTCTTCGATGCGCAGCTTGCGCTCTTTCAGCTCCGTCTCCGTAGCCGCGCCGACCTTGATGACGGCTACGCCGCCGGACAGCTTCGCGAGGCGCTCTTGCAGTTTTTCGCGGTCGAAGTCGGACGTCGTTTCTTCGAGTTGGGCTTTGATTTGCGCGATGCGAGCGTCGATGTCCTTCTTGTCGCCCGCGCCGTCCACGATGATCGTGTTTTCCTTCGATACGCGGACTTGACGCGCGCTGCCGAGTTGATCCAGCGTCGCCGATTTCAGGTCGAGGCCGAGTTCTTCCGTGATGACCTGGCCGCCCGTCAGCGCCGCGATGTCACCCAGCATCGCCTTGCGGCGGTCGCCGAAGCCCGGCGCCTTGACCGCAACGCAGGTGAACGTGCCGCGCAGCTTGTTGACGACGAGCGTTGCTTGCGCTTCGCCTTCGACGTCTTCCGCGATGATGAGCAGCGGTTTGCTCGTTTGGACCACTTTCTCGAGGATCGGCAGAATTTCCTGGATGCTCGAGATCTTCTTGTCGGTGATCAGGATATACGGGTTGTCGAGCACGGCTTCCATCTTGTCCGTGTCCGTCACCATGTAAGCGGACGTATAGCCGCGGTCGAACTGCATGCCTTCGACGACTTCCAGTTCCGTCTGGATGCCTTTCGACTCTTCAACCGTGACAACGCCGTCGTTGCCCACTTTCTCCATGGCGTCCGCGATCAGCTGGCCGAGCTCTTCGTCGGCTGCGGAGATGGCCGCAACTTGCGCAATCGATTGACGGCCTTCGATCGGCTTCGCGATCTTCTTCAGCTCTTCAACGGCCGTCTTGACCGCTCTTTCGATGCCGCGGCGGATGACCATCGGGTTCGCGCCGGCCGTTACGTTCTTCAGACCTTCGCGGATCATCGCCTGGGCCAGAACGGTAGCCGTCGTCGTGCCGTCGCCGGCAACGTCGTTCGTCTTCGTGGCAACTTCTTTCACCAGTTGGGCGCCCATGTTCTCGAACGGATCTTCGAGCTCGATTTCTTTGGCGATCGAGACGCCGTCATTCGTGATGAGCGGGCTGCCGAATTTCTTCTCGAGCACGACGTTGCGGCCCTTCGGACCCAGCGTCACTTTCACGGCATTGGCGAGCGCGTCCACACCGCGGAGCATCGCGCGGCGGGCGTCTTCACCGAAAATGATGTCTTTGGCCATAATGCGTAATTACCTCCTTGAACCGTTCAGTATCGACTTGCGGATGTACGATGCTGTGCGCATCCGGACAGCGGATCGAAATCCGCTGGATATGCGGCCGCGAAGCGGCCCATGCATGGGAATCCAGGCGATCCGGATTATTCGAAGATCGCGTGGATGTCGCTTTCTCTCATAATCAGATAATCTTTGCCTTCATATTTGATTTCCGTGCCGGCGTACTTCGAGAACAGCACGCGGTCCCCGACTTTCACTTCGGGAGCGACAAGCACGCCGTCTTTGTAAGCGCCTTTGCCGACGGCGATGACTTTGCCCTCTTGCGGCTTTTCTTTCGCCGTGTCGGGCAGAACGATGCCGCTTGCAGTCGTTTCTTCTTTTGCGATCGGTTCGACCAGTACGCGGTCACCCAAAGGTTTGATCATGTAAAATGAGCCTCCTTCGTCATGAAAGATATGCTGCAGGTTAGCACTCGACCTGCTCAAGTGCTAACAACCAACTCTTATAATACTCAAGTTGATATTCCAATGCAAGGGGAGATCCGACGTCGGGACCGCAAAAAATTTCAGTTTTCGTCTTCCTTCAGACGCCCTTCCCGGCGCTGCATTCTGCGATGGACGGACGATGCCATGTAGACGCTGAATTCATAAAGCAAGATCAACGGCAGCGCGACAAGCATGTCCGAGATGAAATCCGGCGGCGTCACGAGCACGCCGACGAAAATGAGCCCGAAATAAGCGTACCGGCGCATTTTGCGCAGCCGCGCGGGGTTCAGAATGCCGATCCGCGTCAGAAACATGACGAGAATCGGCAGTTCGAAGAGCAGCGAGATCGGCACGATGATGTTGAACATGAACGAAAAATATTGCGCGATCCCGTAGGTCTCCTCCAGACCGAGACTTCGCGAGACATGGGTGGTGAAATCGAAGGCCAGCGGAAAGACAACGAAATAGGAAAACGCCAGCCCGACCGCCAGCATGACGAATGCCAGCGGCACATAGCCGAGCGCCGCTCTCCGCTCGCGGGCCTTGAGGCCGGGGCTGACGAACGCCCACAGTTGATAGAACGCGAACGGCAGCACGATCAGCAGCGCGACCACGAAAGCGATTTTCATGTACATGCCGATGCCGTCCCACAGCGAGAACGCATGCAGTTCGGTCAGTTTGCTGGCCGGCTCGACACTCATCAAATAATCGTAAACCGGTTCGGCGGCAAGCAGTCCCAGGACAAGTCCGATGAACAGCGCCGCCAGCACGTAAATCAACCTGCGCCGGAGTTCGCCGATATGCTCAAGCAGATTCATCTGTTTCTCTTCGTCCGGTTTGGGAGCGTAAGGTCCGCCCGCGGGCCGAACGCCGTGATCCGCCAATGCCTGTCCTCCTCCTTCGGGCCCATTCAAATCCGCATCATCTTCCATAAAAAAAGCGTATTCCGGTTATTCCGGAAGCCGCTTCTTGTCCGCTGAATCCTGATTCTCCGGGCGCCCCGCTTCCAGGCGGCCTTTGCTCTCATCGCGCTCGATGTCGTCCACGATCTCGCGCGCGCCCTGCTTGAACTCGCGCAGCGTTCGTCCGAACGCTCTGCCGAGCTCGGGCAGCTTGCTCGGACCGAAGAGCAGCAACGCGACGATGATGAGCAGGATGAACCCCGTCACTCCAATACCACTGACCATTGGTCTGTCGTTCCCTCCTTCAAGCCGCGTCCATCCGCTTCTCCAGGCGGAATCGGCCGTGCTGAATGTTCGCATGTCCCGGCGCCTTCGATGCGGTGCCGGCTTATCCGTGAAGCAATCCTCCGTAGCCCATGCCGGCGATCTCTTCCCGCGTGATCCGGTCTCCGGCGAGAATGCGCGGCAGCAGGACGTCGAACGATGTGTACGGATCGTGCATGACGCAGCCGGGCAATCCGAGGATCGGGACATTTCCGAAATACCCGACGAGCAGCATGGAACCCGGAAGCATCGGCGTCCCGTAGCTGACGATGTCCGCTCCGGCTTCCCGGATTGCCCCGGGCGTCCGATCGTCCGGGTCGACGGACATGCCCCCGGTTACCAATATCATATCATACCCGCGTCCCAGCAAATAGTGAATCTCCGTGACAATTCTTTGTCGATCGTCCGGCGCGAAGCGCTGCTCGGCGACCGTGGAGCCGAGCGCCTCCAGCTTGGCGCGGACGGCCGGGCCGAACTTGTCCTTGATCCGGCCGCTGTACACTTCGCCTCCGGTCACGAGCAGACCGGCGCGTACGGAGCGGAGCGGCCGCACGGCGAGCGGCGCGCTCCCGTGCCGCGCCCGCCAATCCGCGGCCAGCGCCTCGGCTTCCGCGATCTTCCGCTCCGGCACGATGAGCGGGATGGCGCGCACCGCCGCGATCGCGCCGCCGGGCTGCAGCACCTGGTCGCGCCGGACCGTCGCGAGCGCGATGTCGCCGATCCGGTTCACGCTGCGCACGAACGCCTCGTCGAGGACGGCAAGGCCGCGCCGCTCGGCCTTCAGCGTCACCTTGCCCTCGCTCGGTTCGCCGAACGAAATCCCGTCGCCGGCAAGCGCCGAGGCCAGCCGCAGCGCGGCATCGTCTTCATGGAGATCGCCTTCGCCGAGCTCCAGCACGTAGATGTGCGCCTTGCCGATGTCCAGCAGCTTCGGAATGTCTTCCTCGGTGACCACGTGCCCTTTTCGGAAGAGGCGGCCCTTGAACTGCCCGGGTATGATCTGCGTCAGATCGTGGGCAAGCGCCAGGCCCACGGCTTCCTCGACCGGCACTTCGCGCAGTCTCGTCTTCATGCTCCGCCTCCGCTTCACACATGTTCCGTTTCCCGTCCGGTCAGAATCGCCAGCGCGTGCGGCAGCTGGTCGATGATCGCCATCAGACTCTCCTGGACGCCCTTCGGGCTGCCCGGCAGATTGATGATCAGCGTGCGGCCGCGGATGCCGGCGATGCCGCGCGAGAGCATCGCCGCGCGGGTCTTGTGCATCGCCCCGATCCGCATCGCTTCCGCAAGGCCCGGGACCTTCCGCTCGATGACGCGCTCCGTCGCTTCCGGCGTCACATCGCGCGGCCCGAGTCCCGTGCCGCCCGTCGTCACGATCAGATCCGGACGGTAGTACTCGGTGATTTCAATCAACGCCGCCGTTATCTCATCCTGGTCATCCGGCACGACGCGGTATTCGACGATTTCGCCGCCGATTTCTTCTTCCATCAATTCGCGGATCACTTGTGCGCTCGTGTCTTCACGCTCTCCCGCGGCCCCCTTGTCGCTCGCCGTCAGAATCGCAACCTTCCAACGCATCCGTTTCCCCCTCCTGTAAGGAAAAACCGACAGCAAAGAAAATCCGACATCCGCAAATCCATCAGCCCCGCGGATCTTCACGCCTGTTCGGACGGTCTTGCGTAATCGCCGCTTTTGCCTCCCGTCTTGCGGAGGAGCCGCGTCGGGCCGATCTCCATGTCTTTCTGCATCGCCTTGCACATGTCGTAGACGGTCAGCGCCGCCGCCGATACGGCGGTGAGCGCCTCCATCTCGACGCCGGTCTTGCCGGTCGTCTTCACGGTTGCTTCAATAATCAGCCGGTCGTTCCCGGCTTCGCGGAATTGAATATCAATGCCGGTCAGCTGCAGCGGGTGGCACATCGGAATCCATTCGGCCGTCCGCTTCGCCGCCATGATGCCCGCCACCTGCGCGACGGCCAGCACGTCGCCTTTGCCGACCCGGCCGGAACGGATCGCCTCCAGCGTCTCCGGGCGCATCCTGACGGTCGTCTCGGCCACGGCCGCCCGCGCCGTCACGTCCTTGTCCGTCACATCGACCATCCTCGCCCGGCCCTGCTCATTGAAATGCGTCAGCTTCCCGTCCGCCATCCGAACATCCTCCCCGCCTCGGCACCCTGTAGACGCCGTCTTCCGTTATGTAACCATCCAGCCGGGCGTCGTGCGGTTCGACCGGCACTTCAGGCACGATCTGCACCCCGAAGGCCAGTCCCATCCATCGCGCAGCGCCGCCCGAGGCGCGCATCCGCCCGGCGAACCGGTCGTAATAGCCGCCGCCGTAGCCGAGCCTGCTTCCGTCCGGCGCGAAGGCAAGCCCCGGGACGAAGACGGCTCCGATGCTCCGCGCATCCTGCCATCGCTCCGCTTGCGCCGGATCCGGTTCCGGCACGCCGTAAGCGCCCCGCTTCAGTTCATCGAAGCTTCGCACCCGGTACAGTTCGAGCGACCGGTCCGCCGTGTTGCAGACGGGGAGCAGGACAGCCAGTCCGCTGCGCCAGCCCCACTCGAGAAGCGGCCGCGTGTCCAGCTCCGAGCGGAACGAGGCATAGGCGAGGAAGCAGTCCGCACCCCGCTCCCGGAGCCACTCCGCGGCATGGCGGCAGGCCCGTTCGGACCGCAGGTGCCGTTCGGGTTCCGGAATGCGTTCCCGCAGCGCGGCCATTTCCCGACGCAGCGCCGCCTTGCCGGCATGCCGGCTGCCGTATTCCACGAAAGACATCCGCCTTTCCCGTCATCTTGCGGTAATCCTGTCATCAGTTTACCATTCCGCCGCGCAATTCGCCAATGGCGCGGCGCGCATGAAACCCGCAGCGCGGCGGATACTATGCGTATATTTTCCGGCCGCTCCCCCGGGGAGACGAAGGCCGGATTTCGAAGGCGGTGACTGAAGTTGGAACGGAACAAAAAACGAAGAAGCAGACGGCTGGCAGCCGGCATCCTGCTTTCGACCGTAGGCATCGGTCTGGCTGCAATCCTTTTGTTATATACACATCCGAGTTACATCTACATACCGGATCGGGAGCACGTCCTGAACCCGCGCCGTCCCGCCGCGACGGTTCGCACGGCGCAGACGCCGGAAAACCCGGAGCCGACGGACGAGGAAACGCTCGATCTCGGCAGGCGGGCGTTCTACGGCGAGACGTTCGGCAATGAACATTTTCTGATGGATATCATGGGGCTGCTGGACGGACCGCTGACGATACGCGGGATTCTGAAGGCGACGGCGGCGCTGAAGGGCGAAGGCACGACGAATCTGCGGGTGGCGGCGGAGAAGGACGCCGTCATCGGCGGAAGAACGATCCGCAAGGGCGATCTCATCGACACCGGCCTGGACGTCGCGAAGGGATCGTATGTGCCGCTTGGCCTGAAAGTCTCGCTGGACAAGGGCAAGCCGCGAGTCGGCGTCGGCTGCATCGCCTGTCACGCCGTCTACGATCCGGTGAGCGGCAAGGTCGTCGAAGGTCCGCCGAACACCGATCTGAACGTCGGCCTCCTCCTCGCCATGGGCAACAACTCGGCCGCGTTTTTCACCCACACGGGCGTGACGACGGAGCAGATCCGCGGCCTCATCCGCTTCAAGGAACAGGCCAAAAGCTGGGTAACGGACAGCGAAGGGAAGCGCACGCCGCTGCCGGATCCGGACGAGCTCGAACGGCTGGTCGACGAACAACTCATGAAATGGCCGCCGGGTTCCATCGACACAACCATCGACATGGAGAACAACCCGGTCCAGATTCCCGATTCATTCACGCTCGGCGATCACCCGTACAACTGGAACGGCACGGCTTTCGCCGGTCCTTTCAAAGGGCTCATGACGTTCTCCGGCGTCCCGAACGCGCAGAATATGGACGCGCTGGCGCAGGCCGGGCTGAGCAAGCCGATCTTCGGGCTCGACAAGGAAGTGTACATGGGGATTCTGCTGCAGCGGGCGGCCTCGTCCAAATATCGTTACGACCCGGCCAAGGGAACGAAGCCGTCCGAACAGTTCGCGGCCGTCGACCCGACGCCGGACTCGCCGGGCATCATCCAGTCGGTGCCGTCGCCTGCCCATCCGCGTTCATCCTTCGTATCGGTATCCGGCGTCCTGTCGTCCGTTCCCGGATACCCGATCAACCGGCATACGCTGGCGATGTCCGCCTACCAGAATACGCTCAAGCCGCCGCGTTCGCACCTGAAAAGGGATGCGAGACTCGCGGCGGAGGGCGAAGCGGTGTTCCGGCGGGCCGGGTGCATCACCTGCCATGCCGGACCGTACCTCACGAACAACCGGATTGTCGCGACCGATGTCCTCGGCACGAACCCGTCGCGCGCCCGGTCGTTCAAGAAGACGGAGAAGTTCTGGGGACCGCCGCTCATGTACGATTACGATACGCCCGTGCCGCTGCCCAAGAAGCCGAAGCTGCACCGGATGCCGCTGAACGGCATGTCCGAAGAACAGATCAAGCTGGCTTTCGCGCACGGCAATTCGCCGGGCGGCTACAAGACGCCGAGCCTGTACGGACTTTACTGGTCGGCTCCGTACCTGCACGACGGCGGCGTCGCGGCCGGACCCGAGCCGGGACAATACGGCATCCCCGGCACGTTCAAGGCCGGCATCCTGCCCGACCCGGCCGAAAGCCTGCGCGCACTGGTCGACAAGCGGCTGCGCGAGCGGGTCGTCAAGGCGAACCAGGCCGACAAGGACTTGCGCGAAGCGAATGTCGAAGGGATCGGCCACAACTACTGGGTCGATGAGACGACCGGCTTCACGCGCCGGGAGCAGGATGCGCTCATTCACTATCTGCTGACGCTGCACGACAAGGACGAATAGATCGGGCGCATCCGCATTCGACACGCAGGTTCCGCTCCGCGCCGGAATCATGTACACTGTTCTGTGTGGCCGCGAGTTGCGCGGCGCATGAGAACGGCCTGCATGGGAGAAGGCTGCGGAGGATCGACATGTTGCTGCAACTATCGGGAATCGCAAAAAGTTTCGGCGCCAAACCGGTGCTGTCCAATATTTCGTTTCACGTGAATGAACGCGAGCGGATCGGCATCGTCGGCGTGAACGGCGCGGGCAAGTCGACGCTGCTCGCGATCATTGCCGGCGAGCTGTCGCCGGATGACGGTGTGGTGAGCAGGCGCAAGGGCATGCGGATCGGGTATCTGGCCCAAAGCAGCGGGCTGCAGTCCGACCGGACGATCGACGAGGAGATGCGCGCCGTGTTCGCGGATTTGCTCGAGATGGAGCGGGAGCTTCGGGAGATGGAAGTCCGCATCGCCGATCCGAAGGAGATGGAAAATAAAACCCGCTACGAGGAGCTGCTGGCCCGGTATGCGGCGCTGTCCGATACGTTCCGCGAGCGCGGCGGATTCGAGATCGAAACCCGTATCCGCAGCGTCCTGCACGGCATGGGGTTCGGTCAGTATCCGCCGGACACGCCGATCGCCTCGCTCAGCGGCGGGCAGAAGACGCGCCTCGCGCTGGCGCGCATTCTCCTGCAGGCGCCCGATCTGCTCATTCTGGACGAGCCGACGAACCATCTCGACATCGAGACGCTCTCCTGGCTCGAAGACTATCTGCGCGGCTATCCGGGCGCCATTCTCGCCGTGTCCCACGACCGCTATTTCCTCGATGCGCTGGCGGACAGCATCATCGAGATCGAGCGGCACGCCGCGAAGCGGTACACCGGCAATTACAGCCGCTATATCGAATTGAAGGCGGCCGAGTACGAGTCCGCGCTCAAAGCCTACGAGAAGCAGCAGGACGAGATCGCGCGCATGGAAGAGTTCATCCGGCGCAACATCGTCCGCGCCTCGACGACGAAGCGGGCGCAGAGCCGGCGCAAAATGCTCGAGCGCATGGAACGGATCGAGCGGCCGGCCGGGGATGTGAAGCGGGCGTCGTTCGCCTTCGAGATCGACCGGCAGACCGGCGCGGACGTGCTGGATGTGCAGGATCTGTCGGTCAGGTTCGAAGGCAGCGGCCGGCCGCTGTTCCGGAACGTCTCGTTCCAACTGAAGCGCGGGGAGACCGTCGCCATCGCCGGCCCGAACGGCATCGGCAAGTCGACGCTGCTGAAGACGCTGCTCGGACGGATCAAGCCGGAGACCGGCACGGTCCGATTCGGCGCCAACGTGAAAATCGGCTACTACGATCAGGAGCAGTCGCAGCTCCATCCCGACAACACGGTGCTCGACGAGGTGTGGAACGCTTTTCCCCATCTGGAGGAAGTGCGCATCCGCACCGTGCTCGGCAATTTCCTGTTCAGCGGCGACGACGTGCTGAAGAAGATTTCCTCGCTGAGCGGCGGCGAGAAGGCGCGGGTCGCCCTGGCGAAACTGATGCTCGAGCGGGCGAACGTCCTCATTCTGGACGAACCGACGAACCATCTGGACCTGTACAGCAAGGAAGTGCTCGAGACGGCGCTCGTCGATTTCGAGGGGACGCTGCTGTTCATCTCGCACGACCGCTATTTTCTCAACAAGATGGCCGAGCGCATCATCGAGCTGACGCCGGACGGCGTGCGGGTTTACCTGGGCAACTACGACGACATGCTGGAGAAAAAGCGCGAGCAGGAAGAGCTTCGTCTGGCCGGCGAGACGGCGGGAAGTACCGCGGATCGGACGGAAAGCGGCGGAACGGCGGATGCCGCCGGGGCACGCGGCGGCGCGGGCGGCGGGTCGTCCTACGAAGCCGAGAAGCAGGCGAAGCGGCAGGAGCGCCAGCGCCAGCGGCGGATCGAGCAGCTGGAAGCGGAGATCGAGGCGCTGGAGGCGGCCATCGCGGCGGTCGAAGCGGAACTCGCCGACCCGGCCGTGTATCTGGACTACACGCTTGTGCAGGAGAAGCAGCAGCATCTCGACGAGAAGCGCGCCGCGCTGGAAGCCGCGTTCGCGGAATGGGAACAGTTGATGGCCTGACAAGCATGCGGAAAGCCCGTCTGTCACCGAATGGGGCAGACGGGCTTAAGCATGTCCGGGGAGTCCCGCGGCTTCCCGGCCTCAACGGCGCCGGTCCTTCGGCAGCAGGAACGCCAGCAGCCCGATCAGCGGCAGATAGCTGACCGCGTCGATGACCGGGATCGGGTTCTCGCCGATCGCGCTCATCCATTCGCCGAGGACGACGGCGCCGAGCGCTCCCATGCCGAACGCGAGGCCGACGATCAGGCCGGACGCCATGCCGACGTTGCGCGGCATGAGTTCCTGCGCGTAGACGACGCTGACGGAGAATCCGGACATCATGATGAAGCCGAGCACCGTGACGACCGGGAAAATCGCCTCAAGCGGCAGATACGGCAGCGCCAGCGCGAACGGAGCCGAGCCGACGATCGAGAAGATGATCATATTTTTGCGGCCGAACCGGTCGCCCCAGATGCCGCCGAAGAACGTGCCCGCCACGCCGGCCCCCAGATAGAGGAACAGGGCGAGCTGGGCGGTCTGCTTCGACACCCCGAATTTGTCTTCCAGATAGAACGGGTAGAAATTGTTGATGCCTGCGGCGTACCACGAACGCGCGAACACGATCAGGACGAGCAGCGTCAGCGCGAAGGCGACCGTGCGGCCGGACAGGCCGTCGTGCAAGGTCTGGCCGTCCGCCGCCTTGCCCTTGCGCTTCACCGGCACCCCGTATGCGGCGAGCTGCGTGCGATACCACGGCACGACGTACAGCGCGACGGCGATGGCCGCGGCGGCGAGCAGCATCCCCCAGGCCGCGCCGCGCTGGCCGAGCGGAATGAAGATCGCGATCGTCATGAGCGGCGCCAGCATGGAACCGGCGTTGCCGCCCATCTGATAGATCGATTGGGCGAAACTTCGCCGCTCGCCCGCGGCGAAATAGACAACCCGCGAACCTTCCGGGTGAAAGACCGCCGAACCAATGCCGATGAAGACGGTTGCCAGAAGCAAGGTCCAGTAATTCGGCGCGAACGCCAGCCCGGCGATGCCGAGCAGGCTCATCCCCATGCCGACCGGCAGCATGCCGGGCGTCGGATGCCGGTCGGAATACAGGCCGACCACGGGCTGCATGACGGATGAGGTCATATTGAGGGCAAAGCTGAGCCACCCGATCTGCGACAACGTCAGCGCCAGCGAATCGCGCAGCACCGGGAACAACGCCGTCACGACCGTCTGCATCGAGTCGTTGAGCATATGGATTGCGCTGACGGCGAACAGGATCGAATAGACCGTCGCGGTCTGCACGGCCACGCGGGTTTGAGCGGCTGTGTTCAATGAAATGCGTCTCCTTCCGGGTCCAAAAGTGCGTTAGACCAAGTGTAGGCCTGGCGTAAACACGCGTCAAACGGCGGAAAAGGCGAAATACGCGGAAATAACCCCGCCCCGGACCGTGTCGGCGCGCCGGAGGCTGTCATCTGCCGCCGCGGGCGGTTTTCAGGCGGCGGAACTTCCGGAATGAACCAAAAAAGCCTCCCGCCCGACGGATGGACGGAAGGCTTCTTCCCGCGCGGCGCTTACGGCTGAAGCGTTTCCAGCAGCATCCGCAGCCGCTGCTCGTGCGCGCGCGGAATGTATTCATGGCCGAAGTAGCGGAACACGGAGATCGATTTTTCGCAGTTCAGATGGTTGTACGCCGCGAACACCGTCGACGGCGGCGTGATCGTGTCGACGAGGCCGATCGACACCCATGTCCGGCACTTGACGCGCGGCGCCAGGTTCATGACGTCGAAGTAGGACAGCGTCCGCTTCGCCCGCACTTCAATCTCCGGATCGCCGTTGCGGCGGAAAAATTCGTTCAACTCCAGGTACGGACCGCTCGGCGTAATGTCGATCGCCCGCTCGAAATGCGCCAGATACGGATAATCCGCGGCCGCGACGACCGGAATGTCCGACAGCGCCGCAGCGGCCAGCGTCAATGCGCCGCCCTGGCTGCCGCCGCTCACGCCGATGCGCGTGCGGTCCACCTGATCGAGCGATGCGAGCACTTCAAGCGCCCGGACCGCGTCCATGTAGACGCCGCGGTAGTAATATTCATCCTCGGACAGAATGCCTTTCGACATCCATCCCGCTTGGGCGCCGTGGCTGTAGACGGTGTTGTCAGCGCTTTCGCCCTGCTGACCGCGGCACAGCATGAGGAACGCCGCATAGCCGTGAAGCGCCCAATTCACCGTGTCGTGAATCTGGCCTTCCATCGCCCAGTTGTAGCCGTGGTACAGCATCAGCCCCGGGAACGGACCTTCGCCTTCGGGCAGCGCCAGCCAGCCTTGAATGGTCGCGCCGCGAAAGCCCGAATAGACGACCTTGAACAGACGCACGCCCCGCGCCGGGTAATCATGCGGCGTCAGTTCATACGACAGCGGCGTTTCCGCCAGTTCGCGGAGCGTCCGATCCCAGAACGCGTCGAAATCGGGCTGCCGCGTAAGCGGGGGCTTGTACTTCTCCAGCTCGCTTAAAGGAAGATCGTAAGGTTGAGCCACGTCGAGCATCTCCTCTCCAGACGGTGGGTTCGGGTTCAGTGTAAAACAAGGCCCCTTGCCTGGCAAGGGGCCTTATGATCATCGGTTTTACAGCCCGATCCAGTCCGCGAACGACTGGACGGTGATCCGTCCCGGCGCAGCGGGCGCGAACGCCCGTCCGGCTGCACCCCGGCCGAGAAACTCGACCGTGACCGGAATGCCCGGGATGAGGTCGAACCAGTTGTCGCTGAAGACGCCTTCCGCTTCGGGAAGCAGCGCGACCTGCTTCGCAAGCGTGTCCGTCTCGAGCGTGAACGCCGTTCCGTTCGAACCCGCCACTTCCCGGATCGTCACTTTCGCCTTCGACAATTGGATGTCCTTGGCCGGGACGAAGTAGTGCAGCTTGCTGTCGAGCACTTGACCGTCCGTCGCAAGATCGGCTTTCAGCACCGTGCGCTTCGGATCCGCCCCTTCGAGCAGACCGTCGACGGTAGTCGACCAGACGACCGCGGTGGCGTTCGCCTCCACCTTCGCCGGCACGCTGAACTGCTTGAGCAGCTTGCCGTCGAAATCATACAGCGCCACGTGCAGCGTGCCGTCGATCGGCTGCAGGACATCGGAGATGATGTGAATGTCCACTTCGCCTTCCTTCGTGCCGTCGATCGACACCATGATGTCCTTCATGCTCTTCTTCGCGTAGTACTGGATCGCTTTCCAGCGGCCGTAATAGTCCATCGACGCCCACGACGCCACCGGCCAGCAGTCGTTCATCTGCCAGTACAGCGTGCCCATGCAGAACGGCTTGCGCCGGCGGTGCGCCTCGATCGCGAACTTCATCGCTTCGCCCTGCAGCACCTGGCTGACGGACAGGAACGAGACGAAATCCTTCGGCTCGGGCAGATACATGCTCTGATATTGCTTGATCAGCTTGTTGCCGGACGGATGCCGCTGGTGGCTGAGCATGACGTCGGAGAGCAGTTCCATCTCGTGATCCTGCGCATACGAGCGGACGGTGCGCTCTTCCGGGAACGACTGGAATCCGTATTCGCTCATGAACCGGCCGAGGTTGAGCGTGTAGCGCTCAAACGGCTCAACTTCATGCCAGACGCCCCAGTAGTGGATATCGCCGGACGTCGTCCGCTTGCCGGCATGCTGGTTCGCGTCGCGCGTCAGTCCCTGCATCGGCGAAGACGGCCAGTAGTCCGCCTCCGGCGCCAGCCGGCCGACGACTTCCGGAAGCAGCTCGTGAAAAATCGCCTCGTAATCCGCCCACAGCTTCTCCCGGAGCTCCGGCGAATACTCCTTCTTCCAACCCCAGCCCGCGTCCTCGATGTAGTGCGACCAGGCGGTGTCGATCTCGTTGTTGCCGCACCAGAGCGCGATGCACGGATGATTGCGCAGCCGCTTCACATTCTGCTCCGCTTCGGCGCGCACGTTCGCCAGGAACGCTTCGTCGCCCGGGTACAGGCTGCACGCGAACATGAAGTCCTGCCAGACGAGAATGCCGTACTCGTCGCACAGCTCGTAGAACGTGTCGTCCTCGTAGATGCCGCCGCCCCAGACGCGCAGCATGTTCATGTTCGAGAGCGCGGCCGACGCGATCTCATGTTCGTAACGCTCCCTCGTCACTCTGGTGACGAAGCTGTCGAGCGGGATATGGTTCGCGCCTTTGGCAAACACCTTGACCCCGTTCAGTTCAAAATAGAACGACGTGCCCCATTCGTCCTTCTCGCGCACGAGCCGGATCGAGCGGAGGCCGGTCCGAACCTGCCGCGCCGCCGCCTGCCGGCCGGATGCCAGCAGCTCCGCGCGGAACGTGTACAGGTGCTGGGCCCCGAGCCCGCGGCTCCACCACAGCTTCGGGCGCTCGATCGCCGCATCCAGCTCGATCGTCTGCGTGCCGGGCGCAAGCGCCACTTCCCGCTCCCAGACGCGCCCGTCCGCCGACAGCCGGAGCGTGCCGCTCCATGCGCTCTCGGCTTCGACTTCGACGACGGCGGTCAGCTTCGCTTCGGCCGCCGTTACGCTGCGCTGGCGGATGAACAGGTCGGCGATGCGCACGCCGGACCAGGCTTCGAGCCGAACCTCGCGCCAGATGCCGCTCGTCACGAACCGCGGCCCCCAGTCCCAGCCGTAATGGTACGGCGCCTTGCGCGCAAAGACGCTCACTTTCTTGTCGCCGAGGCCGCCGTTCTCCGACTGGTCGTTCACCGCCGGCAAGGCGTAGCCCAGCTTCTCGAGCTTCGGCAGGTCTTCGTTGATCGGCGAGCGGAAACGAATGTGCAGCTTGTTGCCCGCGGCCTTGAGCAGCCGCTTCACTTCGACGCGCCACGTGCGGAACATGTTGTCCGCGGACAGCACGTGCTCGCCGTTCAGCGTCACATCGGCATAGGTGTCGAGACCGTCGAATACGAGGTCGATCCTGGACTCGCCGAGCACCTCGGCCGACACGTCAAACGTCGTTTCATACTCCCAGTCCTGCTTGTCGATCCATTGCAGATCGCGCTCATTCGTCCCGTGGAACGGGTCCGGAATCTTGCCGTTTGCGAGCAGATCGGTGTGGACGCAGCCCGGCACGACGGCCGGCAGCCACTCCTGGCCGCCGACGCCCCGGAACTGCCAGTTGCTTGTCAATCGTTGAACCGCGTTCATAACGTCCTCCCGGCAGATCAGATTCTGCTGATTTTCACACACATTATACATAAGTTTGTTCAATAGGTAAATTGAATATCCGGTGATTTTTGTTCATTTTGTTCAATTATGCGTGGAAATTTTTAATTATATTACTGGTGTGTTTCCGACGTCTGTGCTATAATTTTAACAAAATGAACAAAATGATCATTCCTGTTGACCATACCTTCCGCGGAAGACTGGCAGGTGAATTTTGCACCCCCATGAAACGAAAAGCGACCACCAACGACATCGCGCGGATGCTCGGATTGTCGCGCACGACGGTGTCGAAGGCGCTGAACGGCCATCCGACCGTGCCGCCCGCCACGCGGCAACGGGTGCTCGATATGGCCGCGCAGCTTCACTATAAGCATTACCGGCCGGCCGACCAGGCAAACCGTGCGGAGCTGCGCGATGCGGCCGGCGCCGCCATGCGCACGATCGCCTGTCTGATCCGGTCGAGCCTCGCCCGGTCGGGCAGCAAGGGCTACTGGGTGGATGTGCTGCAGGGCATCGAAGAATCGACGCGGCGCCGCGGCTGGAACATGGTGCTGCATTTTGTCCACCAGGAAGATCTGGATTCGCTGCGCCTGCCCCGCTCGCTCACGGAGGCGCATGTGGACGGGGTCATCATGGCCGGCATCACCCGACTGGCCTACGCGCGGGCCGTCGCCGAGCTCGGCTTGCCGGCCGTGCTGATCGACCACGACAGCGCGGCGCGGGCCGAAGACGCCCTCTTCGATACGGTGCTGATGGAGAGCGAGCAGAGCGTCTGCGATCTGACCGCGCGGCTCATCGCGCTGGGACACCGCCGCATCGGCTTCATCGGCGACATCGCCGACTGCCTGTCGTTCAGGGAACGATGGAACGGCTTCCGGCGGGCGATGATGGACGCCGGGCTCTCCGTCGATCCGGCCTGCTGCGCCGTGGCGCCGAAGCCGGGCCACTATTACGACGGCGCGGAGATCGCCGAGTCGCTCGCCGCCATGCCGGCTCTGCCGACCGCCTTCGTCTGCGCGAACGATGTCGTCGCCGTCCGGACGATCCAGACGCTGGGGCGGATGGGACTCACCGTCCCGGAAGACCTGTCCGTCACCGGCTTCGACGCCATCGAGACGGACACCGACCCGCTGCCGGACGGCCTGCAGCTCATGTCCGTCCGGATCGACGCGGTGCGCGTCGGCTCCCGCGCGTTCGAACAGCTCGCCCTGCGGATGGCGCAGCCGGATCGGCCCATCGAGCATATCCGGCTGGCCACCGTGCCGGTGGCGGGAACGTCGGCCGCGCCGCCAAAGGCTTGACGCCGCCGCCGCAAGACGCCGAACGGCCGGCCGGGTATGACACCCAACCGGCCGTCCTTATGCTCGTTCAAGGCTCTGCAAAGTATGTCAGCACGAATACGAGCGGCGCATTGTAGTCGATCGCGTACTCGTTCGTCGCCCATGATCCGGGCGAATCCAGGTAAGCCTTCGCCGGCGGCGGCGACTCGCGCTCCAGCATTTTGTCCAGCTCCGGATCGCCGCCGAATTTGTTCGGCCCGCCGACGAGCAGCCCCGGAATGTACGTGCCCGTTCCCGTAATCATCCGGCTGTGGGGATAGTCCGGCATTTCCGTCCCCGAACCGGTCAAATACGTCGTGCCGAGCGCGTTGCGCCCCAGCGTGTAATGCAACTGGTCGAGCGCGCCGTGCACATAGGCTTCCTTCGGCTCGAGCTCATGCGCAAGCAGGAGCAGCTCGGCCTTCGCCATGCCGTTCTTGGCGGACGCCCACGTGTACTCGTTCGGCGACAGCGCGTAACGGTAGCCGTCCCGCTCGATCCGGCCGACGATGTCGTCCGCCGCCTTCACCAGCTTCTGCCTGAGCGACGCCTTGACGGCCGGATCTCCCGCTTCCGCCGTCGCGTAGGCGAACTGTCCGAGCGCCAGCGTCGAGCCCCAGCCGATGATGACCGGCTCGCGCTGAAGCTGATGAGACAGCTTCTCGCCGATGTACGCCGCGTACCGCGCATCGCCGGTCGTCTTCAGCAGCTCGGCCGCCGCCCAGAACCGGTCGTCCTGGTCGCCGTTCTTGTCGTAGCCGCCCGAACCGTTGTCCTGGCGCTCGCTCTTCAGGACGATCGGCTCCGGATGCGCTTCGAGGAAGCGCCAGGCCCGCTCGGCCGCTTCGAGCAGCCTTCCGGCGTATTCGGCATCGAACGGCTCGTAGACGCGTGCCGCCAACGCCATGGCGCCGGCGAACATGCCGGTGCCGTAGGTCGTCATGCCGAAGACGTACCGCGGCTGCGTGTCGTCCTCCGGCCGGATCATGCCCGGCCACGCCAAGCCCGACACCTTGTGGTATACGGCGCCGTCGGGCCGCTGCATCTTGAGCAGCCAGTCCAGCTCAACCTTCACTTCCGCCAGCGCGTCGGGCAGCCCCGGCACATCGCTCGCGAACCCGTCAGGGAACTTGAGCTGCCCGGCGGTGAACTTCTCCGGGTACAGTTCGTATGCGAGCAGCAATTGGGCGGCCGTCACCGCTCCCGGCGTCACGTACTTGCCGTAGTCGCCGGCATCGTACCATCCGCCGCTGACGTCGACCGGCGTGCCCGCGGGCGCGTGCGGATGGTCGATGTCGAGCCGCGCTTCGGCATCCTGCAGATGTCCGGCTTCGTGCTTCAGCCCGGTTATCGGGTCGTCGATCGCCAGCCCTGCGCGGCCGAGCGTATAGGAGCGGAGCGCGTCGAAGAACGGCGCGTAATAGACATTCCGGGCGATGCGGAACTTCCGCGACGCCCCCGCTCCGGGCACGACGACCGCATATTCGCCTTCTTCCCGCAGGGCGCTGAAATCCAGATGCCTCACCCGTTCGCCCGAATTCGCGTCGATCCCGGCCCGGCCGACCTCACCTTCGAAGACGACCGCCTGCGTCTCCGCGTCAACGACCTGGAACCGTTCGGCCTCGGCCTCGCCTTCGAGCACCGCCACCTTGGGCGCGTCGGGCAGATAGCCGACCTGATTGACCTTGATATCCTCGCCGTCGTAGACGAGCTCCCCGGCATTCAACGTTCCTTCGCCCTCCTCTCCGCCCGCCGCATCGCCGGCATCCGATCCGCTGCCCGCGGGACCGGCCGCCTCCGCATGCTCCGGCGAGCGCTCCGCATCGTTCCCGCCGTCCGCGCATCCGGCCGCAAGTCCGAACACCAACATCAGGCTCAAGATCCATCCCGCCGTCCTGCCCATCCTGCTCATCCCGTGTGCTCCCCCCTGTATCCTTTTCATGCTCCAAAATGCGGCACAAACAACCCCCGCTCGCATTTCCCGCCGAATTTCGGACCATGCCGTTGGGCTTATTTTCCTCTCGTGCTCCCGTCCCGTCCGGTCGCCGCCGGCTTTCGTTCGTTATTGCGACCGTCCTATCCGTTGCCGAAGAACACGCCCGAAACATGCGAATATCGGACTATCCGCAGCCAAAATCCAGCGAATGTTTTACTATTTTGCATCCGGATACGAAACGTATCTGGCAAGTTTTTCAACTCTTATGGCAAATTCAGCTATGCTAAGATTGTCTTGCCGCGGCAAAATCATCCTGACGGAGGTTCGCCATGAGAAGGAACCTGCTGGTTGCGGCGCTTGCCGCATGCATCGCGCTGGCTTCGATGCCGCTCGCGGTTTTTGCCCGTACATACGCGGAGCAAGTCCATATCATCGACACCGTCAATTTCCGCACCCTTCCCTCCACATCAGGAGAACGGATCCGCTATCTCCGCAAAGGCGAAGTGCTGGATCTGATCGAGCGGACGAACGCCTACTGGCTCAAGGTCCGCGATGCGTCCGGCACGGTCGGGTATGTCTCCTCCCTGGACAAATATGTGGAGATCAGGACTGCCGCCGTGACGACCGATCCGAACGGCGAAGTGATCTACGGCGTCAATCTGCGCACCGGTCCGTCCACCGATTCGGACGTCATCCGGATGCTGAAGAAGGGAGAGCCGGTCTGGATTCTCGAGCAGGTCAACAAGTACTGGTACCGTGTCGCCGACCGGGACCAAGTCATCGGCTACGCCAGCACGAACCCGAAATATATCCGCACATCGTTCGTGCCGCCGGTCGATACGCCTGAGGACCCGGGTCCCGCCCTGCCGGACGAGCCTGCCGTTCCGGCCGATCCCGATGAGACGGACAAAGACCTGATCGATCAGCCGGAAGAACCGGCATACAAGTTCGAGCCGAACGCGGTGATCGTCAGCACGGTCACGTTCCGGAAAGGCCCGAGCACGTCCGCGGAACGCATCCGCTATATGTATGCGGGCGAGAAATTGACCGTCGTGAACAAACACAACGATTACTGGTATTACGTGCAAGACGCAAGCGGCGTCTACGGCTATGTCAGCACGAGCGCCAAATATATCTCGACCAGCTATGTCGAGCCCTACAAGAAGCTGGACCGCGCCTTTGCAGCCGAACAGGCCATCAACGCAGGTCTCAAATACCTCGGTACGCCGTACGAATTCGGCTCGAGCCGCAGCGACACGAGCACGTTCGACTGCTCCGACTTCGTCCGCCAGGCATACCTGGACGGCATCGGCCTCCGATTGCCCGGCGACTCCCGCAGCCAGGGCGCTTACGTGAAGGAGGTCGGCAAGACGAAGGACGACTGGCGGGCCTTGAGCCGAGGCGACCTGATGTTCTTCATGTCCTACCAGGGAAGCAAGGCAGCCGACTACGCGAACGTCGACAAAACCAATGCCCGCATCACCCATGTCGGCATCTACCTCGGCGACGGCCAAGTGCTGCACACCTATTCCGAGAAATCCGGCGGCGTCCGGGTCGACAGCATCGCGGGCACCCATTGGGAGTACCGCTTCCTGTTCGGCGGGTTCGTCTACTGACCGCGAGCCTTCATAATTTCATTATATCTGCCCCCATGCTCCCGGTAGATAACAAAAACATCAGATTCATAACAAAACGTGAAACGGCCGGCCCCCGCGAAGGGGGCCGGCCGTTGGCGATTGCCGAATGGCTTGCAACATTTTCGCCGTCAGACTTTGTAGGCCTTCATCGCTTTGATGAGCTCCTTGATGGACGGACGCTTGCCGTACATCAGCACGCCGGTGCGGTAGATTTTCGCCGACAGCCAGCCGAGCACCAGAATCGACGCGAGAAGGAGGCCCAGCGACAGCAGCACTTCCCACAGGGCGGGGTCGGCCAATCCGATCCGCAGGAACATGACGAACGGCGTGAAGAACGGAATGAACGACGTCACTTCCACGAAGCTCGACTGCGGCTGCTGAATGCCGAAAATGCCGATGTAGAATGCCGCAAGCGACAGCATCGTCAACGGCACGACCGCCTGACCGAGCTCCTCCGTCCGGCTCACGATCGAACCGACCGCGGCGTACAGCGTCGAATAGAGGAAGTACCCCAGCAGATAGAAGATGACGGCAAAGACGAGCAGCATCGGGTCCACGCTGGAAAGATTGAGGTCCAGCTCCTTGAGCATCTCCTGGTTGTGGGGCAGCATGACGTTGATGACGACGACCGCGGCATAGATGCCGATTTGCAGCAGCCCGACCAGAAACATGCCGAAGATTTTGCCGAACATCTGGGTCAGCGGCGCCACGCTCGTCACGAGAATTTCCATGACGCGCGAGCTTTTCTCGGCGGTGATCTCCGTCGCGATCAGCTGGCCGGTAATCATGATGCCCATGAACAGCACGATGATGAGCGCATAGACCAGACCGAACGCCAGCGCCTGTTCCTCCACCGTCTTGCCTTGATCCCCGATCGAGCCCGCGCCTTCAGCCGTGGTGATCTGCACCGTCTCGACGCGAACCGGCTCCGCCAGCGCCGTGCGCTGTTCTTCCGTCAGATTCGCGTCCGACAGAATGATGTCGGCCTTGATCGCCTGCAGCGCGCCCGACAGGGAAGACGTCCTGCCCGTGTCCATCAGTTTCTCCGACTTGTAGGTGACGGCCGGGAACGTCCGTCCTTCCGTTTCAAAGTCGAGGTAGCCCTTGATTTCCTTGTTCTTGACCCGCTCCTTCATCGCGGCGTCGTTCGCTTCGGCCGAACCGGCGTCCGGGTAGCCGACCAGTTCGATATCCGGCTTCTCCTGGCTGCCGTAATAAGCCTGCAGTCTTTCCGTCACGGCGGGTGCTTCATTTTCCACGAAGCCGATGCGGTCCGGCTCGTCGTTTTTCGCGAATTTCGAAATGATGTAAGGCAGATTGACCGCGATGCACAGAAGGAGCGAAATGATGATCGTCGTGACGATGAAGCTTTTCGTCCTCAGCTTGTTGCGCATGCTGAAGGACATGACCGTCCAAAGATTATTCAATGTTCTCACCCACCGATCGGATAAAGATTTCGTTCAGCGTCGGCTCCATCAGCTCGAACCGCACGACATCTCCCTGTTGCCGCGCGTGATCGAGAATCGCCTGCGCGGCATCGGGCCGGTCGATCAGCACCTCGTAGCCCGATTCCAGCTTCGCGGCGCTCCGGACGCCCGCAATCGTCTCCAGGCCTTCGATGGCCCGGTCGTCTTCCAGCCGCACGATCACCCGTTCGCGCGGGAACTGCTTCTTGATCTCGCGGAGGCTGCCCTGCAGCACGACGTTCGACCGGTGCAAAATCGTAATGTTGCGGCACAGCTCTTCCACATGCTCCATCCGGTGCGTCGAGAACAGAATCGTCTTGCCCTTGTCGCGCAGTTCTTTCACCGCCGCCTTGAGCAGTTCGACGTTGACCGGGTCGAGGCCGCTGAACGCCTCATCCAGTACGAGAATGGACGGATCGTGAATGACGGCGGAAATGAACTGGATCTTCTGCTGGTTGCCCTTGGACAACTCTTCGACTTTCTTGTCGTAATACTCCGGCACGTTGAACCGTTCGAGCCATTCCTTGAGCCGCCGGTCCGCCTCCTTCGCGGACACGCCGCGGAGCCTCGCCAGATAGATCACCTGGTCGCTGACTTTCACTTTCGGATAGAGGCCGCGTTCTTCCGGCAGATAGCCGAGGTCCCGCAATTGCTCGCGGCTGTACGGCTTGCCGTGATACAGGATGCTGCCGCTGTCCGGCATGATCAGCCCGAGCACCATCCGCATCGTCGTCGTCTTGCCGGCGCCGTTCGCACCGAGCAGACCGTAGATTTCGCCCGCTTCGGCCTTGAAGCTGATGCCGTTCACGGCCGTCTTGTCCCCGAATTGCTTTACGATTCGTTCGACTTGCAACGTACTCATTGCACGACTCCTTTCATTCCATACTGCCTCTGCCGCTTCTCCCGTTCCACCAATACGGCGAGAATATCGTCAAGTTCCATCGACTTCCGCCCGGCCGGCACGAGCTCCCTGGCAGCGATCCAGGCGTCGGCTTCCCTCGCCGAACTCGTCACCACGCGGACGACCCCGCCGGCATCCTCCAGCCCGGCCAGCCCCGGCATTTCGGACAGCACGGCGCGCCATTTCTCATAGCCGCCCGGGAAGTAGAACTGGTGCCACCCGGTGAGCAGCTCGTCTTTCTCATACATGCCGAGCACTTTGCCGTTTACCATGAACACGATGAAATCGGCCAGCCGTTTCACTTCTTCCACGACATGCGAAGCGATCAGAATCGTGCGGTCTCCGGATTCCATGTACCGGTGCAGCAGTTCGATCATCGTGCGCCAGGCGAGCGGATCGAGTCCGGAAGACGGCTCGTCGAGGAGCAGCAGGTCCGGGTGATGGGAAAGCGTGAGCGCCAGATCGAATTTCCGCCGCATGCCCTTCGACATTTTGCCGAGCCGGAGCGAATGGTCCACTTCGAACAGCCGCAGCAGCTCCCGGTAATGGTTGACGTCCCAGTCGGAATACCAATGTTTGTAGAATTCCGCCTTGTCCATGCCCCGGATGACGTTGTCGTGGCGGTAAGGCTCTTCGGGGAGGTAGCCGACGCGATTCAGCAGCTCGATCGACTTGCCGTTCCCGATCGTCCGGCCGAGCACTTCGATGCCGCCTTCGTCCGGTTTCGTCAGATCGAGCATGAGCCGAAACGTCGTGCTCTTGCCGGAGCCGTTCGGTCCGACGATCGCCGTGACAAAGCCCGCGGGCACCTCCAGATGAATCGGTCCGAGTTGAAAATGCGGCTGTCTCAGCCTCACGCCCGTCATGCGCACCGCCGTTCCGCCTTGTCCGTTCATCCCTCATCCTCCTTCCCGCTGTCTCCATATCCTTCTTCCCCCGGCGGGGAACGATTCGCCCTCGCCTCATGCAGCACGGTCTCGAACAATTCCCGCAGCTCGTCGTCGCTGCACTGCACCCGCAGCCCCGCGGCCACCGCTTCGCGCATGGCCGTCGTCACCGCATCCAGCCGATGCCGGCGGCGCTCCTCCGGGTTGACCTTCGCGACGAACGTTCCCGTACCCTGACGGGTAACGAGCAGTCCTTCCGCTTCGAGATCCTGATAGACGCGCCGGATCGTGATGACGCTGCATTTCAGATGCTGCGCCATCTCCCGGATGGACGGCAGCAGCGTGCCTTCGCTCAGCTGGCCGCTCACGATGAGCGCCCGAAGCTGGACTTCAATCTGATGGTACAGCGGTTCGGCGCTGTACTCGTTCAATTGAATGGACATCCACACCGCGGCTCACCGTCCTTCATGTCCAGAGGCTTCGCCTGCGGATGCGGCGGTGCAGCAGCGCGACGAGTCCGGCGACTCCCACTGCCGCGGCCGCCAGCGACAGCGCGGCGGTCTCCCAGCTTCGGTCGGCAGCCGCCTCCAGGCTCATCACGATTGCGCTTCTGCCGCTCAGCGCCAGGGTCAGCGTAACCAGACCGATGACGAACACATAGACGAAGCACAGGAAGAAGTAGACGCGCCCGGGAAAGCCGAGCTCCATGTACACAACCACAGCGGCCGCAAAGAGGCTGTAGCCGAGCCAGATCAAGGCGTAGATGACAAATTCGGCCGGATCGAGCCGTGCGCGCAGTTCTTCAAGGACCGCGTACTGAATGCCGAAGAACAAGATCCAGTTCACAAGCAGCACGAGGATGAGCAGCAGCATCCGGCCCGCGATGATCTGGCTGACGCCGATCGGCATCGTGTGCCATTCCGCCAGCTTCCGGGAATACGTGTCCTCTTTCCAGTAGCGGAACATGGTCTGGTTCATCAGAAACCCGAAGAGCGGCAGCATGCAGAAATAGCCGAGATCAATATTCCATTCCATCCGGAATTCCTCATCGTTGACCAGGTGTCCGTACAGCATCACGCTGGAGAAAAACGAAGTGTACGCAAGCAAGAGCAGCGTGATCAGATAGCCGCGCCAGGATATGCGGAATTCGTATTTTGCAATCCGCCATGCATCTTGCCACATGCCGTATCCGTTCAACCTCCTTTGCTTCTGTCGTGTATACTGTGTATATCCTTATACACACTATACACGCAGAGCACACTTTTCGTCAATCCCTTTTCGAAATTTTTCCATCCGGGAGATGCAAAAAGCCCTGCCAACCGGAACAGCGGTTGACAGGGCTTTTGCGGTTGCAATGGTCAGGAACGATTCCCCCGGCTTCCGGCCGGAGCCGCGGCGGACACGCCTTCTTCCGCGTCTCGCTCTTTCCGGAACCATTGGTAGAACACATAGGCCAGAATGGAGCCGTACATCACTTCCTGCACGAGCTTCATGATGATCCCGCCGGACTGCTGATCTTCGAACGGACCGAGCATGGTGAACGCCGACGGGCCGTCGACCAGTTCGAGCAGCGCCTCGCCGCTGCCGCTGACGCAGTATCCCATGGCGTTCGCCCAGATGGCCGGATCCGTATATACCCGGTAGAGCGGCTCGCCGGCGAAAATGATCAGCGCGCACGCCGGTGTGAGCAGGAGGCCGTTCGCGAAGATGTAGCCCATTTTGCGCAGATCGGTAAGCCGGTTCCATTCGGGCACCGGACTCGTCACATGCCACCACATGAGGAACGCCGCGATCAGCAGGACGGCATAGTAGACGGCATGCACCGTGTAATGCGTCATGATGTAGTCGTGCACGACCGGGACGTGATAGAACGAGAACAGACCGTTGAAGAGCAGCAGTGTGAAAATCGGATTCGCGGCCCATCTGAACTTGCGCCACAAGGCGGCGCCGAACAATCTGCGCCATACGAACGCCGGCGTGCCGAGCAGGATGAGCGGCGGCACGATCAGATAGGACAGCGACATATTGACCATGTGGAACATGAAGTTCAGATGGCCGAGCAGTTCCAGCGGCCCGCCCTGCGCCAGATAGAAGAGCACAAATCCGGACAGCGCAAGCATCCGCCGCGGTGCGGACACCGCCGGCTCATCGGGCAGATGCTTCTCCCGCCAGGGGCCGATCCAGTACAGGTAACCGATTGCGGCGAGCGCCACCCCGAAAAAGAAGAACGGGCTCCACAATTCTTCGAAGGTGAAATAGGACAGATCCGGCAACATCGGCAATCCGCACCTCCATTTCCGGTTCTAAAGAAAAGAAGAGGCGATCCGTCAAGACGCGCCTCTTCTCCATTGCCGCATTACCACCATGCCCAGTAGACGGCCATGATGATCATCGTAAACACGATGATGACTCCGCTCAGAATCCCGACGATCGGGAACAGGTGTCCGCGGTCTTTCATGTGCATCCAGAACGCCATTTGAATGAACACCTGTACGCCCGCCATCAGCACCAGCATCACGTAAACGAAGTTGACACTCACTTCGCCCGTGATGACGGTCGCGAACGCGAGAATCGTCAGGATCAGCGAGAAAATGTAGGCGATGATATGTTTCTTCGGGCCTTCATGCTTGACGCGCTTCTTCGTCTGCTCGACGGCAGCTGCATGTTCGGCTGTCATTTGCTCATCCCACCTTACCCATCAGATAGACGACGGTAAAGATGAATACCCACACGACGTCAATGAAGTGCCAGTACAGACCGGCGATGTAAACCTTCGGCGCGGTGACGACGGTGAGTCCGCGTCTCAGCACTTGCCAGATCAAGAGCGAGATCCAGAGAATGCCGAATGCCACGTGACCGCCGTGGAACCCGACCAGCGAATAGAACGATGTACTGAATGCGCTGGCCGCAAAGGTATGGCCTTCATGCGCATATTCGACGAACTCGTAAATTTCGAGGCCGAGGAACGCAAGGCCGAACAGAATGGTCACAAGCAGCCAGCCCACCATCGCCTTCGGCTGGTTGCGGTGCATCGCCTGGATGGCGAAGACGCTCGTCAAGCTCGAGGTGAGCAGGATCAGCGTCGCGATGGCGACGACCGTCAGGGAGAACAGTTCGTTGGCCGTCGGGCCGCCGTTCACCTGGTCGCGCAAGGCGATGAATACCGAGAACAGCGTACCGAACAGTACCGTTTCACCGCCAAGGAAGAGCCAGAAGCCGAGCACCTTGTTGCGGCCTTCAAGCGTCGCCTTCTCCGGTTCGTGAGGCAGAACGCCGTCTGCATGCGAGTGTCCGCTCATGCTTTAAACCCCCTTGGCCTGAATTTCTTCCGGTTCGATATGGTAACCATGGTCTTCAATGACCGAACGCAGGAACATGCATCCCAGCGTGATGGCGAGTCCGATGCCGGCTACGACATACTGGTGGAAGATGAAGCCGAAGCCGGAGATGAACAAGCCAACCGACATGATGAACGGCAGGATCGACGGAGACGGCATATGAATCGGACCGAGCGGCTCGGCCGGCTGCATCTCCTTGTTGCCCTCCCGCTTCTCCTTCCAGTAGGCGTCATACCCGCGGATAAGCGGCAGCTGCGCGAAGTTGTACTCCGGAGCCGGCGATGCGATTGCCCATTCCAGCGTCCGTCCGTCTTCCCACGGGTCGTTCGTCGCGTGTTTCGGCTTCGCCGACGTCACGATGACGTTGATCACGAAGCAGATGACCCCGATGCCCATCAGCATCGCGCCGATCGTGCTGATCAGGTTCATCTCGTTGAAGCCGAGACCGTCCAGATACGTGAAGATCCGGCGCGGCATGCCGAGCAGCCCGAGGAAGTGCTGAATCAGGAACGTCATATGGAAGCCGATGATGAAGAACCAGAACGTCATCTTGCCGAGCGTCTCATTGAGCTTGCGCCCGAAAATCTTCGGCCACCAGTAGTGCACCCCTGCGAACAGGCCGGACACCAGGCCGCCGACAATCGTGTAGTGGAAGTGCGCAACGACGAAGTACGAGTCATGGTATTGATAGTCCGCCGGCGCTGCAGCCAGCATGACACCGGTGACGCCGCCCATGACGAAGGTCGGAATGAACCCGATGGCGAACAGCATCGGCGCCGTGAACTTGATCGAGCCGCCCCACAGCGTGAACAGCCAGTTGAACACCTTGATGCCCGTCGGAACGGCGATCAGCATCGTCGCGATCGAGAACAGCGCGTTCGCGACCGGACCGAGGCCCGACGTGAACATGTGGTGCGCCCAGACCATGAAGCCGAGGAAGCCGATCAGGACCGTGGCGAACACCATCGAGCTGTAGCCGAACAGCCGCTTGCGCGAGAACGTCGTGACAACTTCCGAGATGATGCCGAAGGCCGGCAGTATCAGAATATAAACTTCAGGATGTCCGAAAATCCAGAAGATATGTTCCCAGAGCATGATGTTGCCGCCCGCGCTCGGGTCGAAGAAGTTGCCGTCGAAGATCCGGTCGAACATCAGCGCGACCAGACCGACCGTCAGCGCCGGGAAGGCGAGCAGAATGAGCATGGACGTCACGAACGATGCCCAGGTGAACATCGGCATCCGCATGAAGCTCATGCCCGGTGCGCGCATGTTGATGACCGTCACCAGGAAGTTGATGCCGCCGAGCAGCGAACCGATACCGGAAATCTGCAGACCGAGCACATAATAGTCCACACCCGGACCGTCGCTGAATGCCGTGCTCGCCAGCGGCACGTAAGACGTCCAGCCGGCGTCCGGCGCGCCGCCGAGGAACCAGCTGACATTCAGCAGCACGCCGCCGAAGAAGAACGTCCAGAAGCCGAGCGCGTTCAGGAACGGGAACGCCACGTCCCGCGCCCCGATTTGGAGCGGCACGATGCAGTTCATTAGTCCGAAGATGACCGGCATAACCGCCAGGAAGATCATCGTCGTGCCGTGCATCGTAATCAGTTGGTTGAATGTATCGGGACTGACAAAATCATTGAGTGGTTTCCACAATTGAATCCGGATCAAGACAGCTTCCAGACCGCCGATCAGGAAGAAGAAACCTCCGGCCAGAAGATACAGGATGCCGATCTTCTTGTGGTCAACGGTGGTCAGCCAGTCCATGATGCCGGTATAGCGCTTCACCGCGTGCGAACCGTGAGCCAAGGGTAGAACCTCCTTTGAATCCCCGCTGTATTATTGCCTTTCTTCCTTGTCGGAAGTGGCGTCGTTGTTCTTCAGTTCCTCGGACTCGTAGTTGAGCTTGTAATCCGCGAGATAGCGGGAAATGCCTTCAAGCTCTTCCTGCGTCAGTTCCACCTTAGGCATCGCGTTGCCGGGCTTGATTTTTTGCGGATCTTCGAGCCATCTGTAAATGTTCTCATATACGGAACCTTCATTCCAATATTGCGGGTTGTCCGTGTTGACCAGAATGCCCGCAACCGTCTCGCGGTCGCCGATGCCCGTCAGGTTCGGGTATACCGGGCCGCCGAGCTCGCCTACCGCGTGGCAGGAGAGACATTTCTTCTGGAACGCGTCCGCAATGGCCGGATCTTCAGGCAGCACCGCAGGCGCCTTCATTGCCGCGAGCCAGTTCGCGTACGATTCATCATCCACGACCTTCACCTTGAAGTCCATCAAGGCGTGGGAAGGACCGCACAGCTCGGCGCATTTGCCGAGGAAGATACCCGTCTTGTCCGGCGTATCGAAGAACATGCGGTTCACGTTGCCGGCGGGGTTCGTGTCGATCTTGCCCGCCAGCGCGGGAATCCAGAACGAGTGCAGCACGTCTGCCGTCTTCGCTTCGATGACGATCCGGCTGTCCACCGGCACGACCAGCTCCTGCGCGGTCACGATGCCTTCTTCCGGATACTCGAATTCCCACCAATATTGGTGCGCGGTCACTTTGACGATAACCGCGTTCTCGTCCTTGCTGTGATCCTGCGCCTGCGCGAATACCGTCTGCACGGTCGGAACGCCGAGAATGACAAGCAGAATCAGCGGAATGACCGTCCATACGATTTCCAATTTATGATTCCCCTCGACCTGGACGGGGATACCGTCATTCCCCGGACGGCGGCGGAAACGGAACAGCACGTAGATCGCGATCAAGAACACGACGACGACGACCAGCGTCATGATCGAGATCGAAATCTTCATGAGATCAAGCTGCTCTTTGGCCACTGCACCTTGCGGATTCAGCGCCGACAGATCCGCGCGTCCGCATGCCGACAGGAGCAGCGCGGCTCCCGCAAGCAGAGTCGTCAGGCGCAGCCACTTAAGCCACCGTTTCTTCATACACAAATCAACCCCGCTTCTTCCGTATTCACAGTTGCCTGTCTTGGCGCGGCTGGCGGCAAACTGCGTGTTTCCCGTCGTTCTGTGACATTTCGCACAGATATTCTGTGATAATTCACACAGCATTTCTGTGACAATTCTCACAGGCCAATCACTTTATTAAATATAAGAGTTTGGTCCATCGATTGTCAACGATACCGGGCAAGTTCACAAATTGTTCTCAAAGCCGTCAAAAATGGCGCCGCAGCGCCGTTTCCGGACATCCGGACGAGCCCTCCGGAAGCTGCTCGAACGGCCGTGGACAGGACGCTCCGGCCCGCCTTTCAACAGTTCCATTATCGCTGTTTTCATGGCGAATTATGTATGCCGCCCCCGCGCATATTCCGCCTGTCCGGCCGCGAAACCTACATCCAAGAATGAGGGCCATATCCGGAGGTGCATTCGCATGACCCGCAAGCTCGCGCATGCCGTTCTGGCCGCGGCGCTCGCCGTCCTTCCGGCCGGGTGCACGGCTTACAAGAACAAATTCGAGAGCAGCACATACGACTACGGTTCCCGAAAGCCGAACGATCCGAAGATGCTCGGCGCGCGCATGTACGGCTCGAAGACCGCGGACCCGCGGCAGCACGACAACCGGTGGGTGGAATACAGCAGCCTGCTGTCGAACGAAGTGTCGCGGGTGAACGGCGTGGCGGGCGCCATCGTCATGCTTACGGACAAGAACGCGTATGCCGGCATCATGCTGGACTGGACGGGCGTCGGCACGATCAAGAACGGCGGAGACAGGCGCATCGACCAGGACATGGGCGGCTTCGGCGAAGGCGTGTACAACTTCGACACGGGGAGCCCGTACTGGAACGGCAGCCAGGCTGCGACGCCCTACAATTCGTATTTCACCGTGAACGATCATCATGAACTGTCCGAGGAACTGAAGCAGACGATCGCGGGCCGCATCCGCGGTCTTGCGCCCCGGGTCGAAGAAGTGCACATTTCCGCCAACATGGATTTCGTCAACGAACTGAACGAATACGCGAAGGAAGCCTGGGCCGGACGGTCGCTTGCGCCCTGGATCGACGCGTTCAACACACTGGTGAAACACCAGTTCGCCGGCGGCAAGACGATGCCGACTCCGCTCAGGGAACTGAAAGCCCGGAAAGCCGCCCGCGGCGCGCAATGAAACCGGACTGCACATCATATTAATGGTAGAGACTTGCCGGATCCGGACGCCGGAATGGCCGGCGCCCGCGAATAAGCGAAGCAGCTTCGCCTATTTTGTCGGATTTCAACAATCCGGCCGAAATAGAAGAAGCAGCTTCGCTTATTTTTCCCGAATCGGCGCATATCAAACGATTTCAAAAAATTAGGCGAAGAATCTTCCTCTAATCTCGGACGGAACGCCCCGTATCCGCGAAATAAAGGAAGAATCTTCGCTTGTCACTCCCAAAGCCAACTTACCGGTTCAGGCCGAGCTCTTTCTGCGCCGCTTCCATCAGTCCTTTGATGTAGCCGACGCCATACAGGCGGCCGAGCGTCTCGTAGCCCGGGTTTTCGTTCGTCTCGCCGTCCATCGTCGGCACATGGTCCGGACGGGCGGGGCCGTCGAATCCGACTTCATAATACGTCTTCATCGCTTCATACATATCCGTCTTGCCGTCGTCATGGAACGTCTCTTCGAACTTCTCCGGCGTTCCCTTCACATCGCGGAAATGAACGAAGAACAGCTTGTCCTGCTTCGCGAAGCGGCGGATCGTCGCCGGAATGTCCTCGCCGGCCGTCGCCAGCGTCCCCTGGCACAGCGTGATGCCGTTGTACTCGCTCGGCACCAGGTCGATCGCCTGCTGCAGCGCGTCGGCGCTGCGCAGAATGCGGGACACGCCGCGAATCGGCGAGATCGGCGGATCGTCCGGATGAAGGGCCAGCTTGACCTTCGCCTTCTCCGCCACGGGAACGATCTGCTTCATGAAGTATTTCAGATTTTCCCACAGCCGGTCTTCCGACACTTCGCCCGCCTCGGTCAGCGGTGCGCCTTCCATCAGCGAATGGTCATAGCTGGAGACCAGCGCGCCGCCGCGCGTCACCGTCGTCGTCGACGTGCGGAACCAGTTGAACTGCGCCATGAAGTTGTAGCAGAGCACCGGAATGCCGGCTGCGCCCATATTCGTGATGAACTGCTTGAAGATCTCGATCTCTTCGTCGCGGCCTTCGGTGCCAAGCTTGATGTTGTTGGACGGCGGCATCGACTCGATGACGAGCAGCTCGTAACCCGCGTCCTTGAACCGCTGTTTCATCCGGATGAGCGGCATCAGGTCCCACGGCTTCTCGTGCTTTTCATCAAAAGGAAGCCCCGTCACCGCATAATCCAGCCCCATCTGTCTGCCCAGCCGCCACAATTGATTCGGTCTCGTGCCCAAAAATTCCGCCAGCTTCATCGTCCGATCTTCCTTCCGTGTGGTAATGGCTTACCGGTTTCGGTTCTGCTTCGCGATGGATTCGCCGAGCGCGTTCAATTCGGCGTAGGCGTCCTCCAATGACTTCTGGCCGAACATGACGGCTTCCATCGTCAGTTTATATGCGTCCACCCATTCCGTGAAACCGGCGCCGGCGGCGTAGAACGGCATCGCGTAATCCGCCGCGACGTCCGCCAGCACCTTGCCCAGCCGGTCTTTCGGCTCGAGATTCGGTTCCAGCTCCTTGTAGATCTCCTCATAGATCGGGATGCCGCGGGTAAGCCCGAGCGTCCTGCCCGCCTCCCTGTCGGTGATGAACCATTTGACGAACCGCTTCGCATGCGCAAGCTCGTCGCTGTCCGCATAGACGCCAAGGAAGATTGTCGGCTGCGCCCAGCCGCCGCCCGCCGGACCGACCGGCACATTGACGACGTCGACCTTGCCCGGCATGAGCTGCTCGAGCGTCTCAATCGAGCCGACCGTCGCGCCGCGGGTCAAGACCTTGCCCGAAGTCATCTGATCGGCCAGCGGATCATTCTCGAGGAACGTAAGCGAGACGTCCGCGGGGGGCACGACATTGCTGCGGCGCAGATCGGCCAGTATCGTGTGGTATTCGAAGAACAGCTCCCGGTCGAGATGGAACTCCCGGCCGTCCGGCGACATGATCGCCCCGCCGCCGTACGAGGCCTGATACCATTGGAACCAGTCCCAGGCGCTGGTGCTGTCGCCGATCGGATAGCGGTCCGGAGGCAGCTTCGTTTTCGCATCGCGCGCCCAGTCGAAAAACTCTTCCCAGGTCCAGCCCTTCCACGGCAGCGGAATGCCCGCCGCTTCGAGTTCCGCGCGATTGTAAGCGATGCCCTGGGCATTGTACGAGAGCGGAACGCCGTACAGCTTGCCGTTGATCTTGACGTTCTCCAGAATCTGATCAGGAACGATGCCCGTAAGATCAATGTCCGACAGATCGGCCATGATGCCGCGCGATACGTAGTCCTGGATATAGGCCGCATCCATCTGCAGCACGTCCGGCACCGTTTTCGACGCGGCAAGGGAGGGAAGCTTCTTCCAGTAAGCTTCCCAAGCCATATATTCCGGCTTGAACGTCACGTTCGGATGCTGCGCCGTGTACACTTCCAGCGCCGCAAGCGTCGCCTTGTGGCGTTCCTCCGGTCCCCACCAGATGAATCCCAGCTCGACCTGGCGGTTCATGTCCGCTTCCGGCAGCCCGGTGGCGGGCTGCCGCATTTCCGAAGATCTGTCGCGATCGCCTTCTCCTGCGCTGCACGCGGCCAGCAGCAGCACGGCCGCAGCGAGCCATGTGACCGCTTTTCTCATGGCTGTCGCTTTTCCCATTTTTCTGCAGCGCACTCCCTTCGCCTCAACCTTTCAAGCCGGTGGTCGCGATCCCCTCGACGAAATGTTTCTGCGCGAAGAAGAAAATGAGCACGGACGGCACGATCGAGAGCAGCGACATGGCCAGAAGCTGACCCCATTGCACTTCGAACTGGTCAATGAACATCCGCAGCGCCAGACCGACCGTGAATTTGTCGACCGAACTGAGGTACAGCATCTGCGAGAAGAAATCGTCCCAGCTCCAGATGAACGTGAAGATCCCGACCGTCACCAGCGCCGGCTTGATCAGCGGGAAGATGATCCGGCCGAAAATGCCGTAAATGGAGGCGCCGTCGATCTTCGCCGCCTCGTCCAGATCGCGCGGAATGCCGCGGATGAACTGGACGAGCAGAAAGATGAAGAATGCCCCGCCGCCGAAGAAGTGCGGCAGCACAAGCGGCACGTAGCTGTCGACGAAACCGAACGTGTTGTACAGAATGTACTGCGGGACAATCGTGACTTGTCCGGGCAGCATGAGCGTCAACATCATGAGCGAGAACCAGAATCCCCGCAGCGGGAAGTTCAGCCGCGCGAAACCGAACGCGACGACCGCCGCCGTCAGCACGCCGCCGACAACGTTGCCCACTTCCATAAGCAGCGTATTCGCGAAGAAATGGCCGAACGTATAGTTGGCCGAGAACTCCCAGCCTTTCGTGTAGTTCTCCCATATCGGCACTTCCGGCCAGATGGTCGGAAGCCGGAGTTCCTCCGTCTTCTTCAGGGATGCGCCGATCCACCAGATGACAGGATAGATCATGATGAAGGAGAACGCAATCATGAACGCATGGTTGAGAACGGATGACGCGCGGATTCTCATCGTTTGCCGCCCCCTTCGTTCTCATAGAATACCCAGTACTTCGAGGCCAGGAAGTTGATGGCCGTCAGAATGCCGACGATGGCGAGCAGCACCCATGCCAGCGCCGAAGCGTAGCCCATCTGATAGTGCTTGAACGCTTTTTCATACAGGAACAGCGCGTACATGTACGTCGACTGCACCGGGCCGCCCTTCGTAATGATGAACGCCGCCGTGAACATCTGGAACGAGTTGATGACGGTGAGCACCAGGTTGAAGAACATGACGGGCGAAAGCATCGGCAGCGTGACGTTGAAGAATTTCCGCACCGGTCCCGCGCCGTCCACGGAAGCCGCTTCGTACAGTTCCGTCGGAATCTGCTTCAGGCCGGCCAGGAAAATGACCATCGTCGACCCGAACTGCCAGGTGTTCAGCAGGATCAGCGTGTAAAGCGCCGTGTCCGGGTGGGAGATCCAGCCCATGCCCGGGATGCCGAAGAAGCCGAGAATCGAATTGATGTAGCCGTCGACGCCGAACATGTTGCGCCACAGCGCCGCGACCGCCACGCTGCCGCCGATGAGCGACGGGAAATAGATCAGCGTGCGGTACAGATTCATCCCGCGCATCGCGCGGTTGAGCAGCATGGCGACGAGCAGCGAGAACGCGAGTCGCAGCGGCACGGCGAACAGGACGAACGTGAACGTGACGCGGAGCGATTTCCAGAACGTCGCGTCGCTCCACATCCGCTCATAGTTGGCGGTGCCGATCCATTGCGGCGCGCTGAGCATCGAGTATTCGGTGAACGACAAGTAGAGCGATTGCCCGATCGGCCATGCCGTCAGCAGCAGGAAGCCGATCAGCCAGGGGGAAATAAAAATATACCCGGGAAGGGTTTCTTTCCCGATCGGGCTTTTCCATTTTTTCTTTGGAAGCGCTCTCATAGTCTCAGCCGCAGGCGCGTTCATCCCATCTTCATCATCCCTTTCGTGCAGTATCAGCCGACTGTAACCATTGCTTCAAACAACCGAGCCAATCGAGAGTTGTTCGGTTTCTTACATTGTAATTTGCGCATCATGCAAGAGAATAGTACTGGAATTTCAGATTTATTGTACGAATCTCAGGACTTCCTGGACGACGGCTGCCAGCGTTTCGCCGCTGACGGAAGTGATTTCCCGCACAGGGACGAAAAAGGGACGCGTCCATACGCGTCCCTGGCTGAAGTCTTCTGCATCAACTTGCTGAATTGATTTTGTCAAGTTCGTGTTCGACGATCATGGTAAGCTCGTCTTCGTAACCACCGGTGATCCGATATTTCCGGATGTATTCCCGGACGAACTTCCGGGCGTCCTTCGGCTGATAGATGCGCGCCATCTCCCTGAGGCTTTCCTTGACTTCGTTGTGGCCGCGTTTTGCCAAGCCGCATCCCTCCCGAATCCTTGAATGGCCGTTCCGTACAACATACGCTTGCGGGAACGGAACGATGCCGGCATATGAGAACCCGTTTGCGGCGGACATCCGCGGACGCTCGCTCGTTTCGTTCAGAGCCGCGGCTTGCATGTCTGCCGGGAGGGAATATGCCGCACATGCTTCCATTATAGCAGGCGGGCGCCGATATGCAAAGAAATTTGCGAAAATTCAACCATCTTCCCGCCGATTCGGCATATTCGAGCCGGGCGGATTCAGGCCGCCGTCCTGTTCGTCCGAACGCTTCTCCGCACGGGTCATGCGCAGATAGGCAACCACGCCTGCGGCGGCGACCGCGACGCCGAACAGCACGCCGGTGTACGTGAGCCACATGTCGGACATGGTGTCTCCCGCCTTTCTGGATCTGGAAATCATCGAAACATCCGGACTGCATTCAGTATACCGGACGTTGGAAAGCGCTTCAATTGACAATTGTTTGTCGCCCCGGAAACCGTAAGTTTCGCTGGCATCCCACGGTATATATACGTGAATTCCGCCTCGCCGTTCCATCGGTTTCGGCTTTCGGGCCGGACTTTTCGGGCCGCGCCGGGCATGCGGGGTCGCGGGCAGGCGCCGTTCCGTTGCTCAGCCGCCGGCCGGACGAACATCGCCGCGGTTGACATTCGCCGCCGACGCGCGTATAACTGTAATATTATTGCAGGATCATGCACGAGCGGGGGCATTCAAATGGAGAAGTTGACGCAGACCGGAAACGGCACGGGGCTCGCTGACATCGTCAAGGCTCACCAGTTGTTGAAAGAGGTCATCGTGCGGACGCCGCTGCAGTACAGCCGCGTGCTGTCGGAGCGATTCGGCGCCCGCGTCAGTCTGAAGCGGGAAGATCTGCAAGTCGTGCGGTCGTTCAAAATCCGCGGCGCGTACCACATGATGCGGACGCTCGACGAAGAAGCGCTTCGCCGCGGCGTCGTCGCCGCAAGCGCCGGGAATCACGCGCAAGGCGTGGCGTTCTCCTGCCGCACGCTCGGCGTGAAAGGCCGGATCTTCATGCCGGGCACGACGCCCCGGCAGAAAGTGAAGCAGGTCGCGTTCTTCGGCGGCGATGCCGTCGAGATCGTGCTCGTCGGCGACACGTTCGACGACGCCTACAAGGAAGCGGTGAACGCCAGCGTCAAGGACGGCATGACGTTCATCCATCCGTTCGACGATCCGCGCATCATTGCCGGCAACGGCACGATCGGTCTTGAGCTGCTGGAAGACGCGGAGACGCCGCCGGATATCGTATTCGTGACGATCGGCGGCGGCGGTCTCGCTGCCGGCGTCGCTTCCTATATCAAGAGCGTATCGCCGCAGACGCAGGTGATCGGCGTCGAGCCGGAGGGCGCGCCCTCCATGCGGACATCGATCGAGGCGGGCGAAGTCCGGGCGCTCGAGCAGATCGACAAGTTCGTCGACGGCGCCGCCGTGAAACGGGTCGGCGACCTGACGTTCGCCATCTGCCGCGAACTGCTCGACGACGTCATCGCCGTCCCCGAAGGCAAGGTGTGCACGACGATTCTCGAGCTGTACAACGAGAGCGCCATCGTCGTCGAGCCGGCGGGCGCCCTGACGGTGGCGGCGCTGCATGCCTGCCGGGACCGGATCGCCGGCAAGTCGGTGGTCTGCGTCATCAGCGGGGGGAACAACGATGTCGACCGGATGCAGGAAATCAAGGAACGCTCCCTGATCTTCGAAGGGCTCAAGCATTATTTCGTCATCAATTTTCCGCAGCGGGCGGGCGCGCTGCGGGAATTTCTCGACGACGTGCTCGGACCGACGGACGACATCACCCGGTTCGAATATACGAAGAAGAACAACAAGGAGAGCGGTCCGGCGCTCGTCGGCATCGAGCTGAAGCAGCCGGAGGATTACGAACCGCTCGTGAGCCGCATGCGCGCGAAGGGCATCCAGTTCATCGAGCTGAACAAGGATCCGCATCTGTTCAACCTTCTGATCTGACTTTCCCCGCACATCGCCGCGCCCCGACCCGCGTCGGATGATTTTTCAACCGATCTTGACTATAATGGTACGGAAAGACATAAACTGCCATCCCGACGGCTGAATGAAGCCTCCCGCCCGGGCGGACGCTTTCAATCAGAACCGGGAGAGGCGAGGTGAAAGGTCTGTTCAATCGGTCAAATCGGGGGGGAATCGTGCTGCTGGGCGTCATCCTGCTCCTTGTCGAATTCGTGCGGGGGGCGGTCGCGGCAAGTTTCATCCCGATCTATGGAGAGAAAATGCTGGGCCTGTCGCTTGACATTGTCGGCACGGCGATTACGGCCCATTTTCTGACGGATACGGCGCTTAAAATGGTCATCGGCTGGCTGCTGGACCGGTTCTCGACAAGGACGATCGTCCACGCGGGACTGCTGGTTTCGCTGGCCGGCGTCGCCTTGATGCAAGTTGCGGACGTTCCGTGGCTGTTCATCCTGTCCGCCGCACTGTTCGGCATCGGCATCTCGCCGATCTGGATCGTCTGCCTGATGAAAGTGACCGAAGACAAGCGCGCCACCCAGATGGGGCTGCTGTACACGATCTGGTTCATCGGCATCGGCTCCGGACCGATCGTATGCAATCTGCTGCTCGATCACGCGCCTGCCGCGGCCGGCCGTCTGATCGCCCTCGTGACGGCGCTGTCCTGGGGGCTGTCGCTGTTCATTTCGAACCGGCGCGAGCGCATGATCGAGACGATTCCGCTCACCCGGCAGGTCGCGCTCCTGCGCGAGAAGCTGTCGCGCATGCGGGCGCTTCTGCCCGGCATGATCCTGCAGACGGCGGGAGCCGGCATGCTCCTGCCGGTGCTGCCGGCGTTCGCGGAGAAGGAGTTGTCCGTCAGCAGCAGCACCTACTCCCTCATTCTCCTCGCCGCCGGCGGATTGACCGTGCTGGGGCTGATGCCGATGGGCCGGCTGTCCGACCGCGTCGGTCACAAGCGGGCGTTCCTCTCCGCCGGGTTCTGCACGTTCTCCGCGCTGCTCCTCGTGCTGTCGACGGCGCCGCCGTTCTGGGAATGCCTGCTGATCGCAGGCGCGCTCGGCATCTCTTATTCCGCCGTGCTGCCCGCCTGGAACGCGCTGCTCGCATCCTATCTGCCGCAGTCGCATCAGGGGCTCGGCTGGGGCATCTTCTCCACGCTGGAGGGGATCGGCATCATGATCGGCCCCGCGGCCGGCGGCATCATCGCGTCGCTCGGCACAGAAGCCGACGTCGTCTGGACGAGCGCCGTCCTGTTCGGTCTGATCGGCCTGTTCTATCTCCTGTATCCGCTTCGGCCCGCGGAACCTGCCGGCCGCGTGTCCGCAGGCAAATAACCGGCAAGTCAAAACAAGAAAGCGGCTGATTCACCATGTTTGAAAGCATAATGGACTGGTTCCGTGATCTGCAGCAAATGGACGAAGCCGAAATCCGGCAGGCGATCCAGAGTTATGCCGCCTACGGGCCGCTGCCCGGCATTCTGCTGCCGTTCCTGGAAGCGTTTCTGGCCTTCCTGCCCCTGTTCGTCTTCATCGCGGTCAACGCGAATGTTTACGGCCTGGGGCTCGGCATCCTCTATTCCTGGATCGGGGTCTGCCTGGGAGCCTTCTCCGTCTTCTGGATCGCACGGCTGATCGGCAGACGGCCGGGCATCTGGCTGCAGCGTCGTTTCCCCGCGACCCGGCGGTTCTTCCGCTGGATCGAACGGAAGGGATTCACGCCGATCTTCCTGCTCGCATGCTTCCCGTTCGCGCCGTCTTTCCTCGTCAATCTGGCTTCCGGACTGAGCACCGTGCGGTTCGGCACGTTCGCGCTGGCGATCCTGATGGGCAAGGCGGTCATGATTTTCTCGGTTTCGTTCCTGTCGTTCGACATTACCCAGCTCGCCCATCAGCCCTGGCGCATCGTCACGGCCGTCGTCGTCATCGCCGCCATGTGGTTCGGCGGCAAGAAGCTTGAATCCCGCTATCTGTCGCGCGCGTCGCGCTGACCGGGCTTTTCGCCCATCGCTTCTTCCGCTCCTTCGTCCGCCGACTGGTCCCGCATGATCCGATCCAGCAGCTTGCCGAGCCGGTCCAGATGATACGCGTACTCGAACATCGCGGACGCGACGAACAGGAGCCGTCTTCGCTCCACGGGCTGCTTGCCGATGTACGCGGACAGATCCTTCGCGAGATCATCCGCCGGTTCCGGACGAATCACCGCGCCCGGCTTGATCTTCCCTTCCCATTTGAGCAGCAATTGCTCGTGGCATTTCGTCAGCGCCTCGATCCGCCGGTCGAACCGCTCCGCCCACTCCGCCGCGTCCGGCGACGAATAGAAATGCTCTTCGACCGCATCCAGCAGCTGGGAACCATGCCGCAGCGTCCGGATCATCTGGCGCGAGAGCAAGAGCTGCCGCGCGCGCTTGCGCCGGCCGGCGGGCCGGAATACCCGGTCTTCCTTGAACAGCGTGTACTGCTCGTCCAGCCGCCGGAAAATCTGCTCCAGCCGCTCATGCTCTTCCTTGAACACCCGTTCCCGGATTTCATTCGAGACGGCCGTCCGGAGCAAAAGCGACAGAATGTTGTAGGCTTCATGCACCTGTTCGCGGAACTGCTGCTTCGGGCGCGGCGGGAGGACGAGCACGTTCACGAGGAAGGCCGAAATGATCCCCGTCAGCACCATGGCGAACCGCTCGAGCGCGAATCGCCACCCTTCCGCGTGCGCCTCCATGACCGCCACGACCGTGACGAGCGTCAGGCCGATCGCGCTCGTCGTCTTGAGCCTGATATTGAGCAGAATGACCGCAATGCAGACGATGCCGACCGAGATCGGCGTCACGCCAAGCCATTGGGCGGCGCCCAGCGCGAACGCGGCGCCGATGATGTTCGACTGGATCTGATCGTGGACCTGCTGCCAGGAGCGGTAGATCGACGGCTGGATCGTGAAGATGGCCGCGACCGTCGCGATGATCGGCGTACCGAAGCCGAAAAGTCCGCTCACGTAAATGGCCAGCACCACCGCCAGCCCCGTCTTGAGCATGCGCGCACCGATTGTCATCTTCGCGTCACCCTTTGTCCACGACCTCGTACAGGACGCGCGCGACAATGTCCTGCTTGTAGTTGCCGAAATGCGACCCGTAGATCGTCAGTCCGCCGACCTGGCCGCTTTCGGACACACCGATCCGGAACTTGATGTCCGAATGGCCGTCGAACGGAATGTCGGTGATCTTCACGTCCGAAATCGGGCATCCGTCGATGTACGTGCCGTTCTCGTTGATCCGGAGCAGCTTCAGCAGCCCGTACTGGTTCAGGTGCGGCGGCCACCAGTCCGGGTTGTTCGTCCCCTTCTCCCCGCCGAAATCGCCGGGCGACGTCCAGGTCCCCACCTCGACCCGGTTGACGTGAAACACGATGTCCGACGGATAGTCGTTGTTGTAGCAGGGCGCCTCCGAGCTCAGCTCCATGATGAACTGCAGCTCGGTAAGCCGATGGTTCGGCTTGAGGTAATTCGGAATCCGGTATTCGAAAAATCCGCGCGTCAGCCAGATGATCTCCGCGTCGATCCGCATCGGATCGGCGAAATAGCGCGGATTGTCGAACTCCCCGATGATGCTGTCCTTCGTCGCCAGACCGCAGGTCGGCTCCGCATGGTAGTCGCAGTAGTGGCCGACCTTGATCTCGACTTCGTAGACGTTCTCCGGCCCTTTGCTCCGCAGCTCGACCGTCAGCAGATCCTCGTTCAGGTAGCAGATCTTCTGGATGCCGTGCTTGCCGACCGCAGTGGTGATTTCGATGAGTCCGCTCTCTTCCAGCTTCTTGATGTGCATCGTCACCGCGCCGTTCGACAGACCCAGTTTCTCGGCGATTTCGTTCAGATTGAGACTGTTGTAGCGGTTCAGCAGCTCCAGTATTTCGATCCGGATTTCGGAACCGAGCGCCTTGAACAGATTCAGGCCGGACCTAAGCTCTTTGATATGGATCAACGGGTCGCATCCTCTCATCCGCAATTTGTTTCAACTTATTATAAATTAAAGCCGCCGGATTGAGAAGTGTTCCGCAAAATGCCGACAATCCGTTCACGACGTCCCCTTCAAACGACATTTTTCTCCCCCCGTCTTCCCGCCGTTCCCGCCCGCATCATGGCCGGTTTTCCCGGCGATTCGACTTTTGTTTTAAAGTTTTTTCATGTTAAACCGCCAGGTAAACGCATTCATTTAGGTATTGACAAAACAAAATCGCCCAAATAACATGAAACCATAAATTATTTTAGTAATTTGTGAATTAAAAGACTCACGCAAGTTCCGGCTTACGTCCCGCCCGGGCGGGATTAAGCAATAGCATGAACATCCGATTTGAAGGGGGAAGACATGTGAAACGGCATTCATTCCTGTTCATGGCGCTGATCCTTGCGCTGTCGCTGGCCCTGGCCGCCTGCTCCGGCGGCGGCGGAAAATCCGGCGAAGAGTCGTCGGGCGACGGCACGACGCTCGAGTTCTGGACGTTCAACGAACTGCACGAGCAGTTCTACCAGCACATGGCCGAACGGTGGAACGAGCAGAATCCCGACCGGAAAATCACGCTCAAAGCCAATGTCTACCCGTACGACGACATGCACAACAAACTGCTCGTCGCGCTGCAGAGCGGCACGGGCGCGCCGGATCTGGCGGACGTGGAGCTGAACAAGTTCCCGAATTTCCTGAAGGGCACGCCGCAGCTCGTCCCGCTCAACGACATCGTCGAGCCCGAGCTGGACAATCTCGTCAAATCCCGGCTCGACATTTACGCGAAGGACGGCAACTACTACGGCATCGACTTCCACGTCGGCGCGTCTGTCATCTATTACAACAAGGAGTTGCTCGATCAGGCCGGCGTGAATCCCGATGACATCAAGACCTGGGACGATTTCGCGGCGGCCGGCAAGAAAGTGCTTGAAGCAACCGGCAAGCCGATGACGACGGTCGAGCTGAACGACATGTGGTCCATCTGGCCCCAGGTGGCGCAGGCGCCCGGCAGCGACGACCTGCAGACGGCAGACGGCAAGCCGAACCTGACGAGCGACGTGGTCGTGAAACCGCTCGCGTTCCAGCAGGATCTTGTGAAGCAGGGCATCGCGGTTCCGGCGCCCGGCGGCGGCCACCACGCCGAAGAATACTACGGTTTCATGAACGACGGCGGCGCGGCGTCGGTCTGGATGCCGATGTGGTACATGGGCCGGTTCACCGACTACATGCCCGACCTGAAGGGCAAGATCGTGATCAAGCCGATGCCGGCCTGGAACGCGGGCGAGCCGCGCTCGGCGGGCATGGGCGGCACGGGCACCGTCATCACGACGACCTCGAAGAACCAGGATCTGGCGAAAGCGTTCCTCGCGTTCGCGAAGCTGTCGCGCGAAGGCAACATCGAAATCTGGAAGTTCCTCGGCTTCGACCCGCTGCGCTCGGATGTCTGGGATGCGCCGGAGCTCCGCGAGCCGAACAAATTCACCGACTACTTCGGGGAAGACATTTTCGACGTGCTGCTGGAAGTGAAGGACGAGATCGAAGGCGTCATCGTCAATGAGCAGACGCCGCCCATCTCCGATGCGTTCCGGACCTCGGTGCTCGTCCGGATTCTCCAGGACGGCGAAGATCCGGTCAAGGTGCTGGAAGAGACGCAGTCGCAGATTCAGTAACGCCCGAAACGGGCACAGCGCCGGTCCCGCCCGGACAGCGGGACCGGTGCATCGCCGTTTCACGGAAGGAGGCATAACGCGATGACGCACCCGGTTCCGACAACGGAACGGCAGACGGCCGTCCGGCGTTCCCCGCTGCGGAGGCTGGCATACTCGCAGACGGCCGCGCCCTGGCTGTTCGTGCTGCCGTTCATCCTGTCGTTCGCCCTCTTTTTCGCCTATCCCGTGCTGTCCGCCGTGAACATGAGCTTCCAGGAAGTGCTGCCCGGCCAGGTTCGCTACATCGGCCTCGAAAACTACCGCGGCCTGTGGAACCCGACGTTCCGCAAGGCGCTGATGAACAGCACCGAGTACACGGTCTTCACGCTGCTCGTGCTCATTCCGCTGCCGCTTGTGCTCGCGGTGTTTCTCAATTCGAAGCTGATGGTGCTGCGCAACTTTTTCCGGTCGACGCTGTTCATTCCCGCGCTGACGTCGGTCGTCGTGGCGGGCACCGTTTTCCGGCTGGCGTTCGGCGAACTGGAAGGCTCGCTCATGAACACGTTCGTCACCGCCCTCGGCTTCGAACCGCAGAAATGGCTGCGCCACGAAGGGCTCGCGATGTTCACGCTCGTCGTGCTCGCGACCTGGCGGTGGATGGGAATCAACATCCTGTACTTCCTCGCCGGCTTGCAGAACATTCCGCGGGAACTGTACGAATCGGCGGAAATCGACGGCGCGACGGCCTGGGACCGGTTCATCCGGATCACGCTGCCGCTGCTGAAGCCGATCACGATCTACGTACTGACGATCAGCATTTACGGCGGCTACGCCATGTTCACGGAAAGCTACATGCTGTGGGCCGGCAACCGGTCGCCGAACGACATCGGCCTGACGATCGTCGGCTACCTGTACCGCAACGGGCTGGAGCAGAACAATCTCGGCCTCGGTTCGGCGGTCGGCATCGCCCTGCTCGTCATCACGTTCACCGTCACGATGATCCAGCTCAAGCTGACGGGCATGTTCCGGAGGGAGGACTGACATGAGCGCAGGCAACGCAAAACATCGCCGCTTTCTGACCGCGGCGCTCGTTATCCTCTTCGTTCTGCTCGGCCTGTTCGCGGTCTTCCCGATCGTCACGCTGATCGTCGCGTCGTTCAAGCCGGCGCAGGAGATGATGCGCTACGGTCTGAACCTCCGGCTCGATCCGGAGCTGGTGTCGCTGAAGAACTACACCTACCTGTTCTCGGATCAGTCGCTCTACCTGACCTGGTACAAGAACAGTCTGGTCATCACCGCCATTTTCACCGTGCTGTGCCTGCTGTTCTCGTCGATGGTCGGCTATGCGCTCGCCGTCTACCGGTTCAGATTCCGGAACGCGCTGTTTGCGCTGGTGCTCGTGACGATGATGATTCCGCTGGAGATCATCATCCTGCCGCTTTACAAGCTGTCGATCTCGCTGAAGCTGATCAACAACATGTGGGGCGTCATCCTGCCCTTCATGGTGGCGCCGCTGCCGATTTTCTTCTTCCGCCAGTACGCCGGCGGACTGCCGAAGGATTTCCTCGACGCGGCGCGGGTGGACGGATGCACGGAGTTCGGCATGTTTTTCCGGATCATGGTGCCGCTGATGGCGCCCGCTTTTTCGTCGATGTTCATTCTGCAGTCGCTGTTCTCGTGGAACAACTTCCTCTGGCCGCTCATCGTGCTGAGGACGAACGAGCAGCTCACCATCCCGATCGGACTGGCGACGCTGCTTACGCCATACGGCAACAATTTTGATATGCTGATATCCGGAGCGGTGCTGGCCATCGTACCGATCCTGATCGTGTTCCTGTTCTTCCAGAAATACTTCATTGAAGGCATGACCGCCGGCGGCATCAAGGGCTGACGCCGATTCCGGCGTAATGCCGGCCGCTCATGGCCGCAACCAGAAAAAAGGAGAGACGAGACATGACACTGAACGCACGCATGACACTGGACCGAGACTTCCGCATCGCCGAGATCGATCCCCGCATCTACGGCTCGTTCATCGAGCATCTCGGGCGCGCCGTCTACGGCGGCATCTACGAGCCCGGCCATCCGGAGGCCGACGAGCGCGGCTTCCGGCAGGATGTGCTGCGGCTCGTCCGCGAGCTCGGCGTCCCGATCGTCCGCTACCCGGGCGGCAACTTCGTCTCCGGGTACAACTGGGAGGACGGCATCGGTCCGAAGGAAGCGCGGCCGCGCCGGCTCGAGCTGGCCTGGCGGACAATCGAGACGAACGAATTCGGCACGAACGAGTTCATGGACTGGGTGAAGGCCGCCGGCGCCCAGGCGATGATGGCCGTCAACCTGGGCACGCGGGGCATCGACGAAGCGCGCAATCTGGTCGAATATTGCAACCACCCTGGCGGCACGTATTGGAGCGATCTGCGCCGCAAGCACGGCTATGAGCAGCCGCACAACATCAAGGTGTGGTGCCTCGGCAACGAGATGGACGGACCGTGGCAGATCGGCCACAAGACGGCGGCGGAATACGGCCGGCTGGCACAGGAGACGGCGAAGGTGATGAAGTGGGTCGATCCGACGATCGAGCTCGTCTCCTGCGGCAGCTCCAGCGCGAAGATGCCGACGTTCCCGGAATATGAAGCCGTGTCGCTCGACTTCACCTACGACCACGTCGATTATGTGTCGCTGCACCAATATTTCGGCAACCGGAGCGGCGACACCGCGTCCTATCTCGCTTCGACGCTCGAGATGGATCATTTCATCCGGACGGTGAAGGCGACCTGCGACTACATCAAGGCGAAGAAGCGGAGCAAGAAGACGCTGAACCTCAGCTTCGACGAATGGAACGTCTGGTTCCACTCGAACGAGGCGGACAAGAAGATCGAGCCGTGGAGCATCGCTCCGCCGCAGCTCGAGGACATCTACACGTTCGAGGACGCGCTGCTCGTCGGCGGCATGCTGATCACGCTGCTCAAGCACAGCGACCGCGTGCGGATGGCGTGCCTCGCGCAGCTCGTCAACGTCATCGCGCCGATCATGACCGAGAACGGCGGCCGGGCATGGCGGCAGACGATTTTCTATCCGTTCCTGCATGCGTCGAAATACGGCCGGGGCATCGCGCTGCAGCCGGTCATCGACTCGCCGAAGTACGACACGGCGGAGTTCACGGACGTGCCGGCGCTCGAAAGCATCGCCGTGCACAATCCGGAGAAGGACGAGCTGACCGTGTTCGCGCTGAACCGGAGCCTCGGCGACGCGCTGACACTGAAGTGCGCGATCCGCGGGTTCGAGGGGTACGGCGTGCTCGAGCATCTCGTGCTGGAGCACGACGATCTGAAAGCGGTGAACGGTCCCGACGGCGAGCGGGTGAAGCCGCATGCGGGCGGGCGCTCGCAGATGCGGGACGGCCTGCTCGAGGCGGAACTGCCGAAACATTCGTGGCACGTCATCCGGCTGGGCAAACGGAACGCGTAAATCGAGTAGGAGGGGGCGGCTAGCCCCCGACCTCTCACACCACCGTACATGCGGGTCCGCATACGGCGGTTCCGTAAGGTTAACAAAGTTCCAGGTAACGAGAAAGCAGACTTTTCAGCCCTTTCGC